>Ga0302326_10004346_pt1 | contig 32810 bp, 26 predicted proteins | sample Palsa_T0_3_FD_202264 | JGI IMG/M metagenome (GOLD analysis project Ga0302326, IMG submission 202264) | Peat permafrost microbial communities from Stordalen Mire near Abisko, Sweden - Palsa_T0_3 | ecosystem: Environmental > Terrestrial > Soil > Palsa > Peat permafrost | place: Sweden: Abisko...
GTGGTTTCGCCGCTGAGCATGATGGCGTCGGCTTGTTCGAACACGGCGTTGGCCACGTCGGTGATTTCCGCGCGCGTGGGCACGGGATTGGCGATCATGGACTCGAGCATGTGCGTGGCGACGATGACGGGGATGCCTTTGATGAGGCAGCGCTTGACGATCCGCCGCTGGATGATGGGTAAATCCTCCATGGGACATTCGACACCGAGATCGCCGCGCGCGACCATGACGATATCGGTTCGCTGGATGATGCCATCAAGGTTTTTCACAGCGAGCTGGTCCTCGATCTTGGCTACAATGCGGGCGTTGCTGTCATGCTCGCGCAAGACTTTGCGCAGGGCATCGACGTCCCCCGGTTCGCGGCAGAAACTGAGCGCGACATAGTCGACGTGGGTTTCGGCGCCGACCGCCACGTCGGCCAGGTCTTTCTCGGTGAGCGGCGGCAGGTTCACTTTGACGCCGGGCAGGTTGATGTGCCGGCGGGAACCCATGACGCCGGAGGTGAGCACTTCACAGCGGATGCGATTGCCTTTCTTCCCCAGGACTTTCATGTGGATGTTGCCGTTGTCCACGAGCACGGTGTCACCGATGGAAATGTCGTCGATGAGACCGTCGTAGTTCACGCCCACGGAATAGCTCTCCTCGCTGGCGGTGCCGCGGACGGTGAACTCAAAGGCGTCACCGACTTTCAGGTCGAGCTTGGTCGGCAGGTCGCCGGTGCGGATCGCGGGGCCCTGTGTGTCCATGAGAATGCCCACCATGACGCCGAGTTCCTTGGCGATGGCGCGAATCCGTGGAACGATCACGCGCACCCAATCGTGGGGTGCGTGACTCATATTCAGCCGGAAGATATTGGCGCCGGCTGTGATCATTGCGTGCAAGACATCCGCCGACTCGGAGGCCGGCCCCAGGGTGCAAATGATTTTGGTTTTGCGCATGTGGGAGGGAAGCGGAACGAGCTCCGCAAGGCGAGCGGAAAGCTGGTGTGGCGAGGGGGGGGGGGGGGGGGCGGCGGCTTCGCCGCAATTGCCCCCATTGCACCATGGGTCCCGCGCCTGCGGGACAAAGCCTCGGCTTCCAACATCCAACATTCAATTGCCCCCATTGCACCAAAAGATGGACGCCTCCGGCGTGCGCGGCTGGCATGTCGCTCGGAGCGCGATGTCCACCGAAATGTGTTCTTTTACGGCTCCGGCTGAGGCGGGCGGATGGGCGGGCGCAGCTTCCAGGAAGTGGTGCGGGCGTTTTCTTGCGAGCCGGCGCTGAGCTTGAAGACCGACATGGAGCGGGGCACGAGCGGGAGTTCATCGCCGGAGTGGTGTGTCGTGGGTTGGGCAAGAAAGCCCGCTTCGTCGTCGGTATCGATGACGCGTTCCCAGGAAACTTTTTCGCGGCCGGGCAGGACAAATTTTACCGGTTCGTGGTGCGCGTTGAAAAGCAGCATGAAAGTGTCGTCATGGATCGGCTTGCCGAAGTAATCGCGGATATCCTCGGCGAAGCCGACGAGCACCACCCCGATGCAGCGGATGAAGCTGTGGTTCCAATGTTCGTCGGTCATCTCGGAGCCATCGGCATTGAACCAGAGCAGGTCCTTCGCTTCCACGCCGCGAATCTTGCGGCCATGAAAAAACTTGGGCCGCCGGAAAATCGGATGGGTATGGCGGAAATGGATGAGCCGGGCGGTAAAATCTTCCTGGCGCTGCTGCCATGGCACGCGCTCCCAGGCCAGCCAGCTCAACTCGTTGTCCTGGCAGTAGGCGTTGTTGTTGCCTTTCTGCGAGCGGCCGTACTCGTCGCCGGCGCTGAGCATGGGCACGCCTTGGGAGAGGACGAGCGTGGCCAGGAAATTGCGCTGTTGCCGGCGGCGCAGCCGGTTGATTTCCTCGTCATCCGTGACGCCCTCGACACCGCAATTCCAGGAGCGCCCGCTGTTGTCGCCATCGCGGTTGCCCTCGCCGTTGGCGTCGTTGTGCTTGCCGTTGTAGCTCACGAGATCGTTCAGGGTGAAACCGTCGTGGGCGACGACGAAATTGATGCTCGCGTAGGGTCGTTTGCCGTCGCGCTGGTAGAGGTCGGAGCTGCCGGTGAGCCGGTAGGCAAATTCCGAGATGTGCTCGTCGCCTTTCCAGTAGCCGCGGATGCAATCGCGGTACTTGCCGTTCCACTCCGCCCAGAGAACCGGGAAATTGCCGACCTGGTAACCGCCTTCGCCGACGTCCCAGGGTTCGGCGATGAGCTTTACCTGGGAGATGATCGGATCCTGGTGAATGATGTCGAAGAACGCGGAGAGCCGGCTGACTTCGTGCAGTTCGCGCGCGAGTGTGGCCGCGAGATCGAAACGAAAGCCGTCGACATGCATCTCCAGCACCCAATAGCGCAAGGAATCCATGATGAGCTGGAGCACGCGCGGGTGCATCATGTTGAGGGTGTTGCCACAGCCCGTGTAGTCCATGTGAAAGCGCTTGTTGTCGGGCAGGAGGCGGTAGTAGGCCGCATTATCGACTCCGCGGAAGCAGAGCGTCGGCCCGAGTTGGTTGCCCTCCGCGGTGTGGTTGTAGACCACGTCGAGGATCACCTCGATATTCGCGGCGTGCAGATTCTTGACCATCTGCTTGAACTCCGCGACTTGCTGGCCGTTCATCCCGCTGCTTGAGTACATGGCATGCGGGGCGAAGTAGCCGATGGAATTGTAGCCCCAGTAATTGACCAGCCCTTTTTTCGCGAGGAAGTCGTCGTTGACGAAGTGATGCACAGGCAGCAGTTCGACGGTGGTGACTCCGAGTTTCTTGAAGTAATCGATAGCGAACGGGGTGCCAAGGGCCGCATAGGTCCCGCGAAGTTCCTCGGGAATGTGCGGGCAGAGCTTGGAAAAGCCCTTCACGTGGGTCTCGTAAATTACCGAACGATGGAGCGGTGTGGCGAGCTGCCGGTCGCCGCTCCAGTCGAAGCGGTTGTCCACGACCACACACTTGGGAATGCCGAAGGCGTCGTCGCGCGGGTCGATGATCAGGTCCGCATCCTTGGCGCCACTGGTCTTGTAACCGAACATCTCGTCACTCCACTCGATCTCGCCGGCGATGGCCTTGGCGTAAGGATCGATGAGCAACTTGGCCGGATTGAAGCGATGGCCTTGCTCCGGCTCGTACGGACCGTAAACACGGTAGCCGTAGTGCTGGCCGGCTTTGAGGCCGGGCAGATAACAGTGCCAGACCTGGTCGGTGTGCTCGGACATGCGGATGCGCAGCGTCTCCTCGGGCACGTCGGCGCTGTCAAAAAGGCAGAGATCCACCCCCGTGGCGTTTTCGGAGAAAAGGGCAAAGTTGACTCCTTCGTCCATGACCGTGGCGCCGAGCGGATAGGATAGACCCTGCCAGACTTGTTGCGTCATGATGGAAGCCCTGTGATCCCGAGTGCGCCGCTAGTGTTTCTTGAGCACTTTGAGCGCCCGCTTGGTGTCGTCGACCCGCAGGATGAGCAGCCCGCGTTTGGCGCCGGGGCTGGTCGCGAGGTAGGCATATTCGATATTGATTTTGGCTTTGGCGAGCCGGGTCGCGATCCTGGCGAGGGCCCCCGGTTTGTTGTTGTTCTCGATGGTCAGCACTTTGCTGGCCACGGTCAGCACACCGCGCTCTTCAAAGATGGCCAGCGCCTTGGGCGGATCGCTCACGACCATGCGGACCACCGAATGGTCGGCGGTATCGGAAATGGTCAGGGCGAAAATATTGATGCAGGCTTTGGCCAGTTCATCGCAAACATCGGCGAGGGTGCCCGGCTTGTTGGCGAGAAAAACGGAAAGTTGTTTAACGATTTCCATAGTGGGATCGGGTTGAAGGTTCCACCCGCAGTGTGGGCGGCGTCGATTCGCGCCTCAACTCCCAATTCGCCGAAAGGTCCATTAAACCAACAAAACAGTCGAAAGGTAGAGCAGAAGGCTCAACGCTTCCACTTCGGCTCCAGGGTCCGCCGTCAACAGCAAATCCCAATGCCGCCGCGAACCTGCAGGCCGCTTCGCTCCCTATGTGAAGCGCTGCCACCCTCCGCGGGCGTCCGCCTTTGTTTTTGCGCGGTTTCCCAGATGGTCTTGGTCTCGACTTGATCGAAGGTTGCTTGACTTTTCTTATAATATCAATAAAACTGTACGAGTTCAGCCACGCTGGAAACGTGGCTGAATCGCAGTACTCCCTGTCAAGGTTTCCCTATCTCCGGCTATCGGCGGGCTGGTGCGTCATCACCAGTCGTGCCGGGCGTCGGACGGTTTCTCGCACCTGGAAAGTGCGCATTATCCCGCCCGTGTTTCCGGCCTTTCGTCCCGCTTTCGACGAGAAATCTTTTTTTAATTCTCATGATTGAATGCGCACCATTCACGGCACGCGAAGTTGACGCGGTGGTAGTCTATTGACGACCGTGCCGCGTGGCAGTATTGCACCACAAGCCACCACGTCAAACATCTTTTTTTTCGAATCGCACATTTTTATGGCTGAATATAATCCCGACTCATTTTAAGCCACAATGGAATTCAATATATTCCTGTTCAACTCAAAACGATTCTGAATATGAGCTTGCGTATTCACATAATAAAACACGACCAAAATATCTTGATAAATGAGCGAATCAATATAAAATTGGACCCTCAGATGAACTCAAATCCACCAAATGATCCTCGTGCAGGCTCGCGATCTCGTCAGACGGACGAAAAAATCCTGGATGCAATTGGACGGCTCCCAAATCCAGATGCCGCGGATATTGCGAAAGAGGCAGACGTCCCAATTTCCACGGTTCGCAAAAGACTGAAGATTTTCAGGGAGAAAGGCTTGGCCATGCTCAAAGTGGCGTCGCCGATCAAAGCCGTCATCTCGATTGACGTAGACCCGGACGCGATGGAGACGTTCTGGAAAGGGCAGAAAGAGTTTTGCGGTCACGTAAAGTCCAAGCTCATCGAGGAAATGGTCAAAAAAGGCGCGCCCGGAACAATCCGCGAGGTCCAAATTGATAGAGTGTTCGTCACTTTGGGCGGTAGGGCCGACATTTACGCAATCGTGTACGCCCCGGATTTGAACACCTTGAGTGATTTCGTGATCAGGGGTCTTGCGCTTCAAAAAGGGGTTCGGGAAACCAACACCGCCACCGTTCCTTATCTATCGCCCGACGAGATTATGGAATTCAAGGACTACCTGAACCGACGCGGGCCACACCGCGAGAATTAGCGTCACCACAAGCGGCCGGACGGTTCGTAGATTCAAGATCCGCGAACGCGAATCCAAGCATCGCCCACTTGTTTGCCCAGCAGATCGTAGACCTGCGTGCCGGTGATCTCGACATCGATAAACTCGCCGACCGGGGCCGGGGCGCTCAGGAGGATGCGGCCATCGATATCGGGGGCATCGGCGGCCGCGCGGGCGATCAGCGGCTGATCGACCAGGGCACGGAGTCTCTTCCCGACCTGCGCTTCGGAAATCTCTCGTGCAATGCGTTGCTGGAGTTTCATGGCGCGCTGGTAGCGGGCGGCTTTCACTTTTTGCGGAATCTGGCCGTCCATTTTTGCGGCGCGGGAGCCTTCCTCCTGCGAATAGGTAAAGACGCCGAGCCGCTCGAAGCGGGTGCGTTCGATGAAATCGAGCAGATAAGCAAATTCCTCCTCCGTCTCGCCGGGAAAGCCGACGATGAAAGTCGTGCGGATGGCAATGCCGGGAACGCCCGTGCGAATGCGCGTAATGAGGTTCTCAATATGCTCGCTGGAGGTTTCGCGCCGCATCAACTCCAGCATGCGCGGGTGAATATGCTGGAGCGGCATGTCGATATAGCGGCAGACCTTCCGGCACTCGGCGACGCCAGCGATGAGTTCATCGCTCCAATGCGCCGGGTGGGTGTAGAGAAGACGAATCCAGAAATCGCCTTCGACTTGATCAAGTTCGCGCAGCAGTTTTACCAAGGTCGGCCCGCGCGAACTGTCCACCGGCTGCCGCGGTCCTGCCTTTTCGGCCCACTGGTCCATGCCGAAATAGGTGGTGTCCTGACTGATCAAATTGATCTCCTTGACGCCCTCAGCGACCAGGGCGCGCACCTCGGCGACGACTGATCCAATGGTGCGCGAGCGGTGCCGGCCGCGCATCTGCGGGATTACGCAAAACGAGCAGGGGTGGTTACATCCTTCGGCGATCTTCGTGTAGGCGGTATGCGCCGGGGTGAGGCGAAACCGGGGAGTGTCGTAGTCCGGGATGTAAACGGATTTCCGCGTGACGAGATTGAGCGGTTCCCAGCGCTCGTCGACCAGGGAACTGGGGACCGAAAACTTCGAGGGTTGGCCGGCCATCGGGCGCGCGAAAACCTGCTCGATGATTTTGGCGGCGTCGGTAATCTGGTCGAGGCCGATGAAGGCATCGACATCCGGCATTTCGCGGGTGAGTTCGCTGGCGAAGCGTTGCGCCATGCAACCGCTGACAATCAGCCGCTGCCCGGCGCGCTTTTTCAGGCCGCGGGCTTCGTGGGCCTCGAGGATGGCCTCGATGGACTCCTCCTTCGCCGAGTCGATGAAGGCGCAAGTGTTAACGATAAGCACATCGGCCTCATCGGCGTTGTTCGTGATCTCCAGGCCGTGTTGAAGCACACCGCCCAGCATGATCTCGGCGTCGACCAGGTTCTTGGCGCAGCCGAGGGAGATCATGCCGACTTTTTTCGGCGTGGTGGTGGGTGTGGGCATTGGCTACTGCACCGGCACGTCCGCGCCCTGATACGCGTACGGCAGGCCATTTTTGGTAATTTGGACGGCTGTGGGATCGCCCCGGACTTCGATGAAAAACCGCGCTCCCTTGAGCTTGAGCGGATTGGCGTTGGGGTAGACGTTATCCTCGAAGATCGGCGGCGCCTTCGGGTCATCCTTGCGCACGGTCACCCAAGTCGTTTTCACGGTGGCGACGAGGACCTCGTTCACGCCGCTGGGCGGCAACGGATGTGTCGTCGGGTCGGCGGTGGCTACCGGCGTCGGCGTGACGAAATCCTGGTCGCGGTTTCCAGACGGTGAGCTCGACGCCAGGGCCGGAGTCGCGAGCGGGCCGGGAGTGGCTTTGGGAAGCTGAACGCTGACGTTGGGATTTGGGGTGGTTGCCGCCGGCGTCGGAGTCGCAGCGGAATTTCTCGCGATAGCGGGGGCGGTGCCTGGTCCGCGGAAAGTCGGCGTCGCTGCCGGCGCCGGCGCCGGTGCGGGGGTCGCTGGTTCTGGTGTGGCCGCGCCGGCAGGGCCGGCCTCCTCGACAGGGCCGGCTCCATCCGAGGCGCCATTCTTCTCCAGACGCTGGGCGGTGGTCGAATAAGTATGGTAGGCCAGCAAGCCTCCTCCGACGGCGATAATGGCCAAAAAAAAGAACAACGGCGCCAGGGAGGGCGGCCGGCGTTCCTCGCGGCGGACCTGCGTGGTTTCCTGCCGCGGCGTCGGGGCATTGCTCAGGTACTGGTAATCGCTGACGCTGATCGGATTGGCATTGTCGAGCGTCCGGGCGAAATCGCTCACGTCCACATTGAGGAAGCGCGCGTAGATCTGCAAAAAGCCCTTGGCGTAAATGTTGTTGGCAAAGCGCGAGTAGTCGTCGTTCTCGAGCGCAGAGATCTTGTCTGGCCGCAGCCGGGTGGCATGCGCCGCTTCATCGATCGTCAGGCCGCGTTTAACGCGAGCCTGATTGAGTTTTTTGCCTACGGATTCGACCATTTCAGGCGCGGGTTGATGACCCGCGGGGAGGAATGTTTAGCATGAATGTCCGGCATATGCAGGCAATGAAATGCGTCCCGAGTCCGGCGTCATTGGCCGGCTCGAAATCGCGGGTCAAATACGGTTTAAACCTTGATTCCATAAAGGGGCAATCTGCCGTCGCAACGGCTTCGGGGCGCGCCGGGAGGTCGCGCGCCGCAGGCAAAAAGTCACGTTGTCGCGTCGAGATCGACGAGAATCTCGCGCGGTTTCGCACCTTCGCCGGGGCCGACGTAACCGCGCTGTTCGAGGATGTCAAGAATCCGCGCGGCGCGTGTGTATCCCAGGCGCAGCCGCCGCTGGAAGAGCGAAGTCGAAGCCTTCTTTTCCTGGCGCATGACTTCGATGCATTTCTCGACGAGTTCCTCGTCTTCGTCGCTCACTTCCTCCTCCTCCTCGGCGCCGCTCGCGTTTTGGAGCCGCTCGTGGATCGAGTTCTCGAAGGCGGGCTCGCTCTGGGCCGAGGCATGTTCGACCACCTGGCGGATCTCCTCGTCGGTGACGAGCACGCCCTGGGCGCGGAGCATTCGCGACGTGCCCGGTGGCCGGTACATCATGTCGCCCTGCCCAAGGAGCCGCTCCGCGCCGTTCTCATCCAGGATGACGCGCGAATCGAGCGCGGACGCCACCTGGAAGGCGATGCGGCAGGGGACGTTCGCTTTAATCACACCGGTGATCACGTCGGCGCGCGGCGTCTGCGTGGCGATCAGCATATGGATGCCCGCGGCGCGTGCCTTTTGCGTGATGCGGGCGATGGCGTTTTCCACATCGGCCGGCGCGGTCTGCATGAGATCGGCCAGTTCATCCACGATGATGACGATGTACGGCATGCGGTCGGGAATGATCAGCTCGCTGTCCCGCTGGACCTTGATCGTCGTCATTTTCTCGATTCGCTCCTCGCTGCTCAACGACTCAGGATCGACCGGCTCCACGTCGAGCGGCAGCTCCAGTTCGGAGGCCGCTTTGGCTTGCGCATCCGCATCCAGCTCGGCCTGGGATTTCGGGAGAGGACGCGCATTGAAACTGCCGATATTGCGCACGCCGGTCCTGGCGAAAATTGCGTAGCGCTTTTCCATTTCATCGATCGCCCAGCGCAGGGCGAGCAGGACCTTTTTCGGATCGGTCACCACCGGCACGACAAGGTGCGGCAAAGTGTTGTAGATCTGCATCTCGACGACCTTCGGGTCGATCATGATGAAGCGCAGGTCGGCGGGCGTGAAACGGTAGAGGATCGAGGCGATGATGGCATTGATGCAAACACTCTTGCCGGAACCGGTGGTACCGGCGACGAGTCCGTGCGGCATCGCCGCGAGATCGGCGATGATGGTCTTTCCGTAGACGTCCTTGCCGAGGGCAATCGGGATTTTGGCCTTGGCGTTTTGAAAATCGTCGCTTTCCAGCAGTTCGCGCAAGGTGACCTTCTGTTTATTCGAATTGGCGATTTCGATGCCGACAGTGTCTTTGCCGGGAATCGGGGCGAGAATATTGATGCGCTCGGCACGGGTGGCCCGCGCGATGTCGCGCTCCAGACTCACGATCTTGTCCACGCGCACGCCCTTTGCCGGGTAAACTTCGTACCGCGTGATTGTCGGCCCGCGCGTGATATCACCGGGATCTACGGAGATGCCAAATTGCGCGAGGGTCTCGATGACCGTGTTCTGGATGGCGAGCAGTTCGGCCGGATCAGCCGCCTGGCGGCCATCGGTGGCGAGTGGGTCCAGAAGATTGAGCGATGGCAACTCATAGTCGTCGCAGGAAACCGCACTGAGCGGGGGAAATTTGTCCTTCTTCTCCTTGCGCTTCGGCGGTGGCGGCAGCGAGCTGTCGATGATCTGCGGTTCCGGTCGGGCCGGTTCGGGCTCGGCGAAAAGTTCGGCCACCGGGGCTGCCAGCGGCGTCTCGGAACCGGACTCGACGGGAATCGAACCTCGTTTTGCCAGGGTCTTTTCCAGTTTCCGCCGCTGGCGTTCGAGACGCTCGGCTTCCATGGCCAGACGCTCCTGCTCGCCGGCTTCGGCCATCTTTTTCGCCCGGCGCTTTTCCATCCACTCGGAAGGCCAGGCCGCGATCTGCCGCGCGGTGGCAATGGGATGGAGTCCAGTGAGCAGAATGAGACTCGAAAGATACACCAGCACCAGCACGATGAGGGCGCCGACCTGCCCCACGAGATTCTTGAGCAAGAGACCGCCCAGCCATTTGCCGACCCAGCCACCGGGACCGGCGATATTGAGTTTTTCCATGTCGAGCAGCGACCATGGCAGCAGGTGCGCGAGGCAGGCGCCCGAGGCGACGAAAGCGATGCTCCACCAGGCCCGCGCGTTGAGGCGCAGCTCGGGGCTGAGCAGTTTGGCGCCGCCGTAACCGAGCAGCAGCGCGGCCACCAGGTAGGAAGCCGCGCCGAGAAATGCGTAGCCGCTGCAGGCCACGATCGCGCCGGTGCGTCCGATGAAATTCAGCACCGGACCGCGCGGCGAAGCGACACTGCTGAGCGGGAACCAACTGGGCACATCCGACGGTGAATAGGAGATGAGCGCGAGATAAAGAAGAGCGCCGCAACCGAGAAGCACGAGGCTGAGCACTTCGTGCAGTGAGTGGGAACGGGTTTCCTGGGCGCGGGCCATTGACCGGCATAGTAACCGCATTGGCCGGGGTTTCAACACTGGAACATTGGAGTAGGGGTTTCCGGTTTGCCCCTCCCGCGGCTGCGGGACCATGGGAGTCTCGCAGAGCCTTGGCTCTGGTTTCTGATCCGCTGCGGTCACAGTTTCGGGTTTCGCGTTCCGGGTTTCGCGTTTGCCTCGGCATTATTTCAATCTTGGGTGTTGGATCCTGGATGTTGGGGCGCAGCCGTGTGTTGGGTGTCGGTTGTTCCCCATTCCCAACCCCTTTTTTGCTCGCGCAACGGCCATCTCCTCTTCGAACCTCGAATATCGCCATGATGGACCAGCCCCTGATCTTTGAACCGCTTTTCATGGAACGGGTGTGGGGTGGCCGCCGCATGGAAACGTTGCTGGGCAAACGCCTGCCGCCGAGTGTGCGCATCGGCGAGGCGTGGGAACTGGTCGATCGCGAGGAGGCGCAAAGCGTGGTGCACGATGGGCCCTTGCGGGGCTGGATGCTGCACGAACTGTGGACGCAGAAGCGCGCGGAGATCTTTGGGTCGGGCCTCGCGGATACGCCGCGTTTCCCGCTGCTTTGCAAGGTGCTCGACGCCCAGGAACGGCTTTCGGTGCAGGTGCATCCGCCCGCCGCGGTGGCGGGAGGACTCGGTGGCGAACCCAAGACGGAGATGTGGTATTTGCTCGACGCGTTGCTCGATAGCGATCTTTACGCCGGATTAAAGGGTGGCGTGGATCGGGCTGCTTTCGAGCGCGCCCTGCACGAGGGACATGTTGCGGAAAAAATTCACAGTTTCCCGATCAAGGCCGGTGACGCCATGTTCATCCCGAGCGGTCGTGTGCACGCCATCGGCGCGGGAAACCTGATCGTCGAGGTGCAGCAAAACAGCGACACCACGTATCGCGTTTTCGATTGGAACCGCCTCGGACTCGACGGCAAACCGCGCCAGTTGCACATTGCCGAATCGATGGCCTCCATCAATTTCGACGACGTCGAACCGGCGACGGTGAAACCGGACGGTGAAGTGCTCGTCCAATGCCCGGAATTCCGCGTGGAGCGATGGGTGCTGGATCAACCCCGCCGCGACGACGGCCCTGGCTTCGCCATTTTTACGGTGATCGACGGAAGTGCGGCATGTGCCGGAGGCGCCTTCGACCGCGGCGCGTTTTTCCTGCTGCCCGCTGGCGCCACCGACCGGGAGCTGCGCCCACTGGTTCCCGGTACGCGTGTCTTGCGAACGACCATTCCGGGGCAAAACTGAGATTTCGCGGAGCGCCGGGGATGGCCGGGTCGGGTGGGCGTCCTGACCGCCGAATCCGGCGTCTCGCCGAATTCATCGATCACGGCCGCGACGTCCGGAGGAGGTTCAGGCGGGACGCCTGAACGCTGCTCGCCCATTACCGGCCTTCCACTATTCCCCTCCGCCTCCTCGGTGGGCGGACGACCACCCTACCCAGAAGCCGCGGGGCGCGCCTCACGCCCGCAACCCGCCCAGCCGCCGGTTCGAGGGCCAGCGCGGCAGGACGCGGGCGCTATCGATCTTCCAGGCATACTCCTCGCGAATCAGCTTATAGATGCAGGGAACGACATCGCCATCGGGCATGATGAAATACGCAAAGAGAACCGCGTGCCGGCCCTCAAAACGCGCCTGCCCGAATTCCACCCGCGAGGCCCGCAGCAAGGCGGGATATTCGGTGCGCGCGAGCATGGCAAACGCCTCGATGTTGACCTTCTCCTGGAAGCTCATCGAAACCTGCCGGTAAGCACTTGGAAAGTCGTCGGCGCGAAAGGCGGCGAGTTGTTGGGAGATCACATGATAAAGCTCGTTTGGCGGCGTCCTTTGCCAGCGCCGGTCGAGGGTGTTTTGGAAGAACGCGGCCGCGCCGCACAGGGCAAACACCGCACCAAGGAGAAAGAGCTTTGCCCCGCGGCTCATGGCAATTGTCCGGAAGCTGCTTCGCGGGCCAGCCGCTGAAGATAGGGGAAGCTATAAAGGCCGCTGCCGTGCCCATCTGCCCAACCCGGCTGAAGCGCGTAACCGCCGACGACCGTGAAGCCGTTCAAGACGAAGCTTTGCGGCGCGTAAGCGACCTGCGGCCGTACGACGCGTCCGAGAACGTCCGGCTCGCCGCCGCAAGCCGCGCACGGGCAGGCGCGCCGCAATGCCTCGAGCGTCAAATACGACTCCGTGCCGTCGCTCCAGGCGATCGCGAGTTCGGAGCCGATAGCCTGGATGTTTGTCGGGGTAAGGCGGGGCGTCATGCGGGTTTCAATCACACCCCAGCAGGGAGCGTGCTCTTACTCTTAATCTTCCTCTTAATCCCGATCATGGCGAGAGTTGGCATCGGCGTACGCGGGGCGTTGGGGAGATGGAGGTTAAGATGAAGAAGCGGACCGCTGAACCGGCGCGGGTTAATCCTCGAACATCGCCGATTCCGCGGCTGGTTTCCAGGCCTTCCCGCTTCGCGCGCCAAAGAGGGCGGTGCCCACGCGCACCAAGGTCGCTCCCTCTTCGATGGCTACGCCATAATCTCCACTCATCCCCATCGAGAGCTGTGGCAGCGGCGCGCGAAACTCCTCCTGCACCTGGTTCCGCAGCTCGCGCAACGCCGCGAAGTACGGCCGCGAGCTCTCGGCCTCGGCGGCGAAGGGCGCGATCGTCATCAGCCCCTCAATTTGCAGGCGATTGAGCGCGAGCAATTCCTCCATCTGCGCGCGCAATTTTGCCGGCGAAAAGCCGAACTTGCTCGATTCACCCGCGACGTTCACTTCCAGGAGGACCGAAGGATGGGCGCCGACCTCACCCGCGACGCGGTCCAAATCGCGCGCGATTTCGAGCGAATCGATCCCGTGCAGCAGCTCGAAGCCGAGGCCGAGGGCATGACGAATTTTGTTGCGCTGCAGATGCCCGATGAAATGCCACCGCGCCCGGGCCGGCAGGAGGGGGATTTTCGCCCGCGCTTCCTGCACGCGACTTTCTCCGAAGAGGAATTGTCCGGCGGCCATGGCCTCGGCCACCGCCTCCGGCGGGTGAGTCTTGGTCACCGCGACCAACGCGACGTCCTCGACCCGGCGACTGACTTTGGTGGCCGCCGTGGCGATGCTGGACCGAACGGCGGCGAGATTCTGCGTGAGAGTGTTCATTAAATGGAATGAGGGTGATTGACACGCGAATTAGGAGCGCTTATCCAATAATCAGGCATTGTTATGTACATAGACACCTTCAAAGTCTTTTGCGACCTCGCCGAAACGGGCAGCTTTTCCAAGGCCGCCGTGCTCAACGCGATTACGCAGAGTGCTGTCAGCCAGCAAATTCGCGCGCTGGAAAACAAGTTTCAAGTCACGCTTGTCGAGCGCGGACGCCGCAACTTCGCTCTCACGGCCGAGGGAAACGCTTTTCTCGAGGCCAGCCGGGAGATTCTGGAGGTTTACAACAATCTCGACCACCGCCTGCATGAGTTGCGGGACGTGGTGGCCGGGGAATTGCGGATTGCGTCGATTTACAGCATCGGCCTGCACGAGTTGCCGGGACATCTCAAGGCCTTTCGGGAGCGCTTTCCCGACGTCGAACTGCACGTCGAGTACCGGCGCTCCCAACAGGTCTATGCCCAGGTCCTGGCGGGTGACGTGGACATCGGTCTCGTCGCCTTCCCGACCAAGCGCAATGGATTGCAAATCGAGATATTTAGCGAGGACAAGCTCGTGCTCATTTGTCATCCGAACCACCCTCTGGCCACGCGCCGGCGGATCAAGATCGAGGAACTAAACGGCGAGAAATTCATTGCCTTTGAGCCCGACCTGCCGACGCGGAAAGTGATCGACCGGCACTTTCGCGATCACGGAATCCAGATCGAGCACGCCATGGAGTTTGATAATATCGAGACGGTCAAACGTGCCGTGGAAATCGAGAGCGGTGTCTCCATCGTCCCCGCCAATACGGTGCGACAGGAAGTGGAGAGCGGCTTGCTGGCCGCGCTGGAAGTCGAGGGACCCAGAATGTCGCGTCCGCTGGGCGTCCTGACGAAACGCAATCGCGCCCGCTCCCCCGCGCACAAGGAATTCGTGGCGGCGCTAAAGCGTGATTTTGGCGTGCCGGCGGCGAGCGGTTTGGTAGCCGCGGCCGGGTAAAGGACGAAGGACGAAGGATTGAATGACGAATCGCCGGACTTCGTCCCCAGCGTAGCGGCCACCGGCGTAAGCACTGGTGGGTCGAGCCGCGTTCGATGGCAGCAGGCAAGCTCCGACGTTCAGTGCCCTCCGCCGCGGCACGACCCCTCGGTCATTCCTTTGACATTCGTCATTCGACATTCCTCAATCGTTGCTTTTTCCTCGCGCCATGACAGCACCAGCCATTGGCATCATTGGGGGCAGCGGGCTTTACCAGATCGACGGAATCACCGACGTCACCGAGCACGCCGTCGACACCCCGTTCGGGGCGCCGTCCGATGTCATCGTGGGTGGAATGCTCGCGGGGCGGCGGGTCTATTTCCTGCCGCGGCATGGCCGCGGGCATCGCCTTCTGCCGCATGAATTGAATCACCGCGCGAACCTCTACGCGCTGCGCTCGCTCAATGTCCGCTGGCTGCTTTGCGTCACCGCCGTGGGATCGTTGCAGGAAGCCTACGCGCCGCGGCACATCGTCCTTCCATCGCAATTCTTCGATCGGACCAGCCAGAGCGCGGCGCACACTTTCTTCGGCCAGGGGATCGCCGCGCATGTCAGCTTCGCCGAGCCAACCTGCGCGCCGCTGCGCCAGCTCCTGGCGAGCGCGGCGCGCGGTCTCGGGCTGCCCGTTCACAACGGCGGCACTTATGTGAACATGGACGGTCCGGCGTTTTCCACCCGCGCTGAATCCGAGACGCACCGCAAGTTGGGCTTCGACGTAATCGGCATGACCAACCTCGGCGAGATCCGCCTGGCGCGCGAAGCGGAGATGGCGGCGGCTACGATGGCCATGATCACCGACTACGATTGCTGGAAAGTCGAGGAGGAGCCGGTGACGGCTGATGCCGTCATCGCCCATCTGCACGCGAACGCCGACTCTGCCAAAAAAATCCTCGCCCGGGTGGTGCCGCAGATCCCCACCGAGCCGAATTATCCCGAGCATCGCGCTCTCGACACCGCGCTGATTACCGGCCGAAAGTACTGGCCGCCGGAAACCATCAAAAAACTGGGCGTAATTCTGGAGCGGTTTGTTTAATGAGTAATCCTTCTTTCGCGATTTCAGATTCAGCGCTAAACATCCAGCCCGATGCACCGACTTACGCTTGTTTTCTTTGCCTGCCTGGGGTCGATCGCGCTGGCCAAGCCGACTCCCACCCCGGCGCCCACCCCCGCTCCCAAGACGCCCACACCGGCGACGCCTGCTCCCGCCAATGCCACGCCGGCCCCGGTGGCGGCCACACCGGCGCCCACGGGCACGCCGAAGATCACCTACTCGCAATGCCACGTCGATGGCCCGTACATCGCCATGACCTTCGACGACGGGCCGAGCGCGGCGAATACGCCGCGGCTGCTGGACATGCTCAAGCAGCGCAAAATCCACGCGACATTCTTCTTCGTCGGGCAATGCGTGCAGGAGAACCCCGAGATCGTCAAACGCATCGTGGCCGAGGGGCACGACATCGGGAACCATTCGTGGTCGCATCCGGACCTCGCCAGGATGAACGATGCGGCGGTGCACGAAGAAATCCAAAAGACCCAGGACGCCATCGTGCAGGCCTGCGGCCAGAGCCCCAAGATCATGCGTCCGCCGTATGGCGCCTTCACCGCCCGGCAGCGGGCCTGGGCCAATGGCACTTGGGGCTACAAGATCATCCTCTGGGACGTTGATCCCCTGGACTGGAAGATTCGCAACTCCGAGCATGTGAAGGCCGAAATCCTCAAGCAGACGGTGGGCGGCTCGATCATCCTTTCGCACGACATTCACAAGACGACGGTCGACGCCATGCCCGAGACGCTCGATGCCCTGCTGGCCAAGGGCTTCAAGTTCGTGACCGTCTCCGAATTGATCGCCATGGATCACGCCGCGACGCCGAAGCCCAAGGCGACGCCGCCCGCGAAGTCCCCCGTGCCGGAATCCGCCAGGGTTTCCGCGGCGACGCCCGCCCCGCCTGTCCCGGCGGCGACGCCTGCCAAACCTTAGGCGCGCGGATGCGCCCGCGCGCATGATTGGCGACGCGTATTTCCAGCTCCGCGCGCAGGTTGGCACCGGGCTGTTTTCGCTGCTGCGGCTGGCCGCCGAATCGGGTGCGAAGGAAGAAACCGAGGCCGCTTTGCGTGGGATGCAGAGCCGGCTGCGGGAGACATTTACCTTCGCGGCGCTGGGCTCGGCGGGCGCCGGAAAATCCACCATGTTGAACGCGCTCTTCGGTCGCGAATTTTGCGGGGCCGCCGTGGAACCGGCCACCACCGGCCATGTGGCAGTTTTTCAGCACGGGGATGAGGCGCACGACAGGACCATATCGGGCGACGTCATCGAATGCGACCGGCCGCACATTTTTCTGCGCGACTTTACCGTCATCGAGGCTCCAGGAAGCGTTGCCGCCGGAACTCTCGCGCCGCTCCTGGCGCGCGCCGATTTGGTTTTCTACGTTTTGAGTGCCACGCGAAGCACCTCAGAGATCTGGGATTCTCTTCCCCGCCTCGGTCGGGATCTGCTCAAGCGGTTGGTCTTTGTCGTCTGGCAGTGCGATCGCGTCTCGGCCGAGGAGGGGGCGGCTTCGGTCAAGCGGCTGCGCCAGGCGATGCTCCGAAACCTGGCCCAAGCCTGCCCGATTTTCACCGGGTCCCAGATCGATTCTGCCGGACGCGACAAGCTCGAACGCTGGATCGAGAGCGAAGTGATTCTTTCCGAAGCGCGGCGGGTGCGCCTGCGCGAGATCAACGAAGTGGCGCGCGAGACGATGCGGGAGATCGTCGCCAAACCGCGGGCCGAACGCCTGGCGCTGGATCGCGAAATCGAGGAGGTGCGGCAAAGACGCGGCGAACTCGACGATTGCCAGGAGCAGTCGCATCGGCACGTCGCCGGCGCGCTTTGGACGCTGGCGCAGAGCTTTGACGGGTTGCGGCGCGGCGGTGAGTATCTGCTGCGGACGCAACTGCGGCTGGTCGACCTGTTCTGGAAACGCGCCGCGCCGCCGCGGGAATTTGCGCAGGAAATCGAGGCGCAGGTCCACGCGTCGTTCACTTTGCAATTGCACGACCAGTTGATTGCCATCGAGGGCGAATTGCAGGACAGCGCCGCGGAACAGCTCCGTGGCCGTGACCGGGCACGTGGCAAAACCGGCCCTTCCAAAATGCCGGAGTTTCCCCGGGCAGCCCTGGAAGAAACGCTGGCGGCCCTGGACATTCCGCTGGACGCAGCCGGGGTGGTCGACGAAGCCTTCACCGCTGCGGTCCGGCTTTTGCAATTACCGGCGCTGGCGGCAGCCGGCGCACTCGCGGTCGCGGCCGGCGCGGCGCTGGCGGGACGCCCGTCCGCCATCCTCGCGGGACTGGCCGGAGGGGCGTGCATTTTCGCAGCCCTGCTGGCCTACTTGTTGAGGCGGAATGTCATTGCCGGATTCGGGCGCCACTTCACCGCCAACCGGGGGACTCTGCTCGCCGCCCTCGAGCCGGCGTTGCGCTCTGCGGCGGAACGATTTTACGCCGGCTTCGCGCCGGCGCTTGAGGATCGCGCCGGCGAACTGGACGCCGAACGCCGCCACGGCGAGCCGCTGCTGGCGCAGCTCCGACAGATTGAGGAAACCTTCGCACGCCTCGAAACCGACCTGCGGACAGGTCTGGCGCGCGGGCAACCGAGCGGCGAGCCGTGAGATTGCACCCTTTTTAGCGATTCAAACACTTGTCGTGGGTAGGGACGTCGCGCCGCCGGCGTCCTCTCGCGCCTGGAGAGCCAGGACGGGCCGTGTGCGAGAGGCGGAAAAAATCCCTCAAAATAAGAGTATTTCCCGTGCTAAGTTCCCGGAGTTGAGCAGATAATTATTCGATGCCTAACGCTCCCGCCAGCCCTGAACAGACTGCCTTGGTCCAAAGCCTCTTCGTCCAGCATTTGCCGGCGCTGCGGGGCTTTGTCCTTTCGCTGATCAGCGACTTCAGTCTCGTGGACGATATCGTGCAGGAAACCTTTCTGGTGATCACCGCCAAGGCCGCCAGTTTCCAGCGAGGGACCAATTTTCGCGCCTGGGCGTGGACGATCGCCCGGTACAAGGTGCTCCAGACCCTCGAGAAGTGCGCGCCGGTGCCGGAACGCTTTGCGCCCGATGTGCTCGAAGCACTGGCCGCCCAAGGTTCGGCGGAGACCTGGTACTCGGACGAACAGCTCCAGCACCTCGCCAAGTGCATGGAAGGGCTTGCCCCGAAAGCCCGGGAAGCGGTCGAATTGCGCTACCAGCAGGCCCATCGCCCGCCGGAAATCGCCAGCCGCCTCGGCTGGACCGTCGAATCCGTGCATGTCGCCCTCTCGCGGGCGCGCGTTTTTCTGCGCGACTGCGTGACGCAGCGCATGGCCGCCGCCAATGCATAAGATGAGCGACGAACGCACCCAGCTTCTTCTGCAGCGATATTTCGACCAGGTGCTGAGCGTCGAGGAGCGCTCCGAACTGTCCGCGACGCTCCTTGCATCTGCGCGCGCCCGGGACGATTTCTGGGAACTGGCACGGTGGAATGCCCTCATCCGGCAATGGGGCGAAGCCGAATGGGGCCGGCGCGATGCCGAATCCCTGGCGCGGCGTCCGCTGCCTGCGGTCGTCGCGACTCCGACTCCGGCGCGGAAGGTGATCCCATTTCCCAAGCCGAGCGTCAAATGGGGCGTGGCCGCTCTTGCCGCCGCTGCCGTGGTGGCGCTTTTCGCGAGCGTTCCGGCGCTGCTGCGTTGGAATTCGCGAGTCAAGCCGATCAGCGTCGCGGTGCTGACACATTCCGCGGATGCCGTGTGGGCGGAGGGTGGTGGGATGAAGGAGCGCGGCCAAAGCCTGACTCCGGGGTGGTTGCGGCTCAAATCCGGAGCGGTGCAGATCGAATTCTCCCGTGGAGCGCGCGTGGTGCTCGAGGGTCCGGCGGAGTTGCAGCTTTTGAACGATAATGAGGCCTACCTGCGCACGGGAAAACTGCGCGCCCAAGTGCCGGAACCGGCACACGGCTTTACGGTGCGGACGCCGGGATTTGCCGTCGTGGACTACGGCACGGAGTTTGGGTGCAGTCTGGCCGGCGCACCCGAGGTGCACGTCTTCAATGGTCTCGTTGGCTTGCAAGAGACCGGCGCCGCCGAACGGAAACTTCGGCAGAATCAGGCGGTCCAGATCGATCACGACCAACTGCACGACATTCCGGCGCGGCGCGATCAATTCCTCAGCGACGAGGAACTGGCCCGGCGAGAGCGGGAGAGTGTGGAGGGGCGCCTGACTGCGTGGCGGAGCGCCAGCGCCGCGCTGAGCGAACATCCCTCGGCGCTGTTGCACTTGGATTTTGAAGGGGATCGCGGCTGGTCGCGGAACATTCCCAATCGCGCCTGGCGGGCCATTCCTGGTTCGCCGGCCAGCATGGTCGGCTGCCAGTTCAGCGATGGCCGCTGGCCGGGGAAGGGTGCGATCGAATTCAATCGTCCTGAAGACCGGCTGCGCTTGAACCTGCCTGGCGGGTACGAATCGATGACCCTGATGGCGTGGGTGCGCGTGGATTCCCTTCCCGACCACCCCCAGGCGCTCGTCATGGGCGACGGATTGGGGACCGGCGATGTCCAATGGTACGTCGGCCGCTCTGGGGAATTGGGTTTCGGTGTCCACATCGGCAAAGCCGGCGATCCGGCTGGCTGGCGTTTCCATCAAACCGAGCCGGTGTTCACTGCGGAAAACCTGGGCACCTGGACGTGCGTGGCCAGCGTTTACGACAATGCGACCGACACCGTAACGCAGTATTTCAATGGTCAGCCGATCGGCGCCGACCGGTTGGGCGTTCGCACACTCCTCCAGCTTGAAACCTTTGAGATCGGAAACTGGGCGCGCCGCGACGGCGAGCAATGGCGCGCCAGCGTCATCCCGCGTAGCGCGCGCGACAGCGCCCGAAATCTCCAGGGCCGGATCGATGAACTGGCGATCCTGTCGGCGCCGCTCTCCGCCGAGGAAATCCAGCAGTTCTTCGAAGTCGGAAGGATCGATCGGACAGAGCCGGTGGCGCTCGTCAAGAACGTCCGCTAGGACGGTGGCCGGCCAGAGCCCACGGAGGGGCTTCGAATGATGCGTTACGGGCTGGGACGGATCTCCTTCACTTCCCGCGCGTCATTAATCCATCGACCGTCTTGATGAGGTCGTCGCGCAGCGTCGGCGAATAGCCCACGTGCCGTGCCCGCACCACGCCGTCGGGATCAATGATGATGAGCGTGGGGAATCCCATCACGGCGTACTTCTCCGGCAGACCCGCGGCCTTCAACGTCGGGTAGTTCAGTTGCAACTTGTCGGCCACGAACTGGGCATCCTTTTCCTCCCGGTCCGTATTCATCCCGAGGACGGCCACGGGTTGGTCACGATAGTGTTCGGCCACTTCCTTGATCTGCGGCATGGCCCTGACGCACCACCCGCACCCGCGATACCAGAAATCCAAAAGCACCACCTTGCCCCGATAGTCGGCCAACCGCTGTTTCTTTCCGCCGAGATCCGTCGTCTCCCAATCCGCCGCGGGCTTGTCCATGACCGCGTCCACTTTTTCCTGGTTCGCGGCATCGTATTTAGCTTCATCCGTCATACCCTGCAGATCCGTGTCGAATTGCGCCTGGATCATCGGCAGCTTCACCTGTGCCCGGCCCTCCTGTAACAGGTTTTTCGCTGGATCCAGGATCGCCGCGATCTTGTATCCGTTTCCTTTGGCCAGGTCATCCACCGCCTTCCTCACCCGGCCGAGCACCGATGCTTCTTCGGCGAGTTGATCGATCCACTCCTTTGGTTTCGTGCTCACCGACTTCAACACGACTTTCGTTGTGCCCTTGCCGTGAAAGCCGTAGCCCTGGCTCGAAGTGCCTTCGCTTCCGGTGACTAATCCGCGCCCGGAATCAAAATGAATCACCGCATCGGACGTGGATAGATAGATGGTGTTGAACAGCCCTTCCTGGGTCTCGGAAAAAGTCCACTTTCCGGCGTGCGGTTCACTTTCCGGCAGCAGGCGGTAGACCTGTTTCGCTTCAGGCTCGCGCCCGCTCTCCCAACCTTTTCGGGCGTTCGCCAAATCCTCTGGCAGGTCGATCAGTGGTCCGCGCAAGGAGTCGCTGTGGTAGTCGTCGGAGAGGTTTTCGATCCGTCCATTCGGCAGCAGATCGAATGTCCCGATCCTGTCTTCCTTTTGCGGTTCAGTGTTCTTCACTCCCGAATTCCCAAACGTTTGCGTGAAAACGCTCTGGTGCTGCGCAATCAAATGCCAGCCGCCCTTTGGATTGACGCCTGCCACCCAGTACGTCGTGACCGCCGTGCTCTGGTGCGTGCCGCTCTCGTGTTTGAACTCGTAGGAGCTTTCGTAAACAAGCTCCTGTTCCGGCTCCAGTTTATAGCGGGGCGCCGCTTCTGAGTCCGACCCCGGGGACGGGTCCGCCGCCAGTGCCGCCGACGAAACCAAAACTCCGGCCAGGTTCGTAAACGCTGTTTTCATTGGGAGAGGACGATGCTGGCATTTCCAGGAGCTGGAAAACACAAAAAAGCGCCCCGCGGTTTTCACCGCGGGGCGCTGTTAGGAGTTTAGCCAGGCTCAACCGAGCTAGCCGGAGGCCAATTGCGCCTTAGTTGACGTAGGCCATCTCGTTCGACATGAGCAGCGCGTGCGCGTAGGTTTCCCACCCGGTCAGCGGACTGCGCTCGATCAGCGAGCCTTGGTTTTGGATGGCGGTCATGCCGTTGTCATTCATCATGCCGGTACGCTTGGCGCGCTCTTCGGCTTTCTTCTCGGCCTTCTCGACCATGTCCTTCGCCTCGGCCTGGACTTTGTCGTCCAACCGCAACTCGTTTTGGAGGAAGGTGTAGGCGATTTGGATCTCTTCCCGCGAGGGGGTGCGGCCGAGGATGATACGGTAGATTCCGATAATCCGGTCGTTGTTCGTTCGGGCGTTGGCGATCGCCGGCTGAGCCAGGATGCTCCGGGTCACGTCGATGACCATCGGGCTGTTCATCAGGAAGAGCGCCTGTTGTGGAACGACCGTGGTCGTCCGCTTCGAATTCGGCGCGAGCGGATTGCTGAAGTCGAAGTTTGCCATCAACTCCGGAATGTCACCGCGATCCACATAGCCGTAGATGCTCCGGCGGTTGGTGTACGGTTCATCCGTCAGATTTACCGGCTGGCCGCCGACCGCGGGATCGAGCTTGTTGGCCATCACGAGCAGCGAGTCGCGTGTGGCTTCAAAGTCGAGGCGGCGCACGTTGGCCCGCCAGAGGAGGCGGTTCTCGGGATCGATCTGGTCGTAGTTCGACCCGGGGATCATATGGCTGTCCTCCTGATACACCTTGGAGAGCATGATCAACCGGTGGAGCTTCTTCAGCGACCAGTTTTGCTCCATCAAGTAGGTGCTCAGGTAATCCAGCAACTCGGGATGCGTCGGCTTCTCTGCTTGCGTGCCGAGATCATCCGGTGTGCGCACGAAACCTTCACCGAAGTGGTGCATCCACACGCGGTTCACGATGACGCGCGCCGTGAGCGGATTATTCTTGCTGGCGATGGCCTGGGCCAGCTCCAACCGGCCGCTGCCGTGCTTGAACGGCTGCGGCTTGCCCCCGGAGAGAATCTCCAGAAAATGCCGCGGAACGATATCCCCTAGATTCTCTGACATCCCGCGGACGAACACGTGCGAGTCTTTCGGCGTGGGCAGGTCTTCGACGACCATGGCGCGCGCATCGGCGCCGCTGTCAGTCAGCAACAAGGTATTCATCTTGTTGAAGGACCAGCCCCGATTGCGCAGCCCCAGCGGGAACGTGGAATCGACTTCCTTCCGGAGCGTCTCCGTGCTCAACTCCGCCGCCGCCATCATCGGAATCGGGAAATTCAGCAGTTGAGCGTCCGCCGGGTCAAATTCCGACGTCGAACTCGCCGTGTCTTTCGCCGCCGCCAGCCCTTTCGCATATCCCGCGGCCTTGCCCGAAACGCCGTTGAAGATCTTTTCGTAAATCGGGACGATCTCGTCGATGCTCTGCGGGGTCATTCCCTTGAACGCCGCGGCGACCACCGGATTCAGTTTGTCCCAGTTGATCGAGCTCCACTTGCCGCCCTGGAAGGTGCGCAGCGGAGCGAAGATCGCTTCTTCACGGCCGAGGCGATTGAGCGAGCGGGTGACTTCCGTGTCGAGGTCCGATGCCGCACGCAGGTCGGCGCCTTTCTTCTGGTCTGCGGCGCTCTGGCTTGGCCGGGTGAGGAACCATACCTTGAGGTACGTCGCCGCCTGCTTGCGGAACTTCGCATTATTCTCGGAAGCGAGTTTGTAATAATTGTCGAGGTTCGCTTGCTCCAGGCTGGTCAGTTTCGCCTGAAACTCCGCGGCGGCATCCTTGCCCGCCTGCGAAATGACCGGTTTTTCTTTCGGCTCCTCGATGCTCGCGAAGACGCCGTGCAAGGCATAGTAATCCTTCGTTGGGATCGGGTCGAACTTATGGTCGTGGCAGCGAGCGCAGCTCACGGTCATGGCCAGGAAGGCCTTGGACACCGTGTCGATGCGGTCGTCGATGATGTCGTTCGTGTTCCCCCGCTTGCCGACGGTCAGGAAACCCAGAGCGGAAAGATCCCGCTGGTCCTTCAAGTCGGTCATCTTGTCCGCGGCCAACTGCTCGACGATGAACCGGTCGTAGGGCTTGTCTTCGTTAAAGGAACGCACCACATAATCGCGATACGTCCAAGCGTAGGGAAACCGGTAGTCCGTGTTGCGGTTGTTCACCCGATCGCCGGTGGTATCCGAGTAGCGGGCGGAATCGAGCCAGAAACGCCCCCAACGCTCGCCATAATGTGGCGAGGCCAGCAGGCGGTCGACCACCTTGACGAAGGCGTACGGCGACGTGTCCGCGATGAAATCCTGGATTTCCTGAAGCGTCGGCGGCAGGCCGATCAAGTCGTAGGTCGCGCGGCGGAGCAGCACTTCCTTGGTCGCGGGCGGCGCCGGCACCATGTTCTTCTCCTCCAGCTTCTGGAGGATGAACATATCCACCGGCGTGACGCACCAAGCGCGATTCTTCACTGTCGGCAGCGCCGCCGGGTTGACCACCGGCTGATACGCCCAGTGCTCGCGGGCCTTGTCCGTCAGGCCGCTCAGTTTGCCTTTCTTGGCTTCCCGCGTGTCCGGCGCACCCATCTTTATCCATTCCTTGATGTTGGCAATCTCCTGGTCCGCCAGCTTTTCGCCCTTTGGCGGCATCTGAAGATCCTTGTCCAGATATGTTACCGCACTGACGAGCAGGCTCTTGTCCGGATTGCCGGGAACCATTGCCGGGCCGGTGTCTCCGCCCTTCAGCATGGCCTCATGGCTGTCGAGCAACAGCCCGCCCTTGTTCTTGCCCGCGTCGGTACTGTGACATTTATAGCACTTATCCGTCAGGATCGGCTTGATCTTCTTGTCGAAGAAATCACGCTGCTCGGGAGTAATTTCGTCCGCGTGGGCAGCGACAGCGAAGAGGACTCCGCTGAGGATGATTACAGGTATGCGCATAGCGATGCTGCTGTGTTTTGGAGTGGATTAAGCAATCACGTCTTTGACGACGTTGCCGAAGTTGTCGGTGAAGCGGAAGTCGCGGCCATTGTAGCGGTAGGTGAGCTTCGTGTGATCGAAGCCCATCAACGCCATGATCGTCGCGTGCAGGTCGTGGATATGCACCTTGTTCTCCACGGCGCGCGCGCCGAACTCGTCGGTCGAGCCATAGGCCGTGCCGCCTTTGACGCCGCCGCCGGCCATCCACGCGACCATCGCGCGGCCGTTGTGATCGCGGCCTGGGCTGGCATTGCCGTTGCGGTCGCGGGTCACGGTGCGGCCAAATTCGCCACCCCAGATGACGAGCGTGCTGTCGAGCATGCCCTTGTCCTTGAGGTCCTTGATCAGCGCCGCGGCGGGGCCGTCGACTTCGCCGGCTTTCTGCTTGAGGGCGATCGCCAGGTTGCCGTGGTGGTCCCAGCCACCGACGTCGACCTGCACGAAACGCACCCCGCGTTCCACCAGGCGGCGGGCGACGAGGAGCTTGGCGCCGATTTCGGTGCGGCCGTAAAGGTCGCGCGCGCTGTCGGACTCCTTGGTGATGTCGAAAGCGTCGGTCGCCTCGGTCTGCATCTTGAAGGCCATCTCGAAGGACTCGATGCGCGCCTCGAGCTGTGCGTCAAATTGCAGATTCCGGGAATGGACGGCGTTCAACTGATGGACGAGATCCAGCTCGCGGCGCTGGCGATCCATCGGCGTGAACTGGTTCTTGATGTTCATGATGACGTCATCGAGATCCATCTTGGTGTTGTAATTCACGTTGCAGCCCTGATAGACGCCCGGCAGGAACGAGGCCTGCCGCCACTCGGGCGAGCCCCCCATGGTGATGAAGCCCGGCATATTCTGGTTCTCCGTGCCGAGGCCATACACCAACCAGGAGCCCATCGAGGGCTTGGGAAGCTGGAGCGAACCGGTGTTCATGAAACGTTGGGCGACTTCGTGCGCCGGGATGTCCGTCCACAGCGAACGGATCACCGCCATTTCATCGATCACCGTGCCGAGCTGCGGAAACACCGAACTCACTTCGACGCCGGACTTGCCGCTCTTGGTAAACTGAAAAGGCGAACCGAAGGCGAGACCATCATGCCCCGGAATGGTCTGGTCGTTGTACTTCGTCAATTCGGGTTTCGGGTCCCAAGTATCAACCTGCGAAGGACCACCGGAGGCGAAAAGGTGAATGACCGCCTTGGCCTTGACCGGGAATTGCGGCTTCTTCGGCGCGAGCGGTCCGGTGGGGACGGGCCCCGTGGACGAGGTTGCACCGAAGGCGAGGCCGGGATCGACCCCAAAAACCGCCGCCAGACTGAGGGCACCGAAGCCCATGCCGGTGCGCATGAGGAACTCGCGGCGCGAGGAAATGATATTATCAAGAGACAAAGAGTGTTCCCGGCGGAACTTATCCGAGCTGGTGTGGCTAATCTGTGGGGTCATGACGTGTGGTTATTGGTGTGAGCTGTGGTTTTCGGTGAATGGATCGGTTGAGTGATCAATTTTAGTATCGTCGCTCTTCCAGGAGACTTAGCAAACTGTTTTCAAGAATCTGGCCGCGCCCTCAATCCAGTGTGTTTTCTCAATGACACCGGCCGTTTGGTGCGTATGATCGTGCCGGTATGTCTGCCCCTTCTCAATCTCAAATTCCGGCCGATTCGAACGAGCTGGAAATTAAGAATGTCCTCCTCGTGGACGACGATCAGGTTCTCGCGAATACGCTGAAGTACCTCCTCGAATCCCACAATTTCATCGTCACGACCTCGGCGAATGGCGCCGACGCCCTCCGGGAGGTGATGGCCTTCGATTTCGACGTGATCATTTGCGACATGTTGATGCCGACCATGGCCGGCGACATGTTTTACCTCGCCGTGCAAAAGACCAAGCCCTACCTGGCCTCGCGCTTTCTCTTCATCACGGGTCATGCCGACAACCCGAAGGTCGAGGCTTTTCTGAAAAGCGTCGACGCGCAGGTCGTGTTCAAACCAGTTCTCTCCGACGAACTGGTCCGCATGATCTCGCTCATCCTCAAGCAAAACGGCGACAGCGGCCAGTAGGCCTGGACTCCCGGAGGATTCGCGCGGCGGCCCAATCAATCGGAGGCCGGCTCTCCCGGGCGTCGTCCGCCGTTTTGACCTGGCAGCGGCCCGGTTTCGTCCCACAGGGCGTGGCTGCGCCCTCCGCGGCGCTGCGGACGAAGCCTGGATCGCGGATGTTTGGCCAGGCCGCTACGTCGCTTTCGCGTAGAGACGGCTGTTTTCCTCCAGGTCCTTGACGATGGTGCAGAGGTAGACCGGGTGCGGGAGGAGATCACGGTACTTCGTGATCTCGGACTTGTTCAGCACCTTGAATCCGTAGCGCTCGAACATCTTCGTTCCGCGACGGTCCTCGAAGACCACCATCTGTCCGTAGACGCGTTTTTCGCCGTGCTCATGGAGGTACATCAAATACGAATCCATGAGCGCACGGGTCGTGGCCACCTGCCGGGCATCGGCCAGAAGATTGATATGGAAATGCGCGGTCCGTCGCGGCGCGGCGGGCACTTCACGCCACGCAGTGCGCAGGATCCACTGGACGAATTTCCTGGAGGCATCGTGGTACCGCCGATACCGGCGCACGCCGCGCAGAAAAAGGCTGACGTTCTGGTAAAAGGCGTAGCACTGCTGCCGAAACGGCCGCCGTGATCCGAGCAGGTAACCACGGATTTCGCCGTTCACGAGCAGCACGAAGGCCGATTCCGGCTCCCAGTCAGTATAGTAGGCCGTGAGGTAATCGGCGAACAATTCGCGATCTTCGAACACGGGATCAATGGGGTTGCCGAGAAATCCGGTTTCACAACAAAGCTCCCGCACCCGAGCCCGGTCGGAGGCTTGGAACTTCCTGATCTCGAAATGCTTTTCGTCGCTCATGAACGCGGTGCGTAGTCTTGAACCACTTCGCGATAGAGGTCAAACATGCGTGTAAAAACCTGGGTCCACGAATACTGTGCGGCCACGCGGCGACTGGCGCGCGCGCTCGTCTTCGACAGGTCCTCATGGCTGGTATCGTCAATTGCTGCAGCCAATGCGCCGGCGGAATTCTCGCGTGCCCAAAGGGTTTGGTCGCTGTGGATGATCCGGTCCATGTAGCTGCCGCGGATGCCGATGACCGGCGTGCCGCAGGCCTGGGCTTCGAGCGTCACCAGGCCGAAGGTTTCCTGCACCCCGGGATGCACAAAAAGATCGGCGGCGCGGTAGTAGCCAGCCAGTCGCGAAGCGTCCGCGCAAAAGTCCAGCCACGTCACCGACTCCGTTGCACGGCGTAACTCGAGAACTTCGCCGCGTTGCAAGCCATCACCAACCACCAGGAGATGAAACCGCCCGGGCTCCCGCTGGGCGAGCTGTCGAAAGGCCGCAAATAAGGTCTGCGTATTTTTCTCCTGCGCGAGCCGGCCGACGTAAAGGAGCAGGACTCGCTCCCGCGAAATGCCAAGCTCCGCGCGCACATTTTCGCCGGGGTGCGGGCGTGGCTGAAAGATGGCGGTGTCGACGCCGAGATCGGTGGGCACGACATTGCGCACGCCCCAGGAGGCCAGCACTTCACCCAGCGCCGGCGAAGGCACCAGCGTCCGCGCAAAACGATTGTAGAGGCTGCGAACGTACCGCCGGGAGAAATCCATGAAAATTTCGGTGACGAGCGGTCCGCAGTATTTCCGTGCCGTGCGAACGTAGGCCTCGGGGAAGTGGGAGTGGTAAAATCCGATGACCGGCAGACGCAGCGCCGCCCCCGAGTGGACGGCCTTCCACGCCACCTGGTAGGGGTCTCCGCTCTCGATGAGGTCCGGGCGTTCGCGCATCAGCACGGACTCTACCGCCTCGAGCCGCAGCAGGATGCGGTAGCGTGAAGTCCGGGAAATGAGCGGCGAGCGAATCGTGTAAACGCGCGACCTTTCCTCCGTGAGGACGGCATCCTGCTCCCCGGGAATGATGAGCACATGGTGGTCGCGGTCGGTGCGCTCCCGGATGTGCCGCACCTTCTCCGCGATGTAGCGTCTCACGCCGCCGCTGACCGGCGAGTAAAACTGCGTGAGATCGCAGATTTTCAATGCTCGAACTGCGCGAGGTATTTTTCCGCGTCGAGCGCCGCGGCACAGCCCTGGCCCGCGGCCGTGACCGCCTGGCGATAAATGTGGTCCGCCACGTCACCCGCCGCAAAGACGCCCGGCACGTTCGTCTTCGTCCCGCCATGCTGGAGCAGGTAGCCGTTCTCGTCCATGTCGAGCTTGCCTTGGAAAGGCGCGGTGTTCGGCGTGTGCCCGATCGCCACAAACACACACTTCACCTCGAGTTCCTGCTCGGCGGCCGTCTTCACGTCGCGAATTTTCAACGCCCGCATTTCGCCGTCGGGATCGGACAAATACTCGAGCGGCAGGTGACTCCAGACCGGTTCGATCTTGGGATTGGCCAGCGCGCGATCCGCCATGATTTTCGAGGCGCGCAGCGAGTCGCGCCGATGGATCAAATAGACCTTTGAGGCAAAGCGCGTGAGAAAAGTCGCCTCCTCCGCCGCGGAATCGCCCCCGCCAATCACCGCCACCGGCACATTGCGGTAAAAGGCGCCGTCGCAGGTCGCGCACGACGTGAGACCGTGTCCCACGAGTTCCTTCTCGCGGGGCAAGCCGAGCCATTTCGCACTGGCCCCGGCGGCCACAATCAGCGTGCGCGTTTCCTTCCATTCGCCGTCGACCTTCACCTTCGAAAATCCGTCCGCCGGTTCAAATTCCTCGACGGTCGCGTAGGAGAAGCGCGCCCCAAAACGCTCCGCCTGCGACTTCATGTTCATGATCAGCTCGGGTCCGTTGATGCCTTCCGGAAAGCCTGGATAATTCTCCACGAGCGTCGTCGTGGAGAGTTGTCCGCCCGGTTCGTGGCCTTCGAGAACCAGCGGGGCGAGGTTCGCCCGCGCCGCGTAAATGGCCGCGGTAAGCCCGGCGCAGCCGGTGCCGACGATGATGACTTTTTCCATAGGGGAGCGAGAGATAAGCGGACGCGGGCGTTCACGCAAATGTCAAAAACTCCGGCTTGCACCCCGCCACCGGCGCTGACAGAACCGAGCGCCATGCACGAAGGCAGCATTACCGTCCGCGTCCCCGTCGATCTTCGCGAGATCGAGCGGCTCAACAAAGTCGTCCGACAGTTTGGCGACCTGCACGAAGTGCCTTCGCGCGCTCTCTATGCCATCAATCTCGCGCTCGACGAAATCGTGACCAACGTCGTGCGCTACGGGTTCGACGATTCCGCCGGAAAGGAAATCGTCGCCCAGGTCACCGCCCGCGAGGACGAACTCATGACCGTGGTCAGCGATCCGGGTCGCGCCTTCAATCCCCTGGACGTGGCGCCACCGGACCTGGCCGCGCCGCTCGCCGAGCGCGCCCTGGGGGGGCTCGGCATCCACCTGGTGCGCAGTCTCATGGACACGATCGAGTATCATCGCCAAAACGGAAAAAATGTACTCACCATGCGCAAGCGCGTCCGCTAATCTCCGTTTAGTTCCTCCCGATTCGAGTCACCATGCAGATCAAAGAAAGCAAACAAGGCGAGGTGCTGATCCTCACGATCAGCGAGCATCTCGACAGCGCGACCTCGGCGGTTTTTGAATCGAAGGTCCTCGGACTCATCGAGCGCGGGGAACGCAAGATGGTCATCGATTGCGGCTCACTGGAGTACGTCAACAGCGCGGGCCTGAAGGTTTTTCTCCTCGCCGCCAAGCGTCTCGAACCGCTCGGCGGCAAGCTCGTCCTCTGCGCCCTCGCGCCGAGCGTGCTCATGATTTTTGAAATGATTGGTTTTAGCCGTATCATGAGAATTGTGCCCTCGCTCGACGACGCGCTGAAGGCGCTCGGCGGCGAAGCCGCTCCCGCCTGAACCCCGCTCCCAGCTTGCCCCAAAAAATTTACGCGCGGAATCGAGCGCGACGTGCGACTCTTTCGCCGTGAACGCGAACAACGCGCGCTGGTTCTTCCGCGTCTCACCTCCCGTCATTGACCACCCACTGGAAACATCCCTTGTTTGCGTTGTCCCGAGTCCCGGCCGGCCGTTCCTGGTGAGCAGGAGCAAGATCAAGATTAAGATTCAGAATCATCCGCGGACCTGCCGTTGAAACATCCCTCCACCAAATCCATGGCCGTCAAAAAGTCCGACCTCACCGCCACCAAACACTACGTCCTCGACACCAACGTCCTCATTCACGACCCGCAGTCGATGTTTCAGTTTGAGGACAATGTCGTCTGGGTGCCGGTCGAGGTGCTGGAGGAACTCGACCGCTTCAAATCCGAGTCCTCAACCCGGGGCGCCAACGCCCGTGAGGTTCACCGCCGCCTGAGCGAGCGCTTCCGCACCACCGAGCAAATGCGCTCGGGCGTGAAGCTCGAGAACGGCGGCACCCTCCACGTTTTCATCAACCCCGCCCTCAAGCACGAGGGCCAGGACTGGAAACTCATCGAAGAATCGCCGCGCAGCCGGATGGCGCGCAAGCTCTTCCCCGATTTCGATTCCACCGACAATCGCATTCTCGCCAGCGCCGCGTACCTCGCCGACACCAAGGCCGACGGGGCCATCCTCGTCACCAAGGACCTCAACATGCAGCTCAAGGCCCGCGCTCTGGGGCTGGATGCGCAGGATTATCGCACCGACCGGGTCGAGGACAACGACATCCGCCGCACCCAGCGTCGCAGTGGCGCCGAGGAATATGCCGCGCTCGACATCCCGGGCCACACCGTCCAGGCCTTCGCCAGCCAGGAGCGCATTACCCTGCCGCACCTCGAGATGCTGCTGCCCAACCAGTACGTCCTGCTGCGCAATGAGGAAGAGCCCACCCACGGCGTCCCGGCGCGGCACCTCAGCGGCGGTGAGTTCGTCAAACTCCGCCACGACCACATCAATATTCGCGGCGGGCGCAGCCTCCAGGCGGCCAACCTCGGCCAGCGCTTCCTCCTCGATGCGCTCTACGATCCGTCCATCACCCTGGTCACCGTCTACGGCAAGGCCGGCACGGGCAAGACGCTCCTCAGCGTCGGCGCCGCGCTCGAACAGGTGCAGACCGGCGAGTACGAAAAGATGCTCATCACCCGCGTGATCATGCCCACCGGGCGCGACATCGGTTATCTGCCCGGACGCATGGAGGAAAAGATGCAGCCCTGGGTGCAGCCTGCCTACGACGCCCTCGACCTGCTGCTCTCCCGTCCCCGCAAACCCGAGCATTTCGAGAAAAAGAAGCAGTCCAGGCGCAAGGCCGAAGCCGGCCCCCCGCAACAGGGGCAAAACGGCGGCGGCAAGTACGCCCGGCCGTACGAACCGCTCATGCAAGCCGGCCTGCTCGAGATCGAAGCCATCGCCCACATCCGCGGCCGCTCGCTTCCGCGCGCCGTCTTCATTGTCGACGAAGCGCAGCAACTCACCCCGCACGAAGCCAAGACGCTCGTCACCCGCATGGGGAAGGGGAGCAAGATTATTCTCATCGGCGACCTCGCGCAGATCGATAATCCCTACGTCGACGCCCACACCAACGGACTCGTCTTCACCCGGAACCGCCTCCAGGGCCAGCCTTTCATGGCGCACGTCAATCTCTTCAAGGGCGAGCGCAGCGAGATGGCCGAGGTCGCGTCGAATTTGATGTAGCACGGTGAAAGAAGTCTTCAGCAGTCCCGACGGGGCGCTGATCGGTCTATTTCAGTCGCTTCTCGACGAGGCCGGGATTCCGTATTTCGTGCGGAACGACTCCGCCCAT
>Ga0302326_10004348_pt1 | contig 32805 bp, 30 predicted proteins | sample Palsa_T0_3_FD_202264 | JGI IMG/M metagenome (GOLD analysis project Ga0302326, IMG submission 202264) | Peat permafrost microbial communities from Stordalen Mire near Abisko, Sweden - Palsa_T0_3 | ecosystem: Environmental > Terrestrial > Soil > Palsa > Peat permafrost | place: Sweden: Abisko...
GGACGCGAGCGCTGATCGCCCCGTCATTTGCTGTCGACAGCCCCGATTGAAGTCCAAAACGCGCCGTCCCAGCGGCGAAAAGGCGGATGACGGCGCATCGCGGCCCGGCTATATACGCCGCGGCCTAGTGTCCCGATTCCGAAGTTCGCATGATGGTGCGGTGCCGTGGTTTGCGAACTTCGGAATCAAAGGGACACTAGCAAAGTATTGATCTAGTGTGGCTTTGGTTCAGAAGTCCGCATGACGAGTGCGCGGCAAAAATAATGCGGACTTCTGAACCGCCACACTTGGCCGGATTGGCGGGCGGTTTAGCCGAAAATGCCGATAACGCTGCTCGATATCGTCCTGATCGCGGTCATGCTGGTATCCGGCTTCCTCGCCATGGTGCGCGGCTTCATGCGCGAGGTGCTTTCCATCATCGCCTGGATTCTTGCCGCCGTGGCGACGCTTTATTCGTATTCCAAGCTCCTGCCCTATGCGCGGCAATACTTTAACAATGACGTCGTGGCCACCGTCGCCGTGGTTGGCGGCATCTTTCTGCTCACCCTCATCGTCGTCTCAATCTTAACGGTCCGAATTTCCGACATGGTGCTTGATAGCCGGGTTGGCGCGCTCGACCGGACACTCGGGTTTCTTTTCGGGCTTGCCCGCGGATTGGTCATTGTCGTGATTGCGTTTTTGTTTTTCACCTGGCTCGTGCCCGACCGCAGCCAGCCTGAATGGGTCAAAAGCGCAAAATCCCGGGTCGTCCTGGCCGGAACAGGGCAATGGCTAATGTCCATGTTGCCGGAGGACCCCGAAAGCACCATCTTAAAACGGTTGAAGCGGCCGAAACCGGAAGATACCGAAACGCCGGACAATGCGCCTGAACAGCACGGCGAGCTGGGCATCACTCCTAACCCCGGCACGGAACCGGGTTATGACCGGTCAACCCGGGTGGGAATGCAGCAATTGCTCGGCGCCAAAGTAACGCCGCGCTGAGATGATCGAAGGCCTGTGAGCATGACAATAACTGGCAGCTTCGATCTTGAAGACGACCGGCTGCGCGAAGAATGCGGGGTGTTCGGCATTTTCGGTCATCCGGATGCCGCCGCCATCACCGCGCTCGGCTTGCATGCGCTGCAACACCGCGGCCAGGAGGCCGCCGGCATCGTCAGCTTCGACGGCACGCGATTTCATTCCGAGCGCCGCCTCGGCCTAGTCGGCGACGCGTTCTCGAAGCGCGAGGTGATCGACCGGTTGCCCGGCAACGCCGCCGTCGGACACGTGCGTTACTCGACGACCGGCGAAACGATTTTGCGCAACGTGCAGCCGTTGTTCGCCGAACTCAACGCCGGCGGTTTCGCCATTGGCCACAACGGCAACCTGACTAACGGCCGGACGTTGCGTCGCCAACTGGTGCGGGAAGGCGCCATGATGCAATCGACGACCGACACCGAGGTCATTCTGCATCTGGTCGCGCGGTCGCACCGTAACCGTTTCGTCGACCGCTTCATTGAGGGACTGCGTCTGCTCGAAGGCTCTTATGCATTCGTCGGATTGACCAACAAGAAATTGATAGGCGCCCGCGATCCTTTGGGCATCCGGCCGCTGGTGCTCGGCACGTTGGATGGTTGTCCGATCCTCGCCTCCGAGACTTGCGCGCTCGACATCATCGGCGCGCAATATGTGCGCGACGTCGAGAACGGCGAAGTGCTGGTCATCGACGAAGACGGCGCGCATTCGCAAAAGCCGTTTCCGGCGATGGCGCCGCGGCCTTGCATCTTCGAATATATCTATTTTTCGCGGCCAGACTCGATTATCGGCGGCCGCAGCGTCTACGACGTGCGCAAGACCTGCGGCGCGGAGCTTGCCCGCGAGGCGCCGGCAAGCGCCGACGTTGTCATTCCCGTGCCGGATTCGGGCGTGCCGGCGGCAATCGGCTACGCGCAAGCCTCCGGCATCCCCTATGAGCTCGGCATTATCCGCAACCACTATGTCGGCCGCACCTTCATCGAGCCGACGCAACAAATCCGCCAGCTTGGCGTCCGCCTGAAACACAGCGCCAACCGCGCCGTTGTCAACGGCAAGCGCATCGTCCTGATCGACGATTCGATCGTGCGCGGCACGACCTCGGTCAAGATCGTGCAGATGATGCGCGATGCCGGCGCGCGCGAGGTTCATTTCCGCATTGCATCGCCGCCGATCACCCACCCCGATTATTACGGCATCGACACGCCGGAGCAGGACAAGCTGCTGGCTGCGACCCACGATCTGGAAGGCATGCGCAAATTCATCGGCGCCGATTCGCTGGCGTTTTTATCGGTCGATGGCATCTATCGCGCCATGGGCGAGAAGGGCCGCGATCCGGCGCGCCCGCAATTCACCGACCACTGCTTCACCGGTGAATATCCGACGCCGCTGACCGACCGCACGGCGCACGACGCCCCGTCCCGCCAACTCTCATTGCTCGCCGAGGCGAGCTGAATAATGCTGCAACCGTTTGCCGATCGGATCGCGCTCGTCACCGGCGCCTCGCGCGGCATCGGCTACGCGACCGCGTTGTCGCTCGCGCGCGGCGGCGCGCATGTGGTGGCTCTGGCGCGGACTATCGGCGGGCTTGAGGAGCTTGACGATGCGGTGCGCGCCGCCGGCGGTTCGGCCACGCTCACCCCGCTCGACATACGCGATTATCCCGCGCTCTACCGGCTCGCCGCCGCGCTCAACGAACGCTACGGGCGGCTTGATGTGCTGGTCGGCAACGCCGCCATCGCCGGCGTACCCTCGCCGCTCGATCACATCGAGCCCAAAGCCTGGGATGAGTCGCTTGCGATCAATGTCACCGCCAACTGGCACCTCATCCGCGCGATGAACCCGTTGCTCAGGCTTTCCGACACAGGGCGTGCGGTGTTCATCACATCCGGCGTCGCCACCTCCGCGCGGGCCTATTGGGCGCCGTATTCGGTTTCAAAAGCCGCGCTTGATGTGTTGGTACGCACCTACGCGGAGGAGACGAGCTCGACCAACGTTCGGGTCAATTTGTTCAATCCCGGTCCCACCCGCACCCGCATGCGCGCATTGGCCATGCCCGGCGAAGACCCGGCGACACTGCCGGCACCGGACGAGGTAGCGGCAAAGATCGTCAATTTATGCCTTGCGGATTTTACCGAGACCGGAAAGCTCTACGATTTCCCTGCCGGCAAACTATTGGACTTCATGCGTCCGGCCTGACTGCCAGCGCTCCCGGTAGCGAAACCGAACTCATTCGCGCGTTGCGAGCCACGCCGCGACGGCGGCCGCGGCGAGCAGCAATGAGGCGATCAAGAACGGTGCGCCGGGGAGATTGAATTCCCGGCCGCCGCCAATGGCGAACGCGAAGGTGAGCGTGAAAAGCCCAGGGCCGAAGAGATTGGCAATTCCGGTGACACTCGCGTTTGCGCCCTGCAATTGACCCTGCTCGGAGGCGCCGACCAAACGGCTCATCAGCGCCATGCACGCCGGCCCCTCCAATCCCCAGAGCGCCATAACCGGGATGGCGAGCCAGAAGATCAGACCATTCGGCGCGAGAGCAAAGATAAGAAATCCCCCGACCCCGAAGACGAGGCCGAGCATCAACGCTGCACGCTCGCCGACCCATCGCGTCACCGGCCCAACCACGAGGCCCTGAACAATGATGGAAGCGGCGCCGACGGCCGCGAGCGTCAAGCCGACGATGCTCTCGTTCCAGCCGTAGCGGTACATCATGTACAGCACGCCAATGCTCGGCAGCACCGCGTGCGCCAAATTGCCGAGGAAGTTGATGATGGCTAACCGAAACAACATTGCGTGCGACCGCAACAACGCCAACGCGCCGAATGGATTGGCGCGCCGCCAGGCAAAGCGCGTCCGGCGCGCGGCCGGCAACGATTCCGGCAGGATCACAAGCCCGTAACTTGCATTCGCCAAGCTCAGGCCCGCGGCGACCCAAAACGGCAGCCGCGGCGATATCGTTCCGGCAAGTCCCCCGAGCGCGGGGCCGAGCACAAAACCGGCGCCGAAGGCGGCTCCTAAAAGACCGAAACGGGCGGCGCGCTTGTCCGGCGGCGTCACATCGGCGACGTAGGCATAGGCGGTCGAAATACTCGCAGCCGTTATGCCGGAGATCACCCGGCCGACGAAGAGCCAGCCGAGCGTTGGCGCCAGCGCCATCAGCACATAATCGAGGCCAACGCCAAAATTCGACAGGAGGATCATCAAGCGCCGCCCAAAACTGTCCGACAGCGCGCCCTGCAGCGGCGAGAAAAAGAACTGCATCAGCGCCCACGCCGTGCCGAAAATGCCGAGTATTTTTGCGGTCTCTGCGGCATTGCCGCCGAGAAAATCGAACACCAGCTTGGGCAACACCGGAATGATGATTCCGACGGCAAGCATGTCCAGAAGGACGGTCGCAAAAATAAGGACGAAAGCGGCCTCGCGGCGCACCGCGCCAACTTCAGGATTTTTTTGCCCCGCCAAATCGTCCACTTAGTGTCCCGATTCCGAAGTTCGTATCATTGTGCGGCGCTCTCGTTTGCGAACTTCGGAATCGAAAGGACACTAGCAAATTATCGTTCTAGTGTGGCTTTCGGTTCAGAATTCCGCATGATGTGTTAGCGGCAAGAATGATGCGGACTTCTGAACCGCCACACTAGCGGCGCTTTCGCTTGGCGAAAGGATTGGACTTGGCCCGAACGTTGAGACGAATTGGCGTACCCGGCAGGTCAAAAGTCTCCCGCAGGCCGTTGATCAGGTAGCGGCGGTAGGTCTCCGGCAGGGCCGCCGCGCGGGCGGCGAACAAAACGAAAGTTGGCGGACGCGACTTGGGCTGCGTCATGTAATCGAGGCGCACCGGGCGGCCCTTGACCGCCGGCGGCGAATGATTTCCCACGGCTTCACTCAGGAAGCGATTGAGTGCGGCCGTCGGCACACGCCGGTTCCAGACTGCATGACTTTGCATTGCCGCCACCATCAACTCGTCGAGCCCTTCACCCGTGCTGGCCGATACCAGAACCAGCGGCACGCCCTTGATCTGTGCCAACAAGCGATCGGCGTCCTGGCGCAGCCGCGCCCGAACGTTGGCCTGCCGCGGCATGAGATCGACCTTGTTGATGGCAATGACAATGGAGCGGCCTTCCTGCTCGACGAGATCGGCAATGCGAATGTCCTGCTCCTCGAACGGCGCCTGCGCGTCCATGAGCACGACCACCGTTTCTGCAAAGCGAACCGCATCGCGGGCGTCGGCGGCGGCGAGTTTTTCGATTTTGTCGACGATGCGCGAACGTCGGCGCAGGCCCGCGGTGTCGTAGATGCGAAGCCGCCGTCCGCGCCATTCGAAATCCACCGCAATCGCGTCGCGCGTGATGCCGCTTTCCGGCCCCGTCACCAAGCGTTCCTGGCCCAGCAAGCGATTAATCAGCGTCGATTTGCCGGTGTTCGGACGTCCCACAACAGCGATACGGATGGGCTTTTCGCCGGCGACTAGCTCGGCGGTCTCACTCTCGGCGGTCGCCTCGGGAAGTGCCATGCGCAGCGCGTCATACAGCCCGGATAGGCCCTCCCCGTGCTCGGCGCTCATCAAAACCGGGTCACCAAAGCCCAGCGCGTAAGCATCAAGGGCGGCAGCCTCACCGGCCCGGCCTTCGCTTTTATTGGCAACAAGAATAATCGGCTTGCCGGATTTGCGCGCGAGATCGGCAAGGTCGCGATCGGCGCCGGTAATGCCGGCGCGCGCGTCAACGAGAAAAAAGACGGCGTCGGCATGCGCCATCGCCGCCACCGTCTGCGCCCGCATTCTGCCGGGGAGGCCATCCTTGACGGCCTTTTCCAGCCCCGCCGTGTCGATCACCGTAAATGACAAATCGCCAAGACGCGCTTTCCCCTCACGTCGATCGCGGGTGACCGCGGGCTGATTGTCGACAAGGGCGCGCCTTGCGCCAACAAGGCGGTTGAAGAGCGTCGATTTGCCCACATTGGGCCGGCCGACAAGAACGACGGTGAAGGGCATGGCGCAGGCCGCTGGTGAGGATCACGACGCCGCGACGCGCATGCGCCGCGCGGGTTCAGGGCTGCCTCTTTATCACGAAGCGGTCAGTGGGAAGACGTGGCCGGCGCCGGCGGGTTTGGCCAGTTGATCTGCCCCGACTGAGCCCCCGGCTGCGCTTGTCCGGCTGGCGGCGGCGGCGCCGGCCAATTTGTTTGCGCGCTTGCCGGCGGTGCGGGCCAATTCGTTTGCGCCGGCGGCGAGGATTGGCCACCGGAGGGGGACGGCCAATTGGTCTGCGGCGATGCCTGTTGTTGCGGCGCAGGCCAAGCGGCATTTCCCGGCTGCGCCGCCGACGGCGCTCCGGGCGCCGAAGCCCTGGCGATAGCGGGCTTCGGTTTCGGCTTCGGTTTGGGCTTGTCCGCTGCCGGTACCGGCTTGGCCGCAGTGGTCGGAGTTTCCACCGCCGCCGCCTGTTCGGGAGGCGCCTGGTAGCCTTTCATCAAATCTGGCGGCACGCCGGTTTCGGCGCCGGGGACGCCGTTCGGAAACAACGGCTCGCGGTCGCCTTGAATCTTTTTCTTGGTGTTGAACATGTCATTGGACAGCATCTCGGTCGGATCGAATTGACCGCCAGGCGTACAACTGCCCAGCACGATTCCGAGCGCACACACTGCGGCGGCCCAAGCAAATTTCGAAAAACGTCGGGGCTCCATCGGTCAGCTCTTGCCGCCCGCGGAGATGAGTTGGCTCAAAACTTCGGCGCGGCTGCGCGTTCCCGGCGGTGATTGCGGGTCGGTTAGGATTGCATCGGCCCATTGCTGCGCCGCACCGGTATCGCCCGCTTTCCAGGCGGACAGAGCCAGCAACTCGCGGGCGCTATGGCGGAATGGCCGGTTAGCGCCGGTCAAAGCCTCAAGCGCCGCCTTCAGATCGCCATACGAAGACGTGTCGACCAGCAGATACCCCGCCCGCAACATGGCGAAGTCCCGCATCACCTGGTCGTCGCTGCCGTCGGCGCCGATTTCCTCATAGGCTTTGATCGCAGCCTTCGGATCGGTCCGCGCGATTTGGGCGGCTTCGCGCAAACGCGCCAGCACGCGATAACCGGCCGTGCCGTCGGTCGCGAGCTTGGCAAAGGCAGCCTCGGCTTCCTCGCGCTTGCCGGAATCGGCCAACGCGACGGCCTGCTCGAAAGCGGCGCCCGATTCGGCGGCTTTCTTGCCTTGCCACCACTCGTAGCCACGCCAACCGCCCACGGCCACTACGACGACGATGCATGCCGCGGCGATGTAGTTGCCATACCGCTGCCACAGCTTTTTAAGCTGTTCGCGACGGACTTCCTCGTTCACTTCTTGGAAGATGTCGGTCACGGAACCTGGCCCAGCACCCGCTCAAAATTCACACGATCGCCTGCGCGCCCTCACCGGCAGCAGGTCGCCTTCAAGTCGCACGGCAACAAATCGAGGAATTCCCGGCGGTTAGGCCCGGAAATCCGGCGCGAACTAAAATAATCATGTGGCACGAGCAAGGCAAAGCTTTTGCTCGGCCTGCGACGATTGCGCGGGGAAAATTAAACGCCGCTCCTGGTGGCCGAATTTGCGCGGTTCCGTTGCGATTTCCGCTTACGGTTTTGGCTTGCGCATGGCGTAAACGTTGTCCGGACCGGGGAAGCTGCGCGCCCGCACTTCCTCGGCATAACTCTTAACAGCGCGCTCGATCGAAGGCCCAAGTTCGCCAAAACGCTTGACGAATCTCGGTACGCGCGGCGACAGCCCGAGCATGTCTTCGAGTACGAGGATCTGGCCGTCGCAGGCGACACTGGCGCCGATGCCGATGGCCGGAATTGCGACCGCGCCGGCGATGCGTCGGGCGAGCGGCTCGGCGATCGCTTCGAGCACGACGGCAAAGGCGCCGGCGTCGGCTACGGCATGCGCGTCTGCTTCGATCGGTGCCCAATCGCTCTCGTCGCGGCCCTGCGCGCGAAACGAGCCGATGGTGTTGATCGCCTGCGGCGTCAAACCGACATGGCCCATGACCGGCACGCCACGCTCGACCAAAAACGCAATGGTCTCCGCCATGCGCCGGCCGCCTTCAAGCTTGATGGCGCCACAGCCGGTTTCTTTCAGCACCCGCGCCGCCGAAGCAAACGCTTGTTCCTTAGACGCTTCATAAGCGCCGAAAGGGAGATCGACAACGACCAGCGCGTGCTTGGAGCCGCGCATGACGGCGTGTCCTTGTAAAATCATCATGTCGAGCGTGACGGGCACCGTGGTTTCGAGCCCGTGCATGACCATGCCCAGCGAATCGCCGACCAGAATGACGTCGCAGTAACGATCAACAATGCCCGCCGTGTGCGCGTGGTAGGACGTCAGGCAGACGATCGGCTCGCCGCCTTTGCGGGCGCGGATGTCTGGTGCGGTCAGCCGCCGGATGTCATCGTGAACAGACATGGATCAAACAGACATACATCTAACAGACATGGCTCATCTAACAGACATGGCTCAAGCAAACATGGTTCAGGGTCCGAAGGCCGGCAAGCGCACGACGAGGGGATGAAACAAGAAGCCGAGCGCCAGATAAAGACCAGTCCCGACAACAACGGCGATGAGATCGTTTCGCCAGCCGCCAAACGGAATCGCCGGGGCTCCGGCATCGCTGCGATGTTTGAGCGTGGCGCGATCATAGCCTGCCCAGATCAGCACCGAACCGAAGAGGAGTATTCCGCCGAGGTCGCCGTTCGCACAAAGGTGCGCGATAGCCCAAAGTTTAACGCCGACCAGCATCGGATGTTTGAGCACGCGCTTGATGTTGCCGGGAATATAAGCGGCAACCACCGCAATGCTCGCCGGCCACATCAGCGCGACGACGATGTGGCGCGTCCACGCCGGCGGATACCAGAGCGGAATTAGGCCTTCGGCGCGATAGCGCGCAAAGCCGTAGCCGATCAGGATGATGCCGACGATCGAAACAACCGAAAACAGCCCCAAATAAGGCCCGTGGCCCAAGCTTGAGATCAGCGCGGCCCGGTTCTTGCGCAGAGACACAAACACATGCGCGCCAAGAAAAAGGACAAGGCCGATTATTTCTATTGCGAGGCCCATGGTCTCGGCCTGTTCTTGCGCCTTGGAAACTGTCGCGGGCGGCGATCATGACCGCCGTCCTGCCCTTGTCAATGACGAGATACGGCGGTCGCTGACGGCGCGCGGGCATTGTTCTCATCACGGTAAAAAGCGGGAGAGACAACGATCGCGAGGGCGCACTTTGCTCGCAGCGTATCGTTAATCCGCCAACGACCGGCTGTAGAGTTCCGGGGAGTATCCCACCAGCAGTTTGCCGCCGCCGAGCTCGAGGACCGGACGCTTAATCATCGAAGGCTGCGCCAGCATCAGCGCTATCGCCTTCTTCACGTCGAGACCGTTTTTGTCCTTGTCCGGCAGCTTGCGAAATGTCGTGCCGGCGCGATTGAGCAGGGCTTCCCAGCCAACCCTCTTCTCCCAGCGCTCAAGCCGTTCGCGCGCGATGCCTTGCGTTTTGTAATCGTGGAACGCGTGGGCGACACCGTTCTTGTCGAGCCACGCACGCGCCTTCTTCATCGTGTCGCAGTTCTTGATGCCGAAAATGGTGATCGACAAAAGCGCGCCTCCCTGGCGCGCAGCATCATACGCACTTCGCGGCGAATGTCAGGATCCGCGCTTCAGATCGTCCGAATGTCCGGCTTTCAAGCGAGGCCACTGCACAATGGGACGTCCATCGTCGCGATAAGGGTGCGTGCCTTTCGGCCGCTGCGGCCAGCCTTCTGGCGAGTCCTCCCACGCTTCTTGGCGGCCATAAACCGTCAAATCGAGCAGCGGGTAGCTGTTGCCAAGCATCTCGACGCCGCGCCGAGTCGTCCAATAGGTCTCGAAGACTCTCTCGCCGTGCCGCAGGTAACAAACGATATGCATCATGCCTACTCGACGTCCGACCAATAGCGTTTCAAGCGATTGCCGTCTGGCCGAGTACCACGGCATCTGCCAGCCCATGAAGTCGCGATACCGGATGCTTTCTTGATACGGACCCTGACAGAACGTGGCGTAAGTGACGTCGCGGGAATGCAGGAACGACAATTCGCGCACCTGCGCGGTATAAAGGCTGCAACCTTCGCACTGCTCCGCCGCGGGATGGCCGGCGTGCCACATGAAGTAATAGGCGATCAGTATCCGGCGTCCCTCAAACGCGTCCGATAACGTCACCGTCCCGCGCTCCCCGATCAGCGGCGTGGCGGCATCGACCTCGACCATAGGCAGCCGCCGGCGGGCGGCCGCGATCACGTCAGCTTCTCGCGTGTGCTCCTTTTCTCGAACGCGCAAAGTATCGAGCTCCGCCTGGAAGGTAGCGCGGTCGACTATTCTGGGCGCTCCAAGTTCTTTCGTGCTCTGCGTCATCGCTCGCTCCGTTTCAAGCCAGTGTTTTGTCATCACGCGGTCGGGGTAAGTTATTCCCAGCTGTCGAGCTTGATCTCGTTCGGCCAAGGCGCGCCCTTGCCGGTCTCGCGAAGTGATTTCAGGCTGAGCAGGAACACCGCCCATTTGGTGCTGCAATGATGCATGAACTCCACCGGCGCCTTCCAGCCCTGGTGCTTGAAGAGAATGACTGTCCAATCGCCGTTCTGTGTGAGGTCGAAACTGACTTTTGTCCCGAGCCACTCTTCCGGCCCGTCGACCACCTGCCACAGAACCCGTTTGCCCGGTTCAAGCTCGAGGACCTTCATGTCGAAACCGCCGTCACCGAAGCGAAATTGCAGCTCGCCGCCGACCTTGCTTTCGCCGCGCGTGTCGGTGGTCCACCAGTTCGACAAGCCTTCGATCGTGGCCAGTGCGTCGTAGACAGCGCCTAGCGAGGTCGATTTGATTCCGACCTTATGCAAAATGTCAGGCATGTCCGTTTCTCCAATCCATGCGTTGATCGTGAGATGGACTTAATGCCGGATGCGGGTGCGGCGGGAGTTACAAGTTTGGCGGGATTCCCATGGACTCGCTGATCAGCGCCGCCGCGCAAGCGCTGGCAACGGGCGATCCGCTCGGCGCGTTGAAGCGCATCGCTTTGCGCAACGACGCACCGGCTCTGGCGCTGCGCGGCATCGCCATGGCGCAGCTCGGCGATCTTGTTCGCGCCAAAACGCTGCTGCGAAAAGCGGCGCGGGCATTCGGTCCGAAAGAGGCGTTAGCTCGCGCGCGTTGCATCGTCGCCGAAGCCGAGATTGCGCTGGTTTCTCGCGACTTGAGTTTTTCCGGCAAGGCGCTCGATGCGGCGCGGGCGACGCTCGAACGGCATGGCGACCCGAGGAACGCCGCCCATGCGCGGCATCTGGAGATTCGGCGTCTTCTCCTGATTGGCCGCCTCGAAGAAGCCGAGCGGGCGCTTTCGAAGTTTGACGCGACGCCGTTGCCGCCGGCATTGCGCGCCGCCCACGAGCTTGCAGTTGCGGGAATCGCGATCCGGCGCTTGCGGATCAATCAAGCGCGCAAGGCACTCGCTGAGGCTGAGCGCGCCGCACGCCAAGCCGGCATCCCGGCACTCCTGGCCGAAGTCGAAACCACCGCTCTTGTTCTCAGCACGCCTGCCGCGCGCCTGACGGCGCCCGGCGAGGAACGCGCTGTCCTGCTGGAAGAAGTTGAAGCGCTGCTCGCTTCCGGTGCACTCGTCGTCGATGCCTGCCGCCACGTCGTGCGCGACGCCGACGCTACGGTTTCGCTGACGACGCGTCCGGTCTTGTTCGCGTTGGCGCGGGCGCTAGCCGAGGCGTGGCCCGCGGATGTCTCGAGGAGCAGGCTGCTTGCGCGCGCCTTTCGCGCCAAGCACGCCGATGAGTCGCATCGCGCGCGGTTGCGCGTCGAGATCGGGCGGCTTCGTTCCAAACTGAAAGCTCTGGCGGGCGTAAGCGCCACAGCGCTGGGTTTTGCGCTGGCGCCGCGGCGTGCGCGTAACATCGTCGTGCTAGCCCCGCCAGTTGAAGGCGAGCATGCGGCGGTGCTCGCCTTCCTCGCCGACGGCGAATCGTGGTCAAGCTCGGCACTTGCCCTTGCGCTCGGAGCCAGCGCCCGGACCGTACAGCGCGCGCTCGACGCGCTCACCACCGCGGGCAAGGTCCAGTCCTATGGTCGCGGGAGAGCGCGCCGCTGGATCGCAAGCCCGGCGCCGGGGTTCACGACAACCTTGTTACTCCCAGGCCCGCCGCCACGCGGTTAAAGCATGATCCGGAACAGTGGATTTTCCCGAAGAAGGTCATGTGCCGATGAAAAAACGAGCCACGAAAAAATCTCAAGCCGAAATCCTCCGCGAATACGGCCCTTTTCCGGGGATCGAACACGTCGCCGGGGTCACCTACGACGGCGAGCACGTGTGGTTTGCGTCGGGAGACAAGCTGAACGCGCTCAATCCCGAGACCGGCAAGAAGGTTCGCGCCATCGATGTCGCCGCGCATGCCGGAACGGCGTTCGACGGCCGGCACCTTTTCCAGCTTTCCGGCGACCGTATCCAGAAGATCGATCCGAAGACCGGCCGCGTAGTCTCAACCATCCGCGCGCCGGGAGGTGCCGGATCGGGGCTCGCCTGGGCCGAAGGCACTCTATGGGTGGGGCAATATCGCAACCGAAAAATTCATCAAATCGATCCCGAGACGGGCGCGGTTCTGCGCACTGTCGAATCCAATCGCTTCGTCACTGGGGTGACGTGGGTCGACGGCGAGCTTTGGCACGCCACGTCTGAAGGCGACGCGAGCGATCTACGGCGAATAAATCCGCAAAGCGGAGAGATTTTTGAGAGACTCGACATGCCGCGAGGAGTGAGCGTGTCGGGGCTTGAGTCTGACGGCGGCGAGCGGTTCTTCTGCGGCGGCGGGGGCAGCGGCAAAGTCAGAGTCGTTCGCCGGCCCGAGCAAAAGTCTCGGAGTGATCGTAGCCGATCGTCGTAAAACCGCCCTCGCCCTGGGCAAGCTTCGCTTACGCCGCGGGCGCGGTCTGGCGCACATAGCCGGTGGTGATGCCGCTCATAAAATCGCGCTTGCCAAGCGGCACGCCGAGGTGGCGCAAGATGTCGTAGGCGGTGACGACATGGAAATAGAAATGCGGGATCGACCAGTGCTGAACGAACTCGAGTGCGTTCGATTCAAAGACGCGGTCGCCGGAAAGTGATAGCTCGACCTTGCGTGTGGCCGCCTCGGCAAATGCTGAAGCGCCGATCGCCTGCAAAGCGTCCGCGGTACTCGTGATCAATGCCTTGTGTTGGTCGAACGTCAGCTCCTTGATGTCGATCTTGGGCGGCTCCTGGCCGGTGGCGCGCGCGGTGCCATCCTTGGCGTGGTAGCAGGCAATTTGTATCTGCGAGCTCAACGGAAACATGTCAGGCGCCAGGCGCTCTTTCAGCAGCGCTTGCAGGTCCGTGCCTTTTTCGCGCGCATGCGCGGCGCCCTTGTCGAGCACCTCCGCCAGCGTGCGCAGCGCCGGCACGAAAGTGTCGATGGCCAGATTTTGTTCTTTCATCGCCCGTCCTCCCATTTGATGGCGAAAGCAGCTCGCCTTTCACCACTCGTCACAGTCCGACCTAGATAACTGGTCCTGCGCCATCCGCCACATCCCGAGCCCCGGCGACTGGCGCGAGCGGCCTAGCTCTTGACATTTAAGACGACTGGTCATATTAAATCTTCATGGCAAGACCTAATATGCGCGAAAAGATCATCGATGCCGCCCTTAAGGTCCTGATTGAGAAGGGCTTTAACGGCGCTGGCGTCCAAGACATCACGGACGCAGCCGGTGTGCCGAAAGGCTCCTTCTATAACCACTTCGAGAGTAAGGAAGCGCTGGGCGCCGAGATCGTCGATCGGTACGGCCGCAACAATCCGCGCCGTGCCGCGCTTTCCGACACGTCCCTCCCCCCGCTGCGCCGCTTGCGCGCCCACTTCGAGCGGCTCAACGAATCCTTCGCCAGCGAGAGTTTCGGCCGCGGATGCTTGCTGGGAAACTTCAGCGCGGAACTCGCCGGCCAAAGCCAGATGATCCGCGAGCGCCTGGCCCACCTTTATGTTTCGTGGTCCACGGACATCGCCACCGTCATCGCCGAGGCCCAAGCGGACGGTTCGATCTCGACCAAGACCCCCGCGGCTGACCTCGCTGCGTTTTTACTGGACGCCTATGAGGGCGCTCTGTTGCGCGCGCGGGTCGAGAAGAGCGGGCGTGCCTTCGACCGCTTTATGGCCGTCGCCTTCACCCAAATCCTCGTCTGAGCCCACCCTCCATGACCCCACGAAAGCTAACTCATTTGCCTGAAACTCAAGATGACCGACCGTCTTATGAAATGGAGCGTACCATGACCAACACGTCGCGCCGCTCAATGGGCCGGCTTTACTGGCTGGCGCTGGGCACCTTCGCCATCGGCACTGAGGGATTCATGATCGCGCCGCTATTGCCCGATCTGTCTCGCGACTTGTCTGTAAGCATCGCTAGCGCAGGCCAGCTGGTGACGGTGTTTGCCCTGACTTATGCGCTCAGTTCGCCGCTCCTGACGGCGGTCACGGGCGAGATTGACCGCCGGCGGCTCCTGATCGCCTCCATGCTGGCATTCGCGGCGGCGAACTTCGTCGCCTGGTCGGCGCACACTTACACCGACTTGTTAGCAGCGCGCATCCTGCTCGCCATCGCCGCCGGCCTTTATGTGCCGAATGCCAATGCGCTCGGCAGCGCCATTGTCGACGTGTCGCGGCGCGGAACGGCGCTGTCGATTGTCACCGGCGGCAGCAGCGTCGCGGTCGCGCTTGGCGTACCGCTCGGCGCATTGATCGGCGACCGCTTCGGCTGGCGCGTGAATTTCGCGGCCATCGGCGCGCTGGCATTGATCGCGACCGCCGGGCTGTGGGCCGGGCTTCCCCGCGATATCGCCGGCCGTCTTCCGGTCGCAAACCTGCGCGAGCGTCTCGACGTTGTGCGTCAGCCCGCGGTGCTCGTGGCTTTGCTCAGCACCATGCTTTGGGCGACGGGCGCCTTCACCGTCTATACCTATCTCGCGTTGTTCCTCGCACGTGCCGCGGGACTTACCGGATCCTTCGTCAGCCTCGTGCTGTTCACTTGGGGCGTCGCGGCGGTGATCGGTTTGCGGCTCGGCGGCCGCCTGACTGACCGCTTCGGTTATTTCCCGGTGATCGTTACGAGCTTGTCGGCGCTGGCGCTCGCATTCCTGAGCCTATCCGCGAGTGCCGCGATGTTACCGCCGCCGGCGGCGCGCGCGCCAATTCTGCTGGCGATAGTGCTCTGGGGTGTGTCGGCGTGGTCGTTCTGGCCGGCGCAGCAGGCACGGCTCATCAGCATCGCCGGCATGAAGGTCGCGCCAGTCGCGCTCTCGCTGAACGCGTCGTTTCAATTCCTCGGCTTTTCCTCGGGCGCGGCTCTCGGCTCGCTGACGTTGGCCAACGCCTCACCGCTCGCGCTCGGCTGGGTCGGTGCAGTCTGCGTAGCGGCGGCTCTTTCGCTCACGGCTGTCACGCGCCGCCGTGCGCGATGCCCGTCGCCGGTGACGGCTTGACTACCTAAGATGACGACGCCGTCAGCATCCCCCGGATGAGGAGAAATGTTATGAATGACGCCAGCAACATCAGCCTGCCAGCCCTCATCGGCAACGGGAGAGCCAAAGCGAGACATGCAGGGCGAACATCGCGGACTTTGCTTACGCTGGCGGCCTGTTCGTTAATTCTGTTGTTCGCCGGAATGGAGAGATCAATGGCCGATCCGAGCCTCACGCGGCAGGTGGTGCAAGTCGAGCACATCAAGATTGAGACGACTAAAAAATTCGCCGACGTCGTGGCGGCGCTTGAGAGAAATGTTCCGCAGCTTGACCCGGCAATAGCAGAGGCCTTGGCACACGGCGATGAGCAGAAGGCGACGGAGATGGAGCGAGGTCAGCCGCTTTTCATATTTCTGAAGCGCGATCACGGGGCGCTTTTGCAAGTCGTTGGACGGCCACGCAAGGCGCTGCAATACGAAATCGGCAATCCGCACACCGCGTCAAAGATGACGCGTCATCGCTTGCCGGCAGGCCTTTATGCGCCGTTGCGCGTCTTCCTCTACGAAGACGAACAAGGCCGCGCAATTTTCGAGTACGACAAACCTTCCTCCTTGTTCGGGCAATTTGGCGAGGAACAAGTCTCCGCGGTCGGGCGCGGCCTTGACGAGGCGCTCGAGCGCGCGTTGCGGCGAGCCGCGGAATAGCCGGCGCTGTTGGGCGACGACGCGGCGCTATTCGGATGATGTTCTTGAAACCGGAAAATGACGCAGGTGGACCGCGGCCGAGGCGATTATTCAGCGCTGTAATTCATCTGGATTATGACCGCGACTCTTGATGGAAACCGATGTCACAATGCCGTCTCGAATTTGAACAAATTTACCGTCGCCATAGACATACCGCTCGTATTTCCCGGTCGTGCGCACTTTGGCGTTCACAAAAAGTGGCGGTCCCCAGCACGACGCCTTGACTTGTGCCGCGGTCATGCCGAGTTTCGGACTGCCTTTCTTTTTGCATTCCGCGGCCGCCGTGACGGGATCAACATTTGTCGTCGCATTCGACAGTATCACGGCGCTGACAAAGCCCGAACGGCCGCCGTCCGTCACAATGTGAAAATAGGGATCGTCAATTGAAGTACCGGCGACTTCCGAGTGGTTCGGTACCAGGCCGTCGACTTTCACGCGCATGCCGGATTGCAGAAACTGCACGCAATGCAGGCTTGACGGCCCTTCGCACAGTCGCAGAAGGGCGGTGATCCAGTAATCCTTGCCGACGCATCCATTGTATTTCTGCATGCTGGGAAGCGGAGAACTTGTCACCGGCGTCAGATCAATTTTCGGCGCCGCCTCGCAGGCTGTTACGCCGCCAAGCGTGACGCACGCCAAGATCAAACAAAATCCGCGCATCGTTGACCCCAGCCCGAGGCAATCTTGGTACAACCGAGATGGGAGATCAAGTTGGCGGAACGCGCGCTAATCCCGGCTTTCTGCGCCAATAGGCGTTGCGCTACTCGCGGATCCCGGAAGGCCTTCGCCCTATTCCCACTCGATGGTGCCCGGCGGCTTCGAGGTGACGTCGTAGACCACGCGGTTGACGCCTTTGACCTCGTTGACAATACGGGTCGCGACCGTGCCGAGGAAGTTCATATCGAACGGATAGAAATCCGCCGTCATGCCGTCGGTCGAGGTCACCGCGCGCAGCGCCACGACGTAATCATAGGTGCGCCCGTCGCCCATGACGCCGACGCTTTTCACCGGCAACAGCAGGGCAAAGGCCTGCCAAATGTCGTCGTAGAGACCGGCGCGCCGGATTTCTTCGACGAAGATCTCGTCGGCGACGCGTAGAATATCGAGCTTGTCGCGGGTGATCGCGCCGGGACAACGAATGGCGAGCCCGGGCCCGGGGAATGGATGACGGCCGACGAACACTTCGGGCAAATCGAGCTCGCGGCCGAGCGCACGCACCTCATCCTTGAACAATTCGCGCAACGGTTCGACGAGTTTCATGTTCATGCGCGCCGGCAAACCGCCGACATTGTGGTGCGACTTGATGGTGACCGACGGGCCGCCGGTAAACGACACGCTCTCGATCACGTCGGGATAAAGCGTTCCCTGGGCGAGAAAATCAGCGCCGCCGAGTTTTTTTGCTTCCGCTTCGAACACGTCGATGAAGAGTTTGCCGATGGTTTTGCGTTTCTCTTCCGGGTCCTCGACTCCGGCAAGCGCTTTGAGGAAGGTTTCCTGTGCCGCGACATGGACGAGCGGGATGTTGTAATGGCCGCGAAACAGCGCGACCACGCGCTCGCCTTCGCCGAGCCGCAGAAGGCCGTGATCGACAAATACGCAGGTGACCTGGTGGCCGATCGCCTCATGGATCAGCACGGCCGCGACCGCGGAGTCGACCCCGCCTGAGAGCGCGCACAACACCTTGCCGTTGCCGACATCCTTGCGGATCCGCTCAATCGCTTCTTCCTTGAAGGCGCGCATGGTCCAATCCGGCGCACAGCCGGCGATATTGCGAACGAAATTTCGCAGCAGCGCCGCGCCATGGGGCGTGTGCATGACCTCGAGATGGAATTGCGTGGCGTAGAAGCGGCGCGCCTCGTCGGCGATCATGGCGATCGGCGCGTTCGGCGACGTTCCGACGGCGGAAAAACCCGACGGCGGCTGGGTCACGCGATCGCCGTGGCTCATCCATACCGGATAGCGCTGGCCGACTTCCCACACGCCGTCATAGAGCGCCGACGGCTTGGTCACTTCCACTTCGGCACGGCCGAACTCGCGATGATGTCCGCCCTCGACTTTGCCGCCGAGCTGCTGCGCCATCACCTGCTCGCCGTAGCAAATTCCGAGCACCGGCACGCCGGCGGCGAAGATTTCCGGCGGCGCGCGTGGGGCGTCCTTGTCGAGCACCGAAGCCGGACCGCCAGAGAGGATGATGCCCTTCGGCCGCAACGTCCGGAGCGCAGCTTCGGCCGACTGAAACGGCACCAGCTCGCAATAGACGTGCTCTTCGCGCACCCGGCGCGCGATGAGCTTCGTCACCTGGGAGCCGAAATCAACAATGAGAATGCTGTCGTGCATGGCGATTGAGATGGGTATGTGCGGCCCTCGTTCCGCTGGGTCAAGGCCGCCTGCCCGCTTCTCCCCCGTTAGCCCGGCGCGCGCATCAGCGCGACATAAAAACCGTCAGTGTCGGTCCGCCGCGGGGTCATCAACAGTCCTTCCGCCGACAACAAAGCGGCCGCGCAGAACGATTCGGCCTGTTCGCCCAGGACCGCTGCGGCGACCTCGCGCGGCGGGATGAGCGCATACTCCGGATGCCGCGCCATGAAATCGCGCACCTGCGCGCCGTTTTCCTCGCCGAGGACGGAGCAGGTCACATAGGCGATGCGGCCGGCGGGCTTTACGAGTTCAGCGGCGCGATCGAGTAGCGTCCGCTGCTGGGCCAGGCGCTCCTCCAGCGCGCCGGGGCGCACCCGCCACTTGGCGTCGGGATTGCGCCGCCAAGCGCCGGTGCCGGTACAGGGCGCGTCGATCAGAACAAGACCGATGCGGCCATCGAGATCGGTGAGCGCGTCCGTCGTGCCGCGCGGCGTGCGCACCTGGACATTGCGCACACCCGCGCGCGCGATTCGCTCGTGAATCGGAACGAGTTGCCGCTTACTGATGTCGGTTGCGTAAATCTGGCCGCGATTGTCCATCGCCGCCGCCAGCGCCAACGTTTTGCCGCCAGCGCCCGCCGCGAGATCGACGACCTGTTCGCCGGGCTTGGCACCGGCGAAAAGGGCGGCGAGCTGGGAAGCCTCATCCTGGATTTCCACCATGCCCTTGCGAAAGGCCGGTTCGGCGTGAATGGCCGGATTCTTGGCATCCGCAGCAAGCCGGATGCGCAAGCCGATCGGCGACCACTGCGTCGGTTCAGCGTGAAGGTCTTCGAGCCTTGGCCGGACCTCGTCACGCTCGCCGCGAAGCGTATTGACCCGAAGGTCAAGCGGGGCACGGCGGGCAAGCGCGGCACCCTCGGCCGCGCGGTCGTCACCGAAGATGCGGGACAGATACGAATCGAGCCATTCGGGATAATCGCCCTGCACGGCGGGCGGCGCGCCGGCGAGGCTATCGGCCGAGAGCGACGCCTGCTCGGCAGGAGTGAGCGGCGGCGGCGAAAACCGCGCTCCGCTGCATAATTTCTCCAGCTCGTCGACGCCAAGCCCGCGTTCCTGGCGCAGCATCCCCAGCAGCACCCCGCGTGGGCTGTTGTCGCCGGCGATCCACGCCGACGACGATTTGCGCCGCAGCGCATCGTAGACAAGGCCGGCAATGGCCGCGCGATCCGACGAGCCGGCGAAGCGGTGATTAAGTCCCCAGTCCTTGAGCACATCGGCCGCGGGGCGCCGGCGCGTTTCGATGTCGGCGACAACCTCGATGGCGGCCGCGAGACGGGCGGCCGCAATCATGCAGCCGCACGGCCAAAGGCCAAAGTCATATGATCACGCCGGTGAGCACTTCAATAATGTAGAGCGCCCACATGATCATCAGCACCACGGCGCCAATGGAGAAGAACAAGCCTCGGTACCGCACCACGTTGCTGGTGACGTGTATATAGGCCTGGAGCACCCGGCAGATGACAAAGATCCACGCCAGCACCACGAACACGATGCCGGCGTGGCGGGTGTCCCAGGCGAGAATAGTCAGGACGTAAAACAGCACCGGCAGTTCGAACTGATTGGAAAAGGCGTTCGCGGCCTGGGTCGTACGTTGCGGCCAGCGCGGCTCGCGCAACGCTATGTCGTCCGCCTTTACCGCGCCCGAGCTGTAATCGGCGCGCCGCAGCGCGCCCATCTGCAACATCAAAACGAAAGTGAGAATGACTTCGACAAACAGCGGCAGCAGCACGGCTTGTAGTGACATCGGCTTGCATCCTTCACAATTTGACGCTGACGGCGGTCTCGCCCTGGGCGTCGATGAGCGCGCTGCGCCAGGATTTTCCGTCGAACAAAGCTTTCCATACCGCGTCGGCAGTGCCGCCATGGTTGAGATTGGCGGTTATCAACAAGCCGCCGGTCCGCAGCAGATTGCGCAAAGCGGAATGCAATGCCGGGACCGGAGCGTTGCCGTCAAAAAAAGCCACGTCATAGCCGGGATCGAGACCGGACAACATGGTGGCGAAGTCACCCTCGTGGACGGCGATGCGGTGATCGAGCCCCGCCGCCGCGATATGCTCACGGGCGAGCGTCACATGCTCAGGATCGCGCTCGATGCTGTCGACCACGGAATTCGGGGCACCGTGCGCGAACGACAACGCGGTGTAACCGAGCGCCGTCCCCAGTTCCAGAATGCGGCGTGCTGGCACCGCGCCGGCCAATGCCGCAAGCAAGAGACCGTTGTGATAGGGATAAGCGCCGCAGCCATGGCGCGCGCGATGCCGGTCCGTGGCCTTGCGGATTTCCGCGAACGGGTCGGTCGGCGCTTTCCTCACGGCCCCTACTCGCGGCTTGGATAATTCGGGCTCTCGCGCGTGATCGTTACGTCGTGCACGTGACTCTCGCGCAGGCCGGCGCCGGAAATGCGCATGAACTCGGCCTTGGCGTGAAACTCAGCGAGCGTTCTGGCGCCGACATAACCCATCGCCGCGCGTAAGCCTCCCGTCAGCTGATGCAACACGTGACCCGCGGGTCCCTTATAGGGAACTTGCCCCTCCACGCCTTCGGGCACGAGCTTCAGCGTGTCTTTGATTTCCTGCTGAAAGTAGCGATCGGCCGAACCGCGGGCCATTGCGCCGACCGACCCCATACCGCGGTATGTTTTGTACGAGCGGCCTTGATACAGAAAAACCTCGCCGGGCGTCTCGTCGGTGCCGGCGAGCAAGGAGCCGACCATGGCGCAGTCGGCGCCGGCGGCCAACGCCTTGGCGAGATCGCCGGAATATTTGATGCCGCCGTCGGCGATCACCGGCGTATCGGTGCGTTTTGCAGCCTCGACCGCGTCCGCGATTGCAGTGAGTTGCGGAACGCCGACGCCGGCGATCACCCGTGTGGTGCAGATCGAGCCCGGACCGATGCCGACCTTGATGGCGTCGGCGCCGGCCTTGATCAAGGCTTCGGCGCCTTCCGCGGTGGCGATATTGCCGGCGACGACTTGCACGGCATTGGACAACCGCTTGATGCGGCTGACCGCTTCGAGCACGCGCTGCGAATGCCCGTGCGCGGTATCGACGACGACAAGATCGACGCCGGCCTCGATCAGCGCCTGGCTACGGGCAAATCCGGCTTCACCGACGCTGGTCGCCGCCCCGACGCGCAGCCGGCCCTGCTCGTCCTTGCAGGCGAATGGGTTAGCCACCGCCTTCTCGATGTCCTTCACCGTGATCAGGCCGACACAGCGATAGTCAGCATCGACCACGAGAAGCTTCTCGATACGATGCTGGTGCAGGAGGCGCTTGGCCTCCTCCTGGCCAACATTTTCGCGCACCGTGATCAGCGATTCCTTGGTCATCAACTCGGAGACTTTTTGCTGCCGATTGGTAGCGAAGCGGACGTCACGATTGGTGAGAATGCCGACCAGCTTCCCGGCCCGGCCGTTGCCGCCGCCTTCGACCACCGGGATGCCTGAAATGCGATGCTCCTGCATCAGCGTCAGCGCGTCGTCGAGCGCCGCATCCGGGTGAATGGTGACCGGATTGACCACCATTCCGGATTCGAATTTCTTGACTTGGCGGACCTGCGCGGCCTGCCCCGCGGGGTCGAGATTGCGGTGAATGATGCCGATGCCGCCGGCCTGCGCCATGGCGATCGCCATATGCGCCTCGGTCACCGTGTCCATGGCGGAGGCGAGGATCGGGATGTTGAGGGAGATACTACGGGTAACGCGGCTGCGAACGTCCACTTCCGAGGGCGTCACATCCGACAGGCCTGGCCTGATCAGCACGTCGTCGAAGGTCAAACCCTCGCGCGGGCTATTCTGCGAGCCGTTCCGCGAGTTGTTATTGAGCGCCATTGCCAACTCCGCTTGTGCCCCGCGATGGGCGAGGCTGATGCGGGCCTACCGGAAGCGCCGAGCGGAGGGTGAGGTGCAACACCGCGCACGAGCATTCGCTCGTGGGCGCCTCCTCGACCGCAAAGGGCCCGCTTTTGGATTGGCGGCGGTTCCTAGCATGTCCGCACTGTGATTCATAGATGGTGGTACGCGGCTTAGTCGGCCAGTACACAAGAAGTAAAGTGACCGCATATCTAATGAACGAATGCGAGAAACCTGTGGGTTTTGCCCTGATATTGCGGGCGAAACCATGAGGCGCCTTTCGGCGGCGATGATGCTTGCCTGCGCCATGCCGATCATGCTCGCCGGCGCTGCTCACGCCCAGGATGCGGCGGATGAGCGGCGCTGTACCGGGCCGGCGCGTGCCGCGCCGGAAGAGCGAATCGCCTCCTGCACGGCGCTCATCGCGTCGGGCAAATATCAGGGCGCCAATCTCGCGGTCCTGCATCAGGACCGGGGGCTGGCGCAGCGCGCCAAAGGCGACCTGGGCGCCGCGGCAGACGACTTCAGCGAAGCCATCAAGCTCAACCCCGACTATGCCCGGGCCTTGGCCGAACGCGGCAGTGTCCGTATCGCCCAGCACGAGCTCGATGACGCCATCGCCGACCTCAACAACGCCATCAAGCTCGATGCGAACGACGCGAAAACGTTCATGACCCGCGGCAACGCCTTCGACGAGAAACACGACTTCGAGGGCGCTATCGCCGATTACAACGAAGCGATCAGGTTGTCGCCGAATTATGCCGCCGCTTATTTCAATCGCGCGTTGGCGTTTCGCCGCAAGGGCGATTTCGAGCGCGCACTCACCGACTATAGCCAAGCCATCAAGCTCGACCCGAAAAACCCGTCCGCTCTGAACAATCGCGGCATCGCCTGGTTCGAGAACGGCGACATCGACCACGCCATCGCCGACTACAATGCCGCTATCCGCATCGACAGTAATTTTGCGCCTGCGTATAACAATCGCGGCGATGCCTGGCGGGCCAAGGGCGACAGCGTACGCGCGCTCGCGGATTTCGACCACGCCATCCAGCTCTCACCGCAATTCGCGCTCGCCTTCGACAATCGCGGCCTGGTCTATTATCAGAAGCACGATCTGGATCGCGCCATTGCCGATTTCGACACGGCGGTTCGGCTCGATCCGAGCAACGCCGCCGCCTACAGCAATCGCGGCAATGCCCGCGACGACAAGGGCGATCGCGACGGCGCAATCACCGACTACAATTCGGCGATCCGGCTCGATCCGCAAAATGCACGTTTTTATTACGACCGCGGCATTGCCTATCGCCGCGCCGGCGATATCGAGCGCGCCGTGAGCGACTTGAGCGAAGCGATCCGCCTCGATCCGCGCCACGCCGGCGCCTACAACGAGCGCGGCTACGCCTATTATCAAAAACGCGATTTCGACCGCGCCATCGCCGATTACGATCAAGCCATCAAGCTCAATCCGAAATTCGCGGTGGCCTACAACAATCGCGGCAATGCCTACGACGATAAGGGCAACACCGATCGGGCCATCGCCGATTACAATGAGGCGCTGCGCGCCGACGCCAATTATGCCGCCGCCTTGTATAACCGCGGCATCGCGTATCGCCACAAGGGCGATATTGACGGTGCCATCGCCGATTACGACCTGGCCATCAAGCTCAATCCAACGGCAGCGGCCTACAACAATCGCGGCAGTGCCTGGCTCGCCAAAGGGGAAAACGAACGCGCCAGCGCCGACTTCGAGCAAGCCATCAAACTCGATCCGCGCTCCGCCGACGCCTACATCAACCGCGGCAACGCCGAGCGGGACCGGCTAGCGCTCGGCGACGCGATTGCCGATTACACCCGCGCGATCGACCTGTCGCCGAGTGCCGCACTCGCCTTCTACAATCGCGCTTGGGCGCGTTATCTCGGCGGCGACAACCGCCTGGCGCTGGCCGATGTCGATCAAGCGATCAAGCTTAATCCCGGCTCGGCGAGCGCATTCTCGACCCGCGGCCTGATCCGCGAGCGGCTTTCCGATTCTTCCGGCGCCATTGCCGATTTCCACAAGGCGCTTGCGATCGATCCGTCGTTCCAGCAGCCGGCGGAGGGTTTGCGGCGGCTCCAGGCCGGCACCTCACCCACCCGCTAGTGGTCCGATTCTAACATTCGCGTCCCGTCTCGGCAGGCTCTGGTGCGAAATGTTGGAATCAAACGATCAATAGCCGATTATTCCTCGTAGAGCTTTCGGATTTGATATTCGCTTCACGAGATAGGCGATTTGGTGTCAAAACCGCTCTATTAGGTGTCGATGTCGCTCACTGATCCCCCACCTCCTTACAGCCGCGTCCTTCCGCTCATTGTCGCGGTCGCCCTGTTCATGGAAAACATGGACTCGACCATCATCGCGACCTCGCTGCCGGCCATTGCGCGAGCGATTGGCACCGACCCGCTGGCGCTGAAACTTGCGGTGACGTCCTATTTGCTGTCGCTCGCCATTTTCATCCCGGCGAGCGGCTGGACAGCCGATCGCTTCGGCGCGCGCAATGTTTTCCGTCTCGCCATTTTTGTGTTCATGCTGGGCTCAATCGGCTGCGCCCTGTCGAGCTCGCTCGCGGAGTTCGTGATCGCCCGGATCGTTCAGGGCATGGGCGGAGCGATGATGACACCAGTCGGCCGGCTTGTTCTCGTTCGCAGCATCGACAAGCGCCTGCTCGTCAATGCGATGTCGCTTGTCACCATTCCGGCGCTGGTCGGACCGATCTGCGGACCGCCGCTTGGCGGCTTCATTACCACCTACGCGTCGTGGCACTGGATATTCCTGATCAACATCCCGATCGGCCTTATCGGCCTCGTCATGGCGACGCGCTTCATGCCGAAGATCGCCCCCGAACCGGCCGGCCCGTTTGATTACATCGGCTTTGTCTTGTCCGGCCTTGGCGTCGGCGGACTAGCGTTCGGTCTGTCGGTGTTGGGGCTTGAATTCGTGCCTCGAGCTATAGTCGTTGCCCTTCTGGCCGTCGGCGCCATCGCAACGGCGGCTTACGTCATCTACGCGCGCCGGGCGACGGCACCGATTCTCGATCTCCGCTTGTTGGCGCTTCCGACGTTCCGCGCCAGCATCTATGGCGGCTTCCTGTTCCGGCTCGGCATCGGAGCGCTACCGTTTCTGCTGCCGTTGCTGTTGCAAATCGGCTTTCATCTCACTCCGTTTCAGTCCGGCCTTATCACGTTCACCGCGAGCCTCGGCGCGCTCTTTATGAAGGCCGTCGTCGCCGCGGCGCTCCATCACTTAGGTTATCGCCCGGTCCTCATCTACAACAGCCTGATCAGCGCCGGCTTTCTCGCGGCCTGCGCGAGTTTCGTGCCCGGCATGCCGTTCGCCGCGATGGTGGCGATATTGCTGGCTGGCGGTTTTTTCCGTTCGCTGCAATTCACCGCCGTCAACACCATCGCCTATGCCGAGATCGAGCCGGCACTGACTAGCCGGGCGACTACGCTGGTCTCCGTCACTCAGCAATTGGCGATATCAACCGGCGTCGCCGTCGGCGCCCTGCTCGTCGAGGTGACGCTGCGGCTCAAGCACGGAGCGGCGATATCAGCCGAGGATTTTCCCGCGGCGTTTCTCGTGGTCGGCGCGCTAACCGCGGCATCCGCGCTCATCTTCGTGCGATTGCCGCTCGATGCCGGCGCCGAACTTGCCGGACGCAAGGCCCGTCTCGCCACCACCGCGGTAAAGGAAGAAAGCTAGTTGCGTCCGCTGCCGCGAAAGCCGCGCGCGAGCAGATAAAGTTCGGCCGAGTCGGTGCGGCTTGCCGGCGGCTTGACGTGCTTGACGCTCGCAAAGTCGCGCTTGAGTGCCGCAAGGAACTTCGCCTCGCCGCCGCCTTGGAGGACCTTGCAGAGAAAACTGCCCCCCGGACCCAACACCTCGCGGGCGAAATCCGCCGCCGCTTCGGCGAGCGCCATGGTCCGCAAATGATCGGTCTGACGATGACCGGTGGCGTTCGCCGCCATATCGGAAAGAACCACGTCCGCTGTTTCGTCGGGCTTGAGCCGGAGCATGGCCTTGAGCCGGTCCGGCGCGGCGGCATCGAGAAAATCCATCGGAACGAAATCGACGCCCGCAATCGGCTTCATCTCCAGGATATCCAGCGCAATGACGCGGCCCCGGGCGCCGACGCGCTCCGCGGCCACCGCGCTCCAGCCGCCCGGCGCGGCGCCGAGATCGATGACGCGAGCGCCGCGCTTGAGCAGGCGGTATTTGTCATCCAGTTCGGCAAGCTTAAAAGCCGCGCGGGAACGAAAACCCTCGCGCTTGGCGCGCGCCACATATGGATCGCTGAGTTGGCGCTCGAGCCACGCGCGTGAAGAAGGCGTGCGGCGTTTGTCGCTTTTCAGCCGCGCCTTCATTCGTCAGGCTTCGCCCCAGACGCCGTTGGCCCGCATCATTTCGACCAGCATGCCTTCGCGCAGGCCGCGGTCGGCAACGCGCAGCCGCCCACATGGGAAGAACTGCCGGATGGCGTCGAGAATGGCGCAGCCCGCCAGCACCAGGTCGGCGCGCTCGGCGCCGATGCAAGGATTGGCGGCGCGCTCGTCGAAATTCATGGCGATGAGCTCGGCGACCACGCGGGACACCTCCTCGTGCGACAGCCAGCAACCATCAACGCGGCGCCGGTCGTAGCGCTTGAGCTTCAAGAAAACGCCGGCAATCGTCGTCACCGTGCCTGACGTGCCGAGCATGTGGTAACCGGCTAGGTCGCCGCGGTGGGAGGCGGCAAACGCCTGCACGAATCCCGCCACTTCATTGACCATCGCATCGTAGATTTCTTGCGACACCACCGTTCCGCCGTAACGTTCGGCAAGAGTAACAACGCCGACCGGCAGCGATACCCATCCGGCGATGTCGGGCAGCGGCGGACCGCGTCGCACTCCGTTCGGCGGGCCGAGCCGCACCAGCTCGGACGACCCGCCGCCGATATCAAACAGAATGACGCCGGTAGCCGCCGGATCGAACAGCTCGGTGCAACCGGCCGCCGCCAGTCTTGCCTCGGTCGCCGAATCGACGATTTCGAGTTCGAGCCCGGCTTGCTCGGCGACGCGCTGGCGGAACGCTTCGCCGTTCTCGGCGGCGCGGCAGGCTTCCGTCGCTATCAGCCGCGCGCGGGCTGCGGTCACGCCGCGCGCCCGCATTTTGTCGCGGCACACTAACAGCGCCTCAACCGCACGTTTGATCGCCGCCTCGCTGATGCGGCGCGAGGCGGCAACGCCCTCGCCTAGCCGGATAATGCGTGAGAACGCGTCGACGACGCGAAAACCGTCGGTCGTCGGCCGTGCAATCAGGAGCCGGCAATTGTTGGTGCCGAGATCAAGCGCGGCATAGGTCGGCTCGGAACATTCGTCCGCAACGCCAGGCGCCTCGTTCCATCGGCGGCTGTCACGGCGCAGCCCATAAGGCGTGCGGCGGGGCCAGCGCCCGCGGCGTTGACGCGCATCCTGGCCGAGGCCGCCAGCCGGCGGGGCCTCTTCTTTCATACGCTACCTGCCTGCCGCCCCGGATGTTTTGCTCGACGGTTGCGGACCATTTTCACAAATCTCTTTAGTCGGCGGGAAATGTATCAGCCGGCCGCTCCAGGGCCAATATGGGGCCTTCAGCGCCAATACTGTGCCTTTACGGTCTATGAGGCATGTTTGCCGCTAACTTGTCGCGCTGCGGCAAGTCCACTATGTGACGCCAGATGACCGGATACGAGATTTCTCCCTTATGAATCTGCACCAGCGCGCCAGCGAGCAAGCCGATCTAGCGGCCGCCGAAAAGCTCTCGATCGAGAGATTCGCAGTCGGACAATCGGTGCCGCGGGTCGAAGATCCCATGCTGTTGCGGGGCGAAGGGCGCTACACGGATGACGTTTCGCTGCCCGGGCAAGCCTATGCGGTGATGGTGCGCAGCCGTCATGCGCATGGCCGTATCCGCAACATCGATGCCGAGGCCGCGCGGAAAATGCCTGGCGTGCTCGCGGTCTATACCGCACAGGACCTTGAAGCCTACGGCGCGCTCAAATGCGTCGTACCGCTCAAAAACCGCGACGGCTCACCGATGAAGAAGCCGTGGCGCGGTGCACTCGCCAAAGACAAAGTCCGCTATGTCGGCGATCCGGTTGCCTGCGTGATCGCTGAGACGGTCAATGCAGCCAAGGATGCGGCAGAAGCGGTCGAGATCGATATCGATTCGCTGCCGGCGGTTACCGCCGCCACGGACGCCGTCCGCGGCGGCGCGCCGATTCTTTATGAGGACGTCCCGGAGAACATTCCGCTCGACTTTCATTACGGCGACTCAGCCGCGGTCGAAGCCGCTTTCGCCAAGGCCGCGCACGTCACCCGCATGGACCTCGTGAACAGCCGCGTCGTCGTCAACGCCATGGAACCGCGCGCGGCCGTCGCGGCCTATGACGGCAACCGCTTTACGTTTTACGTCTGCTCGCAGGGCGTCACCGGCATGCGCGCCAACATCGCCGAGGCGATGGGTGTCGACGCCAAAGCCGTCCACATTCTCTCCGGACAGGTCGGTGGCTCCTTCGGCATGAAGGGTGGCGTGTTTCCTGAATACATCTGCATCTTGCACGGAGCGCGCGCCCTTGGCCGCCCGGTAAAATGGACCGACGAACGCTCGGGCAGCTTCCTCTCCGACCATCATGGCCGCGATCACGATGTCAGCGCCGAACTCGCGCTCGACAAGGACGGTAATTTCCTGGCCATCCGGCTCAAGTGCATTGCCGACATGGGCGCTTTTCTTTCGCCGATGGGACCGTTTCCCGGAACCGTCAATATCGTGAAAAACGTTCAAAGCATGTACCGCACGCCGTTGATCGAGGTCGCGTCGCGGTGCGTCTTCACCAATACCTCCCAGACCGGTCCCTATCGCGGCGCCGGCCGGCCCGAAGGTAATTATTTCATGGAGCGCCTGATCGACACGGCCGCCACGGAGATGGGGATTGATCGGCTGTCGTTGCGCAAGCGCAATCAGATCAGGCCGCAGGACCTGCCCTACAAGACGGCCTCGGACGTGACTTACGACAGCGGCGACTTCGCCGCGCTGACTAAGCAGGCGCTCGAACTCGCCGACATCAAAGGTTTCGCCGCGCGCAAGCGCGAAAGCCGCAAGCGCGGCAAGCTGCGCGGGCTCGGCGTCGGCAACTTTCTGGAAGTCACCGCGCCGCCGTCCAAAGAACTGGCGCAGATCGAGTTCAACGCCGACGGGACAGTAACGCTAATCACGGGGACGTTCGATTTCGGCATGGGCCACGCCACGCCGTTTGCCCAAGTCCTGAGCGAAAAACTCGGCGTGCCATTCGACAAGATCAAGCTCGTCCAGGGCGACAGCGATCGTCTGGTGATGGGCGGCGGCAGTGGCGGCTCGAAGTCGCTGATCCATTCCGGCACGGCGATTGTCGAAGCCTCGGCCAAGATCATCGAGAAGGGCAAAGAGGCGGCAAGCCACGTGCTCGAAGCCGCCCCCGCCGACATCGAATTTCAGAAAGGCCGGTTCGTGATTGCCGGCACCGACCGCGCGATCTCAATCATGGAGCTGGCGCAAACGCTGCGCAACGGCGGCGCCGCGCTACCACCGGGTGCGCCGCAATCGCTCGATGTCACCCACATCAGCGACGGACCGGGCGCGCCGACCTTTCCCAACGGCTGTCATGTCGCCGAAGTGGAAGTCGATTCAGACACCGGCGTCGTCGAGGTCGTCAAATACAGCTGCGTCAATGACTTCGGCATTGTGGTCAATCCGCTGATCGTCGCCGGCCAGCTCCACGGCGGGGTCGTGCAGGGCATCGGCCAGGCGCTCATGGAAATGACGGTCTATGACGATGACGGCCAATTGCTGACCGGCTCGTTCCTGGACTACGCCATGCCGCGTGCCACCGATGCGCCGCCCTTTGTGCTGGCCGATCATCCGGTGCCGGCGAAGACCAATCCGCTCGGGGTCAAGGGCTGCGGCGAAGCCGGTTGCGCCGGCGCGCTCACCTCCGTCATGAACGCCGTGATGAACGCACTCGCCGAGCGCGGCGTTCGTCACGTTGACATGCCGTTGACGCCGTTCCGGATATGGCAGGCGCTGCACCAAGCCAACGGCACCGGCGCAGAGAACGCCAGCCGATGACGCAGGCCATTTCCGTTCCGGCGCAACGCTATGGCGAAATGCGCGCCGTCGCCCCGATTTGCGCGGCGCATTTTCTCAGCCACTATTACATGATCATCCTGGCGCCGCTGTTCGCGTTCATCCGCGCCGATTACGGCGTGAGCTATACCGACCTGGCGCTGGCGCTTACCGCCTTCAACCTGGTTTCGGCCGTGCTGCAAACTCCGGCCGGCTTTCTGGTCGATCGGATCGGCGCCCGCGCCGTGCTGCTCGCCGGTGTCGCGCTCGGCGCCGTGGCCTTCGCCGTTGCCGGGCTTGTCCATTCGTTCGCGGTATTCATTGCGATGTTTGCGGTGGCGGGTCTCGCCAACACGGCATACCACCCCGCTGATTATTCGCTATTATCCCACCATGGTTCGCCGGCACGGGTCGGCCAGATTTTTTCTTTCCATACCTTTGCGGGAATTATGGGCGGCGCGGTCGCGCCGGCGACGCTGTTGGCGATGCACAGCTTCTTCGGCTGGCGCGGCGCGTTTATCGGCGCCGCAATTCTTGGCCTGTTGGTGCTCGCGTTCCTGATCGCTCAATGGCCCGCGCTTGCCGACCACACGGCGGCAAAAAAGCGCCCGGTGCCTGCGGCGGATGCCGATAGCGGCCCTGCTCCCGCGCGCGACCACGGCTGGCGGCTCCTCCTCTCGGCGCCTATCCTGCTCAGTCTTTGTTTCTTTATCCTGCTTTCGCTCATGGGGGGCTTGAGCAACTTTCTGGTCGTTGCGCTCGCGGCGCTTTACGGCACACCGGGCACACTCGCCAACGTGACACTGACCGGGGCGTTATTGTTCAGCGCCCTTGGCGTTCTTGCCGGCGGCATGCTTGCCGCACGCACCACCCGCCACGCCACCGTCGCCGCGCTGGGCTTGGCGCTCGCCGGCGTCGTGACGGCACTCGTCGGCTTGGTCGACTTTTCCTCTTTTATGCTCGTCTTGATGATGTCGCTGTCGGGCTTGTTCGGCGGCATCGCGAGCCCCTCGCGCGATATGCTGGTGCGTGCGGCGACGCCGGCGGGCGCATTCGGCCGCGTGTTCGGCTTTGTGTCCTCGGGATTCAATATCGGCTCCATGATCGCGCCGACGATTTACGGCATGATGCTCGATCACGGCTCACCGCGCGCCGTCTTTTTGTTCTCGGCCGCGTGCAGCATCGTTTGCATCGCGACGGTGCTGTTCGGATTTGGCGGGCGGAAGCAAGAATTTTCGCGGTAGCGTGTGCGGTTGGCCGTTAGGCGATTGCCTTCTCCGAAGCGTCGCCTTCAATATCACCCAGTGTCGAAACGCCCGCCGGCACAGCCGGTGGCGCTTTTTTAATAATGACGCTATACCGAGGCCCGAGAAGTTTTGGCGAATGGCAAAAGTATAAACGCCTCAAGCTTTTGGGGAATAGTTCAACGGTAGAACATCGGACTCTGACTCCGAGAATCTAGGTTCGAATCCTAGTTCCCCAGCCAATTGATTGCGCTGCGCTAATCGATTTTTCCGCCGCAGAGCACTGCTGCATTCGGCCACGCGGATTTTTTGGCCTGGCACAATAATGCGCTCGAATTGCCTGATTTGCGCCCATCCCGGGAGTCTCAATGCGTTAGTAGCTGCGTTGGAGGGGGCATGGCGAAAATCTCTCGCACGGCCGCATTTACTGCGGTTGTTGCTGCGCTGTTTCTGACGGGTAGCGGTGTCAGCCTGCCAATCGATAGCGCTCATGCGGCCGACAACTGCCCCATCGCTCCAGGGGCTGCCGCGCCCAAGGGGCAGCATTGGTATTACCGCGTCGACTCCGTGAACCACCGCAAGTGCTGGTATCTGCACGCCATCGTGCCTTTGCCGACCGCGGCACATTCGGAGTCGGCGTCTCCGGCCGCGACGCCCCCATCGCCTTCCGCCGCAACGCCGCAAACAACGGACGCGGTAAGTGATTCCGACGAAGCCGCCAGCACTCGGGCTGCGCCCCATGTAACGGTGTTGAGTGTCAAACCGGTCACTCCGCCGGCAGTCGACACGACACCGGTATCCGAGGCGGCCATACCCGAACACACGAGCGGTCCTCCAACTGCGAACGTAGCGATAGACCAAGACGTCAAACCGGGACGCGCGGCC
>Ga0302326_10004349_pt1 | contig 32802 bp, 29 predicted proteins | sample Palsa_T0_3_FD_202264 | JGI IMG/M metagenome (GOLD analysis project Ga0302326, IMG submission 202264) | Peat permafrost microbial communities from Stordalen Mire near Abisko, Sweden - Palsa_T0_3 | ecosystem: Environmental > Terrestrial > Soil > Palsa > Peat permafrost | place: Sweden: Abisko...
GTGTTGTCCCATCGTAAACTGGTTGTTCCATGCTCCGAACCGTGACCGCGACCCGCTATGTTTTGCCGCTGCGTGAGGGAGGCTCGTTGCCCGCAATTGTCGAGGCGGACGATCTCGGAATCTACGTGGCAAAGTTTCGCGGGGCTGGTCAGGGCGCAAGTGCATTGATAGCCGAGCTGGTGGCGGGCGAAATTGGCCGGGCGCTTGGACTTGCTGTTCCCGAGATCGTCTTCCTTGAGATGGACGCGGCGCTGGGCCGCAACGAGCCCGATTACGAAATCCGGCAACTGCTCAAGGCCAGCGTCGGAAGGAATCTCGCGCTCGATTATCTTCCCGGCTCGACGATGTTCGATCCCGCGGCGCGGGACACTGTCCCGGCTGCGGAGGCGTCGCTTGCGGTTTGGTTCGATGCGTTTACGCAGAATGTGGACCGAACGCCCCGTAATGCCAATTTGCTGGTCTGGCATCGCAAGGTCTACCTGATCGACCACGGCGCGGCCCTTTATTTCCACCACAACTGGGAGACGATGCCCGACAAGATCGAGTCTCCGTTTCCTGAGATTGGGCACCATATCCTGCTTCCATGGGCCTCCAGGATTGAGGAGGCGTCCATCCATGCCCATGCGAGGCTTTCCCGAGAGGTGCTTGTGAAGATTCTGGAGCAGGTTCCGGACGACTGGCTTGACGCGAATTACAGCGAAATAACGCCAGCGCAAAAGCGGGCTGCTTATGTTGACTTCTTCGTGAGGCGGCTTGCGGCGTCCAATTTCTTCGAAGAGGAGGCAATGCGCGCGCATGCCCTGCTCGTTTGATTACGCCGCAATTCGCGTGGTGCCGCGTGTCGAGCGCGAGGAGTTCATCAACGCCGGCGTCGTTGTCTTCTGTCTTGAGAAGAGATTTCTTGACGCGCGCATTCATCTCGACGAGGCACGCCTCAGGGCGCTTTGGCCGGAAACGGATGTTGACCTCGTTCGCGAGCATCTTGAAGCGATTCCCCGAATCTGTGTCGGGGACGAGGCTGCTGGCCCGATTGCAAAGCTCTCGCAGCGTGAGCGCTTCCATTGGCTCATCTCGCCGCGCAGCACGATTATCCAGCCGTCGCCGGTGCACACAGGCTTATGCGAAAGCACGGAGGATCTTTCGGAGCGGCTGGCGAGACAGCTTCTCGATATTTGAAACAGGGCAGATTTTCTACGAGGGTGTGACCAGTTGATGTGCAATCGCGAACAGAGCCAGTTCCAAACGCGTTGAAACGCCGGTTTTGTCGAAGATATTCGATAGATGCCGCTTGACTGTTTCTTCGCTCAGCGTGAATTGCTTGGCGATATCGCGATTGCTGCAGCCCTCTACGATGCAGCCTACGACTTCGAGCTCGCGCGGGGTCAGGCCGTAGGTCTTGCGCTGCGGTACGGCCGCTTGCTGCATCAGGGTGTGGAGCGCGCTTACCAGGTTGACTACGCGTTTACCGCCGATCCAATAATCTCCGGCGACCACGGTTTTGATCGAGGTCTGCAGGTGGTCCGACAGCGCGTCTTTCAGGACGATGCCGCGTGCGCCGATTTGCAGGGCTTCGATGATCTGTTGCGTGCTGATGAGCGAGGTCAGCAGGATGATCTTGACCGTCGGCGTGCCGTTCATGATCGCGCGCATGGCTTCGAGGCCGGGCAGCCGCGGCATCTGCAGGTCCAGAAGCAGTATGTCCGGTTCAAGCTCGAGAGTCTGGGTGATCGCTTCATCTCCATCCGAGGCCTCGCCGACCACGTCGAAGCCGGTATTTGCGGAAAGCATGTTGCGCACCCCTATGCGTACGACAGGATGATCATCTGCCAGCACAATGCGAATCTGGCGCTCATTTCTTTCGGTCCGTTCCATTCGAGCTCTACCTCCCCTTGTTCCACCGGTTACCAGCCTCTTACTTCTTCGGCCATTCAGGTCAAAAAATAGCAGTTTTAAATAGCAGTTTTGAGTTACTACAGTAATCCATCCCCAAGCATACTCTGCAACTTGCCCAGTGCGAAGTGTAATTGCAGCAGTTCTTTTGGCCAAGTCTCATGCCGGTTACTGTTTTCCAACAGGGCCGCGGCCTCAGTTGCCATGGAAAATCCGACCATAGCGCATCCGCCTTTGATTGTGTGCGCGATTCGCGACACTTCTATCGCATCTCTGGCGTCGATGGCCGCGGCAAGCGGGATGAGGCGAGTTTTCAGATCCGAGGCTACAGCTGCGTAGATTTCGAGCACGGCCGATGCCGGCATCATGGCTCGAAGCTTGCCGAGTACGACAGGATCGATCAGGTACTCGGTTTCCGGATCTGTTTCTGCTGATATCGAAGGCAGATTGGATCCGAAGGCTGGTTTGTTATCGGCTTCGACCGGTGATCCGGATGTCGTCGCACTTATGCGAGAGTCTTTCGCCGAGAGGATTGCGGTAAGAGCATCCACTTCGACGGGCTTCAACAGAAACCCATCGGTAACTTTGCGTAGCTCGGCACTTACCTCGCTGCCGCTGATGGCAATGAGATGCGCATCGCTCAGCCGGCGCAACTCCTTCACCAGTTCGAGGCCGCTCAGCCCCGGCATCTGGGTGTCCATCAGGATGACTTCCGGCTGCGCCTCAGCGATCTTGAGAAACTCCAGCGCCTTTGTCCCATCCTCGGCGCATTCAACCGGATAGCCGCTGATCTCGAGAACCGTCGACAGCACTTCGAGGCTGACGACGTCGTCGTCGATGAGGAGAATTCGCGGGAACTGCGGGCTTGGATCGGAATGGGCCATCCCGTCTAGTTTGCCACCTCAACCGGGCCTGCCGGGATGCAAAAGCTCGCCAGTTTTCCTCAGTTTCCTACGACAATCACCTGGAAGGTGCCGGCCACCGGAGCTTCCTTGAGGCCGCCAATACCGCCATTGTGGGTGAGATCAAGTCCAGTGACATTCGTGACCAGGTAGACTTCGCCCGAGGCCGGATTGACGGCCAACGTCCGCGCTCGGGCCCGCGTGGGTACTTCCTGGATTACCGCATACGAGTCGTTCAGGTGCTGGCGAATGACGGTGAGGCTGCCCACGCCGCCCCCGTTTGAGGCGTAGATCAGCCCGTGGTTCGAGTCGTAGCCGATCGCGTCCGTACCGGCACCGATTGGAAGCGACGCGACAATCTGCCCGGTCGAGGAATTCAGCACCTGCATCTTCATGTTGTCGCACGCGGTAAAGAGCCGATCGTTGGTGCTGTCCACGGCCAGACCTCTCGGTGACTCGCAATCCTGGCCCAGACGAAAGGAGTGGAGGGGCCTGGGGATGGATAGGGTTCCTAAAGCAGCGTCGCTCCAATCGATGGTCAAAGGAGAAGCGGCGGGCTGCCCGGTTTTATTTCCGCCGACTTTCACCCCATCGGGCGCGCTCTTACCGGACGGATTCCGCAAGGTCGATTCGAGTCCCTGTGCGCTGAAGTAAGCAATCCGATCGCGATCCATGACGTTGACGTACACCGTGCCCTTGCCGTCGGTCTGCGCAAATCCGAGTCTGCCGGGCAGTAGCAAATCTGCGAGCGGCTTCCGCGTATCCGCGTCGATGACTGTTATGGTCGATTTGACGAAGGGATCGGATGCGGTGAGGACTCGTTGTCCATTGCTGGCACGTCGCGGAACGCTGCTGTCGTTCGCCGTGGCAGGGCAGATGACGAAGACCAGCCTGCTTGATGGCTCAAAGACGATCGCGCGCGGATTCCTGCCGGTCGGGATTTTCGCCACGACTTCCAGCGTTTCCCGATCGAAGACCTTGACGTCATTGGACGGTCCATCGCTGATATAGCCGAACTGGCCGTTGCTGTCCAGCGCGATGCCGTGCGCATCGCGCATTCCCGCCACTTCGCCGGTAACGGTACCTTCACTCACGTCTACGATTTGCACGACGGGGCCATGTGCGATGTAGAGTTGCAGCGAGTCGGGGTCGAGCGTGAGGTAATCCCAGTTACCCTCGCCGCCGATCATCCATGTTTTCTTGATCACAAAGGGCTGCCCCGGCAACTCAGTCGCCTGCGGGGTCTGCGCCGCCAAACCGGCACACGCCAGGAGACAGATTGCCGGTAAGAGCAGAAGTTGTCGCATCGCGGATCGTTCCTCAGTCCGTTTGACGCTTTTTTTACTCCCATCGCTCTTATTTATTCGATTGCCGTTGGAACCTCATGCAGCCAGCCCGGGTGCTTCAGCAGTTCGCGAGGGCGCGAACCGTCTGCGGGGCCAACCAATCCGTCGCGCTCCATCAGGTCGATCAGATGGGCTGCGCGGCCGTAGCCGATGCGCAGCCGCCGCTGAAGGAGGGAAGTCGAAGCCTTGCCAAATTCGAAGACCAGCCGCACTGCGTCATCGAACAACTCGTCGTCATCACCCTCAGCCGATCCGTCGCCCTCCATCTCCTTGCGCTCTTCCCGGGGAGCTTCGAGGAAGCCTTCGACATATTCGGCCTCGCCCTGCGCTTTCCAGAAGTCGACGACTGCAGCGGTCTCCTTTTCGCTCACATACGGCGCGTGAAGGCGCATCAGCCGCGAAGTCCCCGGCGGACGGAACAACATATCGCCGCGTCCCAGCAGCGATTCGGCCCCGTTGTCGTCGATGATCGTCCGCGAATCGACCTTGGAGGCGAGCCGGAAGCTGATGCGCGTCGGCACATTGGCCTTGATGAGGCCGGTGATGACGTCGACTGAGGGCCGTTGTGTGGCCAAGACGAGGTGAATGCCTACGGCGCGGGCCATCTGCGCGAGGCGGGTGATGGATTCCTCGACGTTAGCGCGGTCCAGCATCATGAGGTCAGCCAACTCGTCGATGATGATGACGATGAACGGCAGCGGCGTCTCTTCTTCGCCTGCTTCGGTAAAGAGGCTGGCCATGCCGACATCCGCGAGCTTGGCGTTGTACTGGTCGATGTTGCGCACGCTGCGGCTGGCCAGCAGCTTGAGCCGGCGCTCCATCTCGCGCACCGCGTTCCGCAAGGCGTTCGCGGCCAGTTTCGCTTCGGTGATGATAGGCGTGAAGAGATGCGGGATGCCTTCGTACATGCCCAGTTCCACGCGCTTCGGATCGACGAGAATCAGCCTCACTTGGGCGGGGGTGGTGCGAAACAGAAGAGACATGATCATGGCGTTGATGGCCACTGACTTGCCCGATCCGGTAGAACCGGCGATCAGCACGTGCGGCATTCCGGCCAGATCGGCTGTGACGATGCGGCCGTTGATGTCCTTGCCCATGGCCAGCGTCAGACGCGACTTGGCCTTGGCGAAGGTCTCCGATTCGATCACGTCGCGCAGGTGGATCGTCTCGCGGTCGTGGTTGGGCACCTGGATGCCGATGTGGCTGGTGCCCGCCATGCGCTCGATCAAAATGCTCTCAGCTCGCATCGCGAGGCAAAGGTCGTCGCCGAGACCGGCGACGCGGCTGTATTTCACGCTGGCATCGGGCTTGAACTCGTAGGTGGTGACCATCGGACCGGGATTGATCTGCACCACCTGCCCATTCACCTTGAACTCGGCGCACTTTTCGACCAGCTTGCGGGCCTCTTCGCGCAGCATGTCTTCGCGGATGGCCAGCGGCTCCTCGCCTTGGTGGAGCAGCGTGCTGGGCGGCAGCTTGAAGCCGCTCACATTCTTCGGAACCACCGTCGTCGTGCGCAGATCCGCGTCAGCGCGCTCATGGATCGTGAGGCTCTCGGCCGGCGGTTGCGGCGCGGCTGCCCTGGCTCGTGCTGCGGCGGGAGCCGGCGGGGCGACCGGAGCAACGGGCGCTACTGGGGAACTGGGATAAGTCGTGGCGGGAGCTCCGGCGTACTCTCGCTCTGCTTCTTCAGCGGCTTCCATGGCCCGTCCGCGCAGAGGCGTCCGAACAACATCCTCAAGACCCTCCGGCTCGATGGGAGCCGTCGCATTGGAAACTCTGCCTGCGATCGGCACCACATCTTCCTGATCTTGCTGTTCCATCGCGGGCCGAAGCGCGCGAGATGGCTGCGGAGCCTCTGCCCGTTCGCGCCGTTCCCAGATGCTGGGCCGGTAGCTGGGATGGTAGCCAGGGTGTCCAGCGGGGTCTTCAGCCTCTTCTGTCCGGCTGGCCATGCGCTGAAACGCGGGAACTTCGTCCAGGAGATCCTCTGCGGACGGTCTGCGGCGGCGCATGAATCCGAAGAGTCGTGCGAAAAAGCCTGGCTCGGGAACGTCTTCCTCAAACTCGTCTTCAACATGCGCTGGTCCACGTTCCGCTGCGCGAATCGCGGCTTGCTCCGCCCTGCGATCCGCCTGATCCGCCTGCCAGTGGCGCCATCGATCATGCCATGCGGCGAGTTGAATCGACCGCTCCTGGCTCCATTCCCAAGCCGCTCGGAAGCTGAAGTTCGAGCCCAGATAGAGCCCTCCGGCCGCCAGCACGCCGGCCACAATCCACGCGCCGGTCATGTTCAGATAGCCCGTCAGCAGGTCGGCCATCAGCCGTCCGGTCACGCCCTCGATTGGCATGGCATGACGCCAGTGCCAGTGCCACGGAATCAACCCGATCACAGCGGGTAGAAAGGCAAGCGTCAGAAACACGCCCGTCCAGCGCAACCACGCCGCGCCGTTCGATTGAGAGCGAACCCACACCCAGCCCAAGCCGCCCAGCCACAGGGGAAGACCGAAGGCTGCAATTCCGAATACCTGCAGGAGCAGGTCGCTGAGATATGCACCTGAGGGTCCGATCCAATTGCGGACCGCGTGGGGGCTGGTCACTCCAGTCGAGGAATTGAAGGAAGGGTCGGAAGGGTGATACGTGGCGAGAGAGAGGAGGATGAGCGCCGCGGCAAGGATCAGCACGATCCCTAGAAGCATGTTCAGGGGGCGATTGCGCGTAGGCGTCTGGGCGATACGAATGGGTTTCATGGCAGGGACGCAACCGTACCGGTAACTCGCTTCGGTCTATCCAGCGAGCCAGAAAACGGTCGAAAACCCCAGAGCAATTTCTATTATCGTTGTATGCGCCCGGGATTTTGCTCGAAGCTGGGGCAAAATCGGGCCAAGGGAACCACGCTGCGAACCCCCGCAGGATCTGTTCTCTCTTTTCAAATGACAAGCGCCGCCCGGTCCGGTGGCGCCAAAGTCCCCATCCCCCGCTGCGAATCACTCCGACTCTCCTGGGCGGCCATCACCGGGAGCGAACTATCAGTTCTGGAGCGGAATCCGAGCGGGGAAGGACACTTTCCTGCTTCGGGCCAGCTTCGAAGTTGACCGATTGTCTGGTCTTTGCGAAACCGGAACTTCTTTCCCAATTGTTGCATTCCAAGAACAGAGACTCACACGACCTACTCGTTTCTGCTTCTTATGCGAGTATAAGTCGCTTGAAGTCTCGACGAGGAGCCAAGTTAGAATCTGTAGGAATCGGAAGGTTTGTTAGAGGCCTGGTTGAGCTGCCGGCACAGTTACCTGCTGGGCTACTGCTCCAAGCATTTCGAGATGCTTTGCGTGCTTATATCCCACAACCATATCTCCATATGCGCTTCCGCCGTCGAAGATGTTCTCGAGAGAGTAGTGATCCCCAACCTTTTCAAAGATAAGTTCGCTATTCTGGGGAATCTCCTTGGCTTCGTCGGATTGCACGACAAAGAGTGCTGAAGCCTTGCCATCCGCGCTCCTGATTTCCATTTCGGAAGGAACAAGCGAGTTCAGATTTCGCAGGGTGTAAGTGCCGGCCGGAAATTCAGCAAGGCCCGCCTGGAACTTAAACGGAATTGTAGCTTGGACGGTATCTGTAACCTGAGCGTGTGCAATACCTGCTCCGCCCGCGAGAACGAGACCGAGGGAAAATACAACATTGATTGCTTTCTTGTTAAACAACTTTCCTCCTTATTGGTCGCGCAACAGATCTCTTACAGCACTGCGTCTGTTGGCAGACATTTATTGGATGCGGCACGAGCATCGGTTGCACCAGCGCCAGAGCCGCCGGACGGCGCTGTGGAGTCGCCGAAGTCTAATAGAATCAATAAAGTGAAGAAACGGCGGTTAATAGATCCTCATCCGCCAAAGGCTGTAAAATCAAGTACTTAAGCGATAAATGATTAGAATGATCAGAATTATGATCGTTTTTGTCTATTCGTGTTATAGGTAAATCGAATAAGAGCTGCGCGATCCTATAAGTGATTGAATCTTAGTTAAGATAGCCGTTTCTGGCTTGCGGCAAGGTCAATCGAGTAATTCGGTGTGAATCCCAAGATGCATGTCGTGCAGCGGCGCATATGTGCCGCTGTAAGGGGTCGGAATAAGTGCTCGTTGGAGAAAATTAATGCTGGATTACTGGATGCTCATAAGCTGTTTCCCGAGTGTGAGCAGAAGGATGGCAAGCACGATTCGGTATGCGGCAAAAATAACCAGCCCGTGTCTGCGCACCCATTGCAGGAACCACTCAACGACGCCGAGCGCCACGATGAACGAGACTGCCAGGCCGATCAGCAGCACAATCCATCGTTCGCTGTTCATCACCAGCGGCTTGACCACTTCCGCAGCCTCAGCCGCTGAGGGATGTAGAACCTCTTTATAGAGATCCCAACCGGTGGCCGCAATCATCGTCGGAATCGAGAGCAAAAAGCTGAATTCCAGCGCAGTAGATCGCGTTAGCCCGACGAGTTGGCCTGAAGCGATGGTCGACATAGATCGCGACGTGCCCGGAAACACGGCCGAAAGCGTCTGGCAGAGGCCAACGAAGATCGCCTGGAGCAGACTCATCTCTTCCACATCGCCGGTCCCGGCTTGATGGCGCACTGTCCAGGCATCGATGATCCACATCACTACGCCGCCAATCAGCAGCGCGAAGGCCATCAGTTGGAGGCTCTCCAAATTCTTGCTGATCAGCTTCTTTAAGAGCAGCGAAGGCCCAGAAGTACAGGCGAAGGCGATCAAGGTCAGTGAAATCGGATGGTTCCAGATCGTGCGATCGCCGTTTTCCCCGGCGGGAAAGGTGCGCACGAACTCGATAATCCGGCCCATGAACAGCAGACACAGGGCCAGGATTGCGCCCAGCTGGATGACGATCGTGTACATCTTCCAGTAGGCATCCGTTAGATCGATATGCAGGAGCGCCTCGGCGATGCGCAAATGCGCCGTTGAGCTGACCGGCAAGAACTCCGTCAACCCTTCCACAATGCCCAGCAATACTGACATGAGATAGCTGTTCAATTTTCCTCCGCGCTCGGATGAGAACTCTTACCGGTCTGCAATGGCAGGAACTGTAGAGATCACTATGGAATAGAAAGGCTTTGCTGCCCTTAGGATACGCGACTCCCGCGGTTAGCTTCGGAGGAAATCACTCCCGGTCGGACCCGTACACGGCGACTCCCTGTTCGAATTTGAAGACCAGCGCTGCGGCTCGCGTGGTGTAATCGGATGTCGCGAACTTCTTTTCCAACTCGCCGGCGAGTTCCTTGGCATGGTTGCGCGAAGCGTCGCTCTTCTTGTCGTTACCGTCCGCCGCGTACATATCGCCCAGCACTGCCTGCCGGTACGCCGCCTGATATAGCGCCTGCGCTGTTCGCGGACCATCCGGATGCTCGGAGGCGTATTTTTCGTAGTAATCCGATTCTTTCTCGGGACACTTCTCCTGCCCCTGCCAATCTCCGCATAGTTTGTTGTCGATCATCTCAAAGGCCGCGTTGTCGGCCTGTTTGGAGTGGGGATAAAGCTTGATGATCTTCTTCAACTCGCTGTCATCGAGCTGTTCGCGGAGGTACGCATCGCGCTCTTTGGAGGATGGCAGCCGCGACGCGTCCGCCTTCTGAAACTGCCAGCGAATATCGGCGGCGCGCCACGCTGCCTCGGCGGCGAGCGGGGAATTGGGGAAGAACTCGACCAACCGCCGGTAGAGCAGTCGCGCAGCCTGCCCGGCGTTGCGCGGCCCGCGCGCATCCTCGGCCAGAATCTCCATTGTCGCGGCCTCGCCCATCAGCACCTTGTCGCCATCGGGAGTTGTCTCACGCACCACGCCGCGCGCCTGGATCCATCCGGAGACGGGCGGCGTTACGGTGTCGTGCCCGTAAATGGGAGCGTCTTTCTCGTTGACCTCTTCGACGTCGGTATTGGCGAAGACCCGTATCCAGGGTCCGCTGGATTCGGCCACGACCAGTTCACGCCCTTCCTGAACGCGGTCGACCTTCTGCGATGAGGTATCCGGCTCGACATACAGGGGCGTCTCGCGCAGGATGGTTGCCCTCGGACCTGCCATTGGCTTCACCTGTGGCTTGTCGGAGCCGCGGCACAGAACCGAGGCGGAAATCAAGAGCGCAGAAGCAGCGTAGATAGCGGCGTTTTTCACAGAACAGATTCTATAGGAAGGACGCTGCGGAGGGATGGGCTGCCTCACTTTCGGTAAACAGCTCCAAATGCGTCTGGAACGGAGGATTCTGAGGTTCACCGGGGCAGAGCTAGAAGCGGCTGCTAACTTTCGTAACTACTTTTCGCAAACTTCCTGGGGATTGCAGTGTGGCCCAGCAGTTGGGGTAGCATGCGACTAGCTTCTATTCTTAGTTAGTTATAAGGCAGAGGCCGCATTTTGTCGGTTGCTTCCTCGCAATCGGGGGACTGCGAAGGTTCTGAAAATATCGATAAAGGAAACCAGATGAAAAAATCCTTGAAATTTGTTCCCTTTGCTTTTGCCCTGACACTTTGCCTGAGCTGCCTTGCATCGGCAGATCCCGGATACGGAAAAGGTATCGGAGACAGACCCGGAAAGGGCAATCCCCACAACCAGGCTCCGGAGATTGATCCGAGCTTAACTCTCGGTGCATTCGCGCTTGTAATGGGCACTCTTGCAGTGCAACGTTCGCGTCGCGCTCAATAAAAACGCTACCTAACCCGGTGTGCCGAGGACCGCTTGATTGCGGTCCTTTCCGTCTGTGCAATCTGCGGATCGACTCAGTCGCTGCTCATTGACCTAGCAGTACTTCGGCCAGCATCTCCGGTGCGACATTCCCGCCGCTCACTATCGCCACCGCCTGGCGGTACTCGGGCAGTTCATGCCCATGAAAGAGCAAGGCGGCCGTGCTCACCGCTCCGCTTGGCTCGGGAACAAGGCGTGTCGTTGCGACAATCGCCCGCATCGCCGCACGAATCTCGGCCTCGGTGACCAGAATGATGCGATCTACGAAGGATTGAATATGCGCAAAGTTTCGCACGCCGACGCTCTGCGTGCGCAGCCCGTCGGCGATCGTCCGACTGGTGAGTTCGGCAGGCCAGGTGGCGATCTCGCCCTTGGCAAAGCTCTCGGCGGTGTCGCCGGCCAGTTCCGGCTCGACGCCGACCACGACAGCGCCGGGGCGCAACTGTCGCACGGCGGCCGAAACTCCGCTCAGTAATCCTCCGCCGCTCACCGGGCTTAGCACCAGATCCACGTCCGGCAGCGCCTCGACGATTTCGAGGCCGCAGGTGGCCTGCCCGGCGATAATCGCCTCGTCATCATAGGGCGGAATGACCACGTACCCATACTTTGCGACCAGTTCGTCCGATTTTGCCAGCCGCTCGCTTGAGGCCACGCCAACCTCGACGATCTCGGCGCCCAGCGCCAGTGTCGCAGCGCGCTTGATCGCCGGAGCATTGGACGGCATAACGATCACGGCTTTGGCTCCGACTTCGCGCGCCGCGTAAGCAACGCCCTGCGCGTGATTTCCGCTGGAATAGGTGATCACGCCGCGGGCAATTTCTTCAGAAGTCAGCTGCAGGATTTTGTTTGCCGCGCCTCGCAGCTTGAAGCTGCCGATCGGCTGCAGACTCTCAGCTTTGAGCCAAGCCTGCCTTTCGGAGCCGGCACCTGGGGCGTGGCCGTTGAGATCGGGGAACGGCGCCCGCACCAGAGGCGTCCATGAGGCTATGCCGGAGATGCGCGCGGCGGCCTCGCGAATGGTTTTGAGAGAAACCAGAGATTCAGTGGCAGTGCTCACGGCAAATACCTCGCAGGAATGGTTTCGGACGGCGTCTCGGCTTGCCATAGGATTTCGATCACACGCCAGCGGCTGCCATCATTTACCGCCTGAATGCTGTTGATTCCTCGAACCTGGGCCTTCCCATCTGGCGTCGGGCGAATCTCGTAGGTGCTCCAGAGGTGGGCGATATGGCCGTAAACGTCGGAGGAAACCTTCACTTGCCGTTCATAGAAGGCCGCGCTGCCGCGCTTGCGTACCGCATCGATCCATCCGTCCACGGTGAGGATGTGCGGCGCAGCGGTGCCGTCTTCGGCCTTTATCACAGGGCTTAGACGCGCCTCGGGCAGCAGGAGAGCCTTCAGGCAGGCGCGGTCCTTGTCTGCGGGACCGCTCACTGCGTCATCGATAGCCTTGATTAGCTCATCCAGCGTGCCGGAGGGCAGGCAAGTGGCAGACGCAGCAGCTGGCGGAGCCTGAGCGTGAAGCTGCGGCGCGAGAAAAGCGCCAGCGAGTAACAAAGACAGGGCAATCTTCCTCATAACGCGATTTTACAAAGGCTGGCGGGATCGAAGATGGTTCGCGTCTTCGCCCGCCCGATAAACGAGCGCTAGATTTCCATCACCACAGGCATAATCATTGGCCGGCGGCCTGTAGTCTTCTGAATATATCGCTTCAGTTCCACGCGAACCTTTTCCTTGACCATCCCGTAGTCGGCTCGCTCCTCCTGGCTCAAACCGTCCAGGCTGCGCAGCACAACGTCGCGGGCGCCGTCGGTGATATCCGCGCCGGCAAAGCCGCGCATGACTACCTCGGGAGCGCGCTCGACCTGTCCGGTTCGCTTATTGAGTGCGAGCACGGCCAGGACAATCCCGTCCTCGGACAAGGTGCGACGGTCCTTAATGACGAGATCCTCGACCACGTCGATGCTCGATCCGGAGTCGATCAAGACTCGCCCGGCAGTCACTTTGCCATTCTTGCGGGCGTTTGTCTTGTCCAGTTCGAGCACGTCGCCGTCTTCGATGACGATTGCCGTGCCGATGGCGCCGGTCTCCGTCGCCACTTGCGCGTGCTTCTTCAGGTATCGGTAATCGCCGTGGACGGGGATGAAATATTCCGGCCGGACGAGGTTGATGAGCAGGCGCATCTCTTCCTGGCTGCCGTGGCCGCTCACGTGGATCAGCCCCTGCGAGCCGTCGTCGTAGATCACGTTCGCGTCGCGACGGTACAGGTGATCGATCACCCGGAAGATGCCTTTTTCGTTGCCCGGGATGACGCGGGAGCTGAGAATTACCGTGTCGCCTGGGTCGATTTTGGCCTGCTTGTGCGTATCCACAGCGGCGCGGCTGAGCGCGCTCATCGGCTCGCCCTGCGTGCCTGAAATCATCACCAGGAGCTTCTCGGGCGCAAAATCCTTCATCTGGCCCGGATGAATCACCAGCCCTGGAGGAATGTCGAGATAGCCGAGGTCCTGCGCGATCTCCGTGCTCTCATTCATTGAGCGGCCAATGACGGCCACCTTGCGTCCGTGGGCCCGCGCCAGCTCCAGCGCAATCCGGATGCGATAGATCGAGGACGAAAAGCAGCTGAAGAAGAGTTTTTTCTTCGTCCGCGCGAAGATCTCGTCCAGCCTCGGCTTCACGGCCCACTCGCTGGGCGTGTAGCCGGAGCGCTCGACGTTGGTCGAGTCCTGCAAGAGCGCCAGCACGCCACGCTTGCCGTACTCGGCAAAGGTGTGCAGATCAAAGGGCTTGCCATCCGGCGGCGAAAGGTCGATTTTGAAGTCGCCGGTATGGATCACGACGCCGACTGGCGTCTCGATTGCCAGCGCCACGCAGTCCACCAGGGAGTGAGTGACTCGAATCGGCTCGATGGTGAACGGTCCAATGGTGAACTTCAGCTTGGGCTGAATCTCGATCAGCTCCGTCTCATCGAGAAGCTTGTGCTCTTCGAGCTTGCCCTCCACGAAGGCCAGCGTGAACTCGGTTCCATATACCGGGACCTTGAGTTCGCTGAGAATCCACGGCAGGCCGCCGATGTGGTCCTCGTGGCCGTGCGTCAGCAGAATGGCGCGAACGTGCGCCTTGTTTTCAACCAGGTAGGAGATATCAGGGACGACAACGTCAACGCCAAGCAACTCCGATTCCGGAAACATCAATCCGGCATCGATGACGATAATGTCGTCTTCCCAACGGAGCGCAAGGCAGTTCATTCCGAACTCGCCTAGTCCGCCCAGGGGAATTATTTTCAGTTTTTTTGTTTGCATCACTCGTCTATTCGATGCTAACACCCCCGCACTCTGGAAGAGATTGGCTGGATGGTGAGTTATTCCGCCCGCAGCGCTTCTGCCGGATCTACTCCAGCGGCCCGGCGCGCCGGAATGTAACTCGCCAGCATCGCGGCCCCGGCAAGCACGACGGCGACGCCAGCCAGAGTTCCTGCATCCCAAGCAGCAGTGCCAAACAGCAATTTGCGCATCAAGGTCGCGGCTCCCAGCGAGCAGACGAGGCCCAGCGCCATGCCGATGCCGATCAGCCAACCGGCTTCTTTCAGGACCAGGCCGTATACCGAGCCGCGTGGCGCTCCCAGCGCCATGCGCACGCCGATCTCGCGCGTCCTCTGGCTCACGGAATAAGCGATGACCCCGTACAGCCCCACCACGCTCAGCACCAGCGCGATTGCGGCAAACAATCCTGTCATCCATGCCGAAGTCCGGTGCAAATAAGCAGAAGGCGAATCGTGGATTCGTTCGCCCATTGTCTCCGGATCAAAGACGGCAATTCCCGGATCGATCTGATGGATCGTAGTTGCGAGAGTCGGCAGCAGGGATTGCTCATCCTGCGACGTACGCACTACCACCGCGAATAGGTTCGAAGGATCCTGGAGGTACGGAACATACATCGCAGCCCGTGGAGCAGCATCCAGTTGCCCCTCCTGCAGGTCGTTCACAATGCCAACGATTTCCATCGCGGTCTTCACATCGTATCCCCAGGCAACCCTCTGGCCGATAGGGTCCTCGCCGGGAAAATACTGGTTCGCCATGGTGCGATTGATGATCGCCACGCGGGGCTTCGTTTGATCTTCCTCTTCACGGAAATCGCGGCCCCGCAGGATACTTGCATGCAGCGTTTGAAAGTAGCCGGGACTCGCACGCCGGTTAGCTACTTCGTTATGTTCTCCGTGAAAAGGCCTTCCTATCACTCGAAAATCAGTGATGCCGTCGCCATCGCCAAGCGGCAAGATCGTGGCGACTCCCACCGACTTCACTCCCGGCAAACCGTGCATCCGCGCCACGATCTGCCCTTCCAGAGCAATCAACTGCGCGTCCTTGGCATATCTGTCTCCGGTTGCCTGGCCCCGCAGAGTGGCCAGATGATCCGCCTCCAGCCCGGCATCGGCATGCAGCAAACGATAAAAGCTCTTGCCCAGTAGTCCTGCGCCCACCAGCAAGATCATTGCGGTGGCAATTTCAATCACCACGAGATTTGCGCCAAAACGCCGCCAGAGAGTTCCCGCCGAACTGCGGCCGCCCTCGGTCAGGCCTTCCCGCATGTCGGTTCCCCTCAGTCCGGAGAGGCCAAGCCGAAATGTGGGCGTCAGCGCAAACACCAGTCCGGTGCTCACGCAGATGCAGACCGCAAATGCTGCTATATGGAGATTCAAGCCGAGCGCCAGCAAATACGGCATCTTGGCGAGAATGTCATTGGGCGCCAGTCTTGTGAGCAGCCGCATAGCCTCAACTCCGCCTGCAACGCCAAAAGCACTTCCGGCCGACGCCAGCAACAACCCTTCCGTCGCAAACTGGCGCAACAATCGACCGGCAGAAGCGCCAAGCGCTCCCCGCACCGAGATCTCGTGCTTGCGACTCTCCGAACGCACCAGCAACAGGCTCGCCACATTCACCGTTGCAATCAGCAACAGCAGTGCGGCACCGCTCAGCATCACCAGCAGGATCGGGCGAAGATCTCCGACAATCACCTCAGTAAGAGGCTGCATCAATCCGAGCCGGTCCCGATTCGAATCTGGATACTGTTTTTCCAATTGCTGCGCGACGGTCTTGATGTCTGCCAGGGCCATTTGAAACGAGACTTCATCCCTCAGCCGCCCAACGCCAAAGAGGTTGTGGGAGCCTCGCATCTGCTCGTCCGGGCCAGGCTGAATCAGTCTCCAGAACTCAGCCGGCTCGGCAGGCGCAAAATGAAACGTCGCGGGTAGCACGCCAACGATAGTGTTCGTTTGCCCATTGAGAGCTATTGTCTGCCCCAGCACATCCCGCCTGCCGCCATATCTCTTTTGCCATGCGCTGTGACTCAGCAGAAGCACACGCGCTCCGGCCTGCCGGTCCTCGTCCGCATAGAAATCCCGCCCTACCGCCGGAACCACGCCCAGCGTGTGAAAGAACCCGGCACTCACACTCGCGCCATCCGCCTGCTGCACTCCATCGGGCGTCTTCAGCGTGAAGCCATACGGCGCAAATACGTCCAATGAGGTGAAGGTTTTGTTCATTCTTTTCCAGTCCAGGTAGTCCGGATAGGAAAGATGAAATCGTGGCCCCAGGGTATTGCTCTCGAAGAGCATCGCTAGCCGCGAAGAGTCCTGGTAGGGCAGCGGCTTAATCAGAGCCGCATCCACAAAGCCAAAAATGGCTACGCTTGCGCCGATGCCCAGCGCGAGAATCAGAGTTGCAGTTGCTGTAAACCCGGGGTTCTTGCGCAACTGCCGCAGCGCAAAGCGGAGATCCTGCGCTACCGTCTCGAAGCGGAAGCTGACCACTTCCGTACTCCGATCTTTGAGCCGTTCCGCGTTGCCGAACTGGCGCATCGCCGTCAGCCTCGCAGCCCTCGGCGTCATGCCATCGGCTACAAATTCCTTCTCCGCCTGCGCGCGGTGGAAGGCCATCTCTTCGTCCAGCTCGCTGCGGAAGCGGTCGCGCCGCACCAGCATCCATAAACGCTGAAAGAACCCGCTTGTCTGACCCATGGAAGTCTCCTATGCGTCCTGCAACACCCGTCCAATCGCCGTAATCATCCGCTCGAACTCTGACAGCTCCAACCCCAGTTGCTTGCGCCCCTCCGCCGTAAGCGTGTAGTAGCGCGCCCGGCGGTTGGTCTCCGTCTGCTTCCACTCCGCCTTCACCCATCCCTGCAACAGGAGCCGCTGCAACGCGGGATAGAGCGAGCCTTCTTCGACCGTCAGCACATCCTCGGAGAGCCGCTTGATTGAGAGCGCAATCCCGTATCCGTGCAGCGGCGCTCGGGTCAGAGTTTTCAGGATGAGCATGTCCAGCGTTCCGGGCAGCAGATCATTCTTTTTCGCCATGGCGCATATATAGATTATCTATGGATAGAAAGTCAATGGAAAAATGCGTTAACTTTCGAACCGCAGCCAAGGCAGGGGAGTGATACGGTAACGCAGGGTTTTGAATGGGGAAGCTACTGTTCTGAATCAGAAGTGCGTCGAAGATTTCGGGCGATATGTCGGGAATGTAAGTCGTTGAAAAGCAGATCCTTCACTTCGTTCAGGATGACAAACTCGTTCAGGATGACAAACTCGTTCAGGATGACAAACCTATGTTATGAACTTCCGACTCGGGACACTAGGATTCGGAGGGAGTCTCCAGCTCTTTGCGCAGTTCGTCCAGCATCAGGCGGTTGCCGAAAGGGTCCAGCAAGGTCAGGTGCAGCGCACCATAGAAGGTTTTTTCCAGGCCGGGGCGGTAGTACCCGTAGTTCTTTGCCTTAAGCTCTTCGTGCAGTTCGCGGAGACCCGCTACATGTGCGGTGAAGACCGATCCCGGAGTCCCGTCGCCGTAGTGCTCCGAGAGGCGAAGCACCAGACCGTCCCGCGAGACTTGCATGAACAGTGGTGCGTTCGCATCGAAGCGGTGCTCGAAATCCAGTTTGAATCCGAGGTAGTCGAAGTAGAATTCCTTCGCCTTCTCTATCGAAAAAATGCGCAGGACCGGGATTACCTGTAGGACGCGGAAGCTCATGCCTGCGATATTAGAGCAAATCCAGCGAAGGTGTACCCGCACTGAGTTCTTGGACTGGATACAGTAACTCTGGATCGGCTCTAGCGGAGCAGGTCTTCGAGGGTGGTGCTCAGGTCGGTTTTTTCATCGCGATACTTGACGATCACCGGCGCATACAGGCTCAATCCCCACTCGGCACCCTTGCCGCGAGTTACAGCTCGCGAACCAGGAACTACGACTGCACCGGAGGGAATGATCAACGGAAGCTCGGATGTAGCCCGCAGTACTTCGCCATTCACTAGATCAAAAACAGGCGTTCCGCGGGTCAGGATCGTCCCCGGAGCCAGGACCGCACCCTTGCGCACGATCGTGCCCTCGTAGACGCCTGTATTGCCGCCCACCAACACGTCGTCTTCGATCACTACCGGGCTGGCGTTCACCGGCTCCAAAACGCCGCCGATCTGGGCCGCTGCGCTGAGGTGCACCCGCTTGCCGATCTGCGCGCAACTGCCCACCAATGCATGCGAATCGACCATCGTACCTTCGTCCACATACGCCCCGGTGTTGATGTACATCGGCGGCATACAGACTACCGACCGCGCCACATACGCCCCGGCTCGGACGCTTGAGCCGCCAGGAACGACGCGCACGCCGTCCGCTGGAGTAAATTTCCGCGATGGATAGGTGTTCTTGTCGACGAAGGAAAGGCCGCTCTGGGTCTGACTTTCTGCGGGAAACTCTGCCAGAACGCCGAGTCGAAAGCCGAGGAGAATCCCCTGTTTGACCCAGGCATTGACCCGCCAGCCGGTTGGACTGGCATCGTCCGGTTCAGCGGAGCGCAATTCTCCGCGCTCCAGCGCGGTGCGCAGAGCAAAGAAGGCCTCTAATGCCTTCGCTTGTATGGCGAAATCGGTTGCCGTCTCTGGATGGGAGAAATAATGCTCAATCGTTCGCTGAAGCGGATACAAGGTCATCGCTTTTTAGTCTAGCAACTTTGCGACGCTCCACCTGCTGCCCGGATTCATGTCCTGCATTGTGCCTGCGCCGGTCCAGCAAAATCGCTGAAGACACGGAGGGAGAATAACAATTGGACGCAGGTGGGCTGGCGAACATATGATCCGCCTCCACTTTGCTCAGAACCTGCAGCCGGAAGGCATGTTCCCCACACGGAATCATCGCCACGGGCGCAGTCTGCAATGGAAGCTTGCCGCTGTTTCGCTTCGATTCGAGCCAACTGCTTAACCTGTGATCGTGAATCTCTGGGCAGTCCAGCCAGAACGAAGCTTCCAGTGAACAGACAATCCGCAGGTGGTCCAGTTCCAGCTCGATAAGTTCCAAACCGCGAGGGAAGTACCGCTTCGCATTTGCGCTGCCAATGTGCAGTCCCACTGCTCCTGAGAGCCCGGAGTGCAGGTCTTGCGTCTGAACTACCATTTTCCACCTCCGGAGGGGAACCCGAGTATGGAGTATATGCAGTCGGATGAAGGTTAAGTTGGGTTGAGCAAGATTAGTACGCGCACGCCGTACTAGATAGGGAATTCCAATTCGCCAATTCCAATTTGGTAACTAGAGAATATCCCCGGTACGGTATACAGTACGTCACCTGCTCTCGGAAAAGCAAATAAATATGCGGGTAAACCGTCCAAATATTTCTCTTGAGTTATTTCGTGGCGAATTTCATCGTATCTTTGCCGGTACTTCGCTGCCGTCTACACGGACGCATCTACGCTCAGGCGGAGAAGCTCACTACATACTTAGTCGCCTCCACGTCTGTGTCCACGTCCGGATCCATAATCGGGTCCATGATCGGCAACAGCCGGAAGGTATGCTCCCCTACCGGAATCATAGCCAGGGGTGCAGGCCTGGGAGCCAGTTTTCCCGCGCCTTCCTTGGCCTCCAGCCAGGAAATAAGCCGTTCATCATGGATCTCCGGATCGCCGTCCCAGAACTCCGGCTTCAGGGTGCAGACGATGCGAAGGTGATCCAGTTCCAGTTCAACTGCCTGCACATCATGCGGGAATAGCGACTCCACATTGCCGTTTCCGACACGCAATCCCGTTATCCCCAGGCGCCGACTACCACTTGTTTCAACGACCATTTTGCACCCCAGCCTTAGCAGGTTCTATGTATCTTCCTACTGCGAACTGAAGTAGGATGCGTTTGGGGCGCTGGGAGTTATCGGATGTAGAACAGTTTCATACAAAACCGATTGCTATGCGTAAAAGAGTTTTCGGCGGATCAAAACAGTGGAGAGGAGTCTGGCACCGAAACCCTTAGTTGATAGGCCTAGAACATTCGCATGTTGCCTTCGGGCAGGGGCGCTTCGCGCAGCAGGCCTAGTTCTCCAGCCAATCGCTCCAGTTTCTGGCGCATTGCCCGGTCAGGCTGCACAAGCGGCAGCCGGACAGCGGCATCGCAGCGGCCCATAAGGCTCAGAATCGTCTTTGCCGGTCCAGGATTTGACTCCCAGAAGTTCGCCTCGAAGAGCCGCGCGTACTTGCGCTCGATCTCCCGCGCAAGGGGCCATTCATTCCGAAGAGCCGCCCGGACCATGCGGGCCAGCTCAACCGGAGCTTCGTTTGACGCGACGCTGATGAGTCCATGTGCGCCTATGCCGATCGCAGCCAGCGCCAGGTTGTCGTCTCCCGAAAAAATCTTGAAGCCGTGCGGCTTCGAATGCACCAGTGCGGCGACCTGGGTCAGCTTACCGCTGGCTTCTTTCACGGCTGCGATATTCGCGGCGTCTTCCGCCAGGCGGACCACCGTTTCGGGCTCCAGGTTCGCGCCTGTTCTACCTGGCACGTTGTACAGGACTACGGGCAGAGGATCGACCGTCCTGGCGAGCGCCATAAAGTGCTGATACTGTCCTTCCTGCGTAGGCTTGTTGTAATAGGGGTTGGCGGACAGTACGGCATCCAGGCCGCGAATCTGAACCAGCTTTTTCGATAGCTGCACCAGCTTGCTAGTCGAGTTATGCGTGCATCCTGCAAACACGGGAACCCGCCCGGCCGCGGCCTCCACCACGATCCGGATAGCCGTCAGCCACTCTTCTTCCTCAAGCGTTGCAGCCTCTCCCGTCGAGCCGCAGGCGACCAGAAAGTCAATCCCCGAATTGATCTGCCAATTCACCAGCGCGTAAAGCGCCCGGTCATCGACTGAGCCGTCCACACGAAAGGGAGTTACCAGCGCTGTACCACAACCCGTCGTTTCCATTGCGGTATTCCTAGCCTTTGTTTTTCTCGTATAAAGTGCCAAGGCTGAGTGTATACCGGCAGGGTGACGAGAATAGAGCGCCGGTTGCAGGTGTTTTCCGGGCGCTATGCGGGAAGCCTGTTTGAATACAATTCTTTACGGCCGGAAAAGGTGCCAGTTCCCGGTGTCAGCGCATCAGGATCGGATGTGTATCAGGCGCGTCTGGCGCCCATCCAGCGAAAGATTGAGCAAGGCTCTTCCGTGCTCCAGGCGTACTCGCCTTCCGGCTGATGATTCAGGATGGCCTTGTCCGCGGCCTCGTCCTCGGCGGAGAGAGGCACGCGCCCGCGCCACAATCGCGCCCACCTGGGATTCTCAACCAGCAGATCGGCACACTCATCGTTTGCGTAGATTAGATCGAGTTGTGCCGGCCGCCTGGCAAACTGGGTCTCCAGATGCCAGGTCAGCAGCTGCAGTACCGCCTCGCCAAATGGATTGAACATGTAAGCCACGCACGGATTCTGCGGGAATTCGAACTCCGTCACATCCTGGCAGACGATCCGCATGGGACAGCGCGCCCGACCCGTTTCCTGCCACCTGTCGATGTTTTTCTGTGCAATCTCAGCCAGATCCGGGTGTAATTCGACGCCAATGACCTCGCGAAATGGCATTCGTGCCGCAATCAGCAGCCCCCGCCCCATTCCTGCTCCAATATCTATAAAGGAGTAGTCTTCGGGAGGCGCTACCAGATCCGTGGCCCGCCACAACGCACACAGCTTTTCGAGCACCGAGGGTGCAATGCCGTAATACGCCGTCGTGTGCTGGTCATGCGGATGCCCGGTGGCGAGATGCGGCCCGCGCACCAGCCCGCTGGTCTGAACATGGTGCTGGATATCGAAGGGATGGCGCAGGAAGCCATCCTTGACCTTGAGTCCAGGCAAAAGCCGTTTGCGTCCCATCACGGAATCCTTCGCCGGCCCCACGACATGCGATTAGACCTGTTCAAAGATCTCCCGGAACTCCCATACGCCGGTCTTTTCGTGCAGCCATTCAGCCGCACGAACTGCGCCTTCGGCAAAGCCTCGCCGGTTGAATGAGTCGTGCCGCAGCTCGATCAAGTCGTTTTCGCTACGCGCTGTCACTACATGCAGGCCGCTGGCGTCGCCTTCGCGCTTGGAGGTAATCTCGACCGTCGCCTCCGGCTGGACCGATTGCACTATCTCTTTGAGAGTGAGCGCCGTGCCGGAAGGAGAGTCCAGCTTGGTGGTATGGTGCGTTTCCTCGATATGAAACTGGTAGCCGTTCAGTTTGGCCACACTCGCGGTCAAGCTGAATAGCTCCTGCACACCCAGCGAGAAGTTGCTCGCGTACAGAAGCGCGCCGTTGCGCCGCGAGGCCAGAGCTTTCATGTCGTTCAGATGGTCGTACCAGCCGGTCGTTCCCACCACGATGCGAGCGCCGAGAGCCAGGCAGGCGCGTATGTTCTCAACGGCCGCTTTCGGGGTCGTAAAATCGATTACCACATCCACATGCGACAGCGTCGGGGCTGTCAGCGCACTGGCGCCTTCATTCTCACGAAAATCCAGCACACGTACGGAGTGGCCGCGTTCCCGCGCCACCTGCGTAACAAGGCTTCCGGTCTTGCCTTTCCCGAGTACCAGCAGCAGCATGGCGTTCTCTCCTGTGTCACCAGTTGCAGTTAGATCTTGGCCGCAGCAGCCGGCCGCGCCTCAACATCGAAGATCTTCGGATCGGGGTTCTGGAAGAACGCCGCATGGAGTGACTTCACTGCCTCTTCCACATCTTCTTCTTCGATCATAAAACTCATGTTGATCTCGCTGGCGCCCTGCGAAATCATGCGCACATTCACATGGCGAACGGCGGCAAACACCTGCGCCGCAATGCCGTGTTGTCCGCGAATATCTTCGCCGACCATGCAGATCAGCGCTTTTTGTCCCTCGTATTTCACGTCCGCGATCTTGCCCAAATCGTTGGCGATCGCCGGCAGCTTGTCGTTGGAATCCACGGTCAGGGAGACGCTCACTTCGCTGGTCGAAACCATATCCACGGGGCACTGATGCTTGTCGAAGATGTCGAAGATTGACTTCAAATACCCATGCGTCATCAGCATGCGGCTGGCTACGACGTCGATAATCGTAAGCTTCTTTTTCACCGCGATGCACTTGAACGGGCTATGGCAATGCGGCGCCAGGGAAATGATCCGCGTGCCCTCGTTGGTTGGATTCTTGGAATTGAGGACGAGAACGGGGATATTCTTTCGGACCGCGGGCAGAATCGTTGCCGGATGGAGCACCTTCGCTCCGAAGTAAGCCAGCTCCGCCGCTTCCTCGAAGCTGACGACACGTACCCGCAACGCATCGGGGCAGATGCGCGGGTCGGTGGTCATGATTCCATCCACATCCGTCCAGATCTCTATCGCCTCGGCGTGCAGCGCACCGCCGATCAGCGCACCTGTGAAGTCAGAACCGCCGCGGCCCAGCGTCGTGGTGATCCCAACTTCGTTGCTGCCGATGAATCCACCCATTACAGGCACGCGGCCAGCCTCAAGGTGCGGGCGAACATGGGTTGCACACCGATCCTCGATCACTGCATCCTGCGGGATTGCCTTCTGGTATTGCGAGTCGGTGATGATCACCTCGCGCGAGTCGATATGTACGCTGTCCAATCCGCGCTCGCGAAACGCCTGGGCGATGATTACGCTCGAAAGCCGCTCGCCGTAGCTCACAATCAGATCCGAAATGCGGGGCGTCAGCTCCAGGATCGCCGCAAGTCCACGCAAAACCTCGTCGAGAGCATCGAACTCGTGCTCGATGGAGTCCTGAAGCGTGGCGCAGTCCTTCGGTTCTTTTACAAGAGCGGCAGCCGTGTCGCGATGGCGACAGCGCAGCCGCGAACTGATGGCCAGTGCGCCGGTCCGGTCGCCCCGGCTTGCTGCAGCGGCACAAGCCAGCAATTGATCCGTCACCTTGGACATAGCTGACACCACAACCACTGGCGTCTTACCCGCAGCTACTCTGCCCGCCACGATTCCTGCGGTCCGCGCAATCGCCGTCGAATCCTCGACCGACGTACCGCCAAACTTCATTACCACCAGACTCATCCAGCGTCCCTGTCTTTTTTCTCTACTCTTCTACGCTTGCGACCCTTGGGGAATCCCACCATTGTGGGGGCCCAATCCTCGTCCCGTTGTAAGAGACAAGGGTCGGATCACCACCTATGCCCGGCTCAATGCGATACTGACCGGCTCCAGCTTGCCCAGACTCAGCAGCAGTTCAGCATTCACAATGGCTGCTCCAGCTGCTCCGCGAATGGTGTTGTGCGAGAGCACGGTGAACTTCCAGTCCAGCAGCCCGCAGGGGCGCAGCCGACCGACGGAAGCAGCCATGCCATTGCCGCGATTCTTGTCCAGCCGCGGCTGTGGCCGATCTTCCGCCGCAATCCACTCGACAGGCTGCTCGGGAGCGGTCGGCAGATTCTGTCCGGCAAGCGGTTTGAACTCAGCCCAAGCGGCCAGCATCTCCTCGCGAGTCGCGGGCTTCCGCAGTTTGATGGAAACCGACTCGGTGTGGCCGTCCTCGACCGCGACGCGATTGCAATGGGCACTCATCCGCGCCGCAAGTGGCGTAATTGAATTGCCCTGCAGACTGCCCAACAGCTTGAGCGTCTCCGCTTCCATCTTCTCTTCTTCGTTTTTGATGAAGGGGACTACGTTGCCGAGAATATCCATTGAAGGCACGCCGGGATAGCCCGCGCCGCTCACCGCCTGCATGGTGGTGACAAAAATCTGCTCAATGCCAAAACGCTCCTCGATTGGCTTGAGCGCCATCACCAGGCCGATCGCCGAGCAGTTGGGATTGGTCACAATATATCCGCCGGACTCCTGCCGCCAGCTCTGGTCTTCAATCAGATGCAGATGGTCCGCGTTCACCTCGGGGATGACGAGCGGGACATTCGGATGCATGCGGAAGGCGCTGGAGTTTGAAACCACGGCGCAACCCGCAGCGGCAAACTTCGGCTCCAGTTCGCGGGCAATATCGGTGTCCAGCGCGGCGAAGATAATCTTCGGCGCACCGTCCGGATCAGCCGGTGAAATCGTCATTTTCGCGATGCGCTCGGGGCAGGGAGTATCGAGCCGCCATTTTGCGGCGTCCTCGTACTTCTTCCCGCTGGAGCGGTCGCTGGCGGCCAGCCATGTGATCTGGAACCAGGGATGGTTCTCAAGAAGCTGAATGAAACGCTGCCCGACCATGCCGGTCGCGCCTAGAATGCCGATGGAGTGCTTGTTTTGCATAGTAGTAGACCCTTCAGTGTACAGGAGAGTCGATCAGGTAAAAAATGACGCCCAGGGTTCCACTGCTGAGTCGCCAGATTTTCGCCCGGAAAGGGAATTCGAAAGCGAGGCGCAGTCACTTCCTGCGCTGTCCCTCGCGATTCGGCTCCCGTGCCTCAAAGAGCTGCTCAAGTTCTTCCTTGAACTCGCGCACATCCTTGAAGTCACGGTAAACGCTGGCAAAACGAATATAGGCGACGGTGTCCAGCGTTTTCAGATTCTCCATGATCAGCTCGCCGATCTCGGCTGTGGTGCGCTCGCGCTCGGGAGCATCCATCAGGTAAGCTTCGGTCGCGTCGACAATCGTTTCCAGCTTGCTCGCCGAAACCGGGCGCTTCTCGCATGCGCGCAAGAGACCGCTCAGCACCTTGTGCCGCTCGAACTTCTCGCGGCGGCCATCCTTCTTCACTACCATGTACGGGATTTCGTCGATGCGCTCGTAAGTCGTAAAACGCCGCTCGCACTTCTCGCATTCGCGCCGGCGGCGGATCGAATCCGCCTCCTTGCTCTCGCGGCTGTCCACGACCCGGTCCTGCGCAAACCCACAAAACGGACATTTCATCTTGGGTCTGATTCTACAGGTTGCGCGAAGATTGAATTCGGTGCAGCGTGCAGGTCTTGGCCCGCGAGAAAGCGGCTAAGCTCCGCTGGGCTCCTCAATCGGCCGCTTCTCCTCCAGCGATTCCTCGGCGAATTCCCCGGCATGCTCGCTCTCGGTGGCCACTTTGCGCAGGCTTACATTTTCAAACTGGGCCCAGATCAGACCAACCGGCACAATGCCCAGAAACGTCACCAGCAGCAGCGTTGCCGCGCAGGCAGTCGCCGGCTCGGGAGGCACGCCAAAGAAGCTGGACAAAGCTGTCGCAACTACGCCAATCTGTGTGAACCAACCCAACACTGGAAGCTGGAATGCGCTCGCGCCGCCGCTAACGGCCATTAAGACCATGCCTTCGGCCAGCGTCAGGGAACTCAGTTGCGGGCTTGCGGTAAACGCTCGCGCGGTCACGATATATGCCAGCGTAATCAGCGCCCACATGGCCAGCGAAAGACCTAAAGTTATCGCCAGATCAGCTGGGCTGCGCAGGGTATTCAATCCAGTCCGAAAGCTGCGAATCTTGTTTCCGATGGCATGTCCTACGCTCTTGGAAAGAGAACCGATGGTCCCCTCGAAAAAGCTCGCCACCACTCCGCCCGAAAGCCGCACCACCACCAGGAACAGAGCTCCGGCAAATGTCCCGGCGAGTCCCCAGATGCCAACTTTCTTGAAGATTTCCGGATGCGGCAGCGCCCCCGCTGGCGCCAGCAGAATCACCGACGAGAAGATCAGTGCCATCGAACCGGCATCAAACAGCCGCTCCACGATGTAAACCGCGATCTGGGTGCTGAGCGGGAGGCCGGTTTTCTTGGAAACCAGGTACGGCCGTGAGAGGTCGGCAACACGCCCAACCAGCGCGACCGAACTGAAGCCAATCACCTGCGTCCCCAGCAGCGAAAACAGCCCTACGCGCTTGTTGGGTCGTAGCAAAAGGGCCCACCGCGCCGAGCGAAAGACATAGCCGAGGTAGATGCAGGCCAGTCCAAGCACAATATTCCGCCAGTCTGCGCCTGCCAGTTGCGAGCGGAAATTGGCGAAGCTGAAACTCACGTGGTAGTAGGCCCAGACGCCCAGACCGGCCAGCAGCGCCAGGACTACAAGGCTGATGATCAGTTTTCCATTCTTCACTCGCGTCCCACTCTTTCGTCCTCTGCAGGCCCAGTAGGCATTGAAACGCCGCTTGCGCGGCTAGTACTGGCCAGCGTCTTTTCACGGACCGTAATCCTTCGGTTGAACTCGTGTATCACTCGCGCCACATATAAACGCGTCTCGTGATACGGAGGAATGCCATGGTACCGGTCCACTGCCAGCGGACCGGCATTATAAGCCGCCAGAGCCAGCGCGATATTGTCGTGATAGCGGGTCAGGAGCCAATCCAGGTAAGTCGTGCCGCCGCGTACATTCTGGTCAGGAGCGAAGCTGTCGGTTACCCCAAGCTGCTGCGCCGTCCCCGGCATCAACTGCATCAGCCCTCGCGCGCCGGTACGGCTGGTCGCGCGCACATAGCCGCCGCTCTCAGCCTTCACTACGCTCGCCAGCAGATCGGCGTCCACGTTATGCTCTGCGCCAGCTTTGGAAAGCAGCTGATGCATATCGGCACCGGTCAATCGGGTTTCCGGTTTCTTCGCATTGCCGAGGGATAGGGACTGCTTTGCTGCGTCGACGCCATCCTGTTTCTGCTCCACCGGTGGCTCGGGAACCGTTTCAAATCCGGTAACGTCCTCCGGCTTCAGCTCCAGGTAATCCGTTTCGTCCGCCGCCTTGGGAAAAACCCGAACGCGCCCGTCGACCATCTCGTGGTGGTTGCAAACCAGGTCGAATCCGTTGGCGAGCGTGATCCGCTCTGCCGCAGAGGCTGAAATTACCGCAGAGACGGCCAGGCCCAGCGCCATTGCGAGCGCCAGTGCACTGGTCGGAAAAGCCGATATGGAAGGTATCTTCAGCAATTGTCTTTGCTCAAACTCTAGCAGATACAAGACTGGCAGGGACTACGGAATCGAGCCTTGCGATCGCCTCTTCCAGCATGACCGCTACGCCGTCCTCGGAGTTCGTCGGCCCGATCCGCCATCCGCGTTTGGGGGCAAGCGTTCGCAGCTCCTCGGTTGCATTGCCCATGAGCACGCCCGTACCGGCCCAATCCAGCATGGACTCATCGTTCCAGTTATCGCCAATGGCCATCGTCTCTTCCTGCGCAATCCCCAGCCGAAGGGCTAGCCGCGCCAGAGCTGTGCTCTTTGAGACGCCCTTGGGCAGCAAGTCGAGAATGGAAAGATCATTGCCGGGATACGCTGTTCGGATGCATTCAAATTGCCCCGTCCAGTCGCACTTCTTCAGCCGTTGCTCGGCCTCGATCATCTCGGCAATCGTTCCCGCAGCCATGCCCTGGATCAGGTCCACATCGTCACCCAATGCATCCTCTATCGGCTGAATTTCCTTGATTGAAAGCCGATTTGACTCCACCCACTTACCGAGCCGTCCCTTCACCTTGGCCAGATCCTCGACGATCAGGTCCGGATTCGTGGCATGGTCCAGCGTGAAGACCAGCAGCCCAACTCCGCGGAGCACTCCGCACAACCCGCGCGCGACTGCTGGATTCAGGTGCGTAAAATCAATGCGTTCGCCCGAAAAACTGCGCGTCACTGCACCATTGGACGTGATCAGCGGCGTGTCCGCTCGCAAGCCCACGTCCTGGAGCAGTGGGGCGGTAAAGGCCTGACGGCGGCCTGTAGCAATCGCGACTACAATCCCGGCCTGCTGTGCCGCCCGCAGGGCCTGCTGGTTGCGCGCGCTCACTTCGGTGGAAAAATCCGGCAGCAGCGTTCCATCCATATCGATTGCGACTAAACGAATTGGGCGATGAGGAGCGGCAAAGCCGTCCGGAGACTCAAAGGGGAGGGAAGAATCCATATATCCCAGTTTACCCGGATAGGGATGAATACCGATTGAAGACTCTGTCAATGCGAGGCCGAACTGCCGTCGTCCGGGTGAAACCGGCCGCCCATGTAATCTTGAGTGGTGGATTTGACCTGCCAGCAATGCCATGCCACTGTCGCGGACTCAGGAGACGCCGCGGTGAATACGGCCACATGCCCGGCCTGCGGCGGTGGGCTGATCGCCAAATCGGGACCCGATAAAGCAGGACTGGATCTTGACCCGCCCGGCTCACCGCCGCGGGCGGTAGATCGTCGCGGCATCGTGCTGCCTCGGCGACACGCGGTCGGCGGCATCATCACCCCGCGATAGGCCTGTTCAAACGGGGTTCTCCGAAGGGAAAGCGCTGGATCGGAGGAGACAACCCCTGGGCTGCTCGTCCGGAACTGGACACCTTCGTTCGGCATTGGGCAGTCGGCTGGCATTCCCTTGTTTTTCCGATCATCGCAAGTCACTGTTTTATCGATGTTTTAGCGCAACGTTGAGAATGGTACTCCACGTGTAGCTGGATAAGACGTCGCGCGGCGCGAAAGTCGCAGCGAAACAGCAGTGAGGTACATGATGGAACATCGATCTCGGAAGTTCGCTAGGTTCCTCCAAAGGCACGGGTCGGCTGTTCTGGCCGCAGGAGTCATGGCTGCCATGGTGACTCTTACGGGAGTCGCTCTTCAGATCGGCCCGCACGCTCCCGATCACCCACTCCAATGCTCGCTTAAGAATGATACGAATCGAGGCAGGTTACATTCCAGGAAGCTCTTTGACTCCCGGTCCGCGTCCTGCCCTATCGACCGCATTGTCTCTGGCGCTCTGCAATTCGCTTCTTCTCTCTAGACGCTTGACACTGGCTCCCGGCGGAGCAGTTGTCATTCTGCGTTCCGGCGACCCGACTATTTGGGACGTCGCCTGCTAAGACCAATCCGTTCTGTCTCTATATCGAGGGCCAAAGATGACCAACCTGATGCGAAACATCCGCTTTAGCCTGCGCATGGTGCTCAAGAACAGCGGTCTCACGGCGGCCGTGATCCTGACGCTGGCGCTGGGAATCGGCGCAACCACCGCCATCTATACGGTCGTTTACACCACCCTCCTCGAACCGATGCCGTATCCCAACCCCGATCAGCTTGTGATGGTCTGGTCCCATGTTTCCGGCAACAACAATGTCATGTCGGCCGGCGACTTTCTCGACTGGCGACGCCAGAGCAAGTCATTCCAACAACTGGTCGCCATGCATTGGACCAGCTTCAACCTCGCCACCAAGGACGCTCCGGAGCAGGTGCAACACTCCCTGCAATGCTCGCCCGGTTACTACAACATGCTTGGATATCACTTTCTCATGGGCCGCGACCTGTTGCCGCAGGAGGAAGCACTGGGCAAAGATCATGAAGTTGTCCTCAACTACAAGATGTGGAACCGTCTCGGTGCTGACCCCGCGATTCTTGGCAAAAGCCTTCGCATCAATGGCGAACCCTATACGGTGGTCGGAGTTCTGGCTTCCGGTATTGGGGATAAAGGCGCCGATGTCTCCGCGCCGCTGACCATTCCGCTGGCCTTTCGCCCTGAGCAGATCAATCATGATTACCATTGGCTCATCACCATGGGCCGCCTCAAGTCCGGCGTGACGTTGCAGCAGGCCCAGTCCGAAATGGACGGAGTCGCCCGCAACATCGCCGCTGCGTATCCCGATTCCAACACTGGCTGGGGAGTCAAGATTGAGCCGCTGCACAACGATTTCCTGCCCAAAGAGCGAATCCAGAATCTCTGGCTGCTGCTCGGTGCGGTCGGATTTGTCCTGCTCATCGCCTGCGTCAACATCGCCAACCTGTTGCTGGCCAAGGGCGCGGCTCGGCAGCGCGAGATCGCAGTGCGTGGTGCTCTCGGCGCGTCGCGCGGACAAATGTTCGCGCAGTTTCTCACCGAGAGCCTGATCCTTGCCGTGATCGGAGGCGCTCTTGGTGTGCTCCTCGGTTCAATCCTGCTTCGTATCCTCGCCGCTCTCATCCCTGACGGAACGCTGCCCGCAGAGGCCGTTCTGAAACTCGATCCGCACGTGCTTCTGGTGGGTCTGGGCGCAACTACCCTGTGCGGCCTGCTCTTTGGCTGCGCGCCTGCGTGGTACGCGATGCGCATCGATCCCTGCGAGGGACTCAAGGAGGGCGGACGCAGTGGCGTCGGAACGGGAAGCCATAAGCTACGCCGTGCGCTCATCATCGGAGAACTCGCCCTGGCGCTGACCCTGCTTGCCGGCGCGGGACTGGCCATTCACAGCGTTTGGAACCTGACGCATGTCGACCTCGGCCTGCGCACGGATCATGTCCTCACCTTTCGCCTCAACCATCCCGCGGGCCGCTTTAAAGATCCGGCGGAGATGGCGGTCTACTACCGGCAGATGCTCGACGCCATGCACTCCGTCCCGGGGGTTACCGAGACCGCGGTGGTTACCGGAATGCCTCTCGAATACCACAGCGACGGTATGGGTTTCACCATCGTCGGGGGACCTGCGTACGCGGATCGCTCCAAGCGGCCTGATGTCGGCTTCCAGTCTGTGACACCGGACTACTACAAGACTTTTGGTATTCAGATCGTACGCGGACGCGGCTTCACCGACCAGGACAACGCAAGCGGTGTGCGCGTCGCCATTGTCAACGAGGAGTTTGTGCGCCGCTTTCTGAAAGGGTTGGACCCATTTAAGCAGCGCCTGTCGATCGACGAGATCATTCCGGGCCAGCCCAAGCTCGGACCTCCGGTGGAATGGCAAATCGTCGGCATCTCCCGGACCGTTCGCTACGACAATTTCCGCAATGAAAATTCAGCAATGGATGTGCCCTTCGCCCAGTCGCTTGGAGCGGATGCAACGATCGGTCTCCGCACGCAGTCCGACCCGGCGGCCATGGCTAAGGCCGCTGCCGCCGCAGTTCACTTGGTCGACTCAGATATCGCGCTCGCAGACGTGGCCACCATGGACCAGGTCAAGAGCGACGCTCTTAACGACGATCGATTCACCATGCAGCTCTATGCCGGATTTGCTTTCGTCGCGCTGATTCTTGCTGCGGTTGGCATCTATGGCCTGATGGCCTTCACCGTCTCCCAGCGCACACAGGAGATCGGCATCCGGATGGCCCTCGGCGCAAGCCGTGCCAATGTTGCGCGTCTGATCGTTCGTCAGGGAGCCGTACTCGCCGCGATTGGGTTGGCTCTGGGAGTGGGCGGGTCGATCGCCGTGGGCCGCCAGATGCAAAGCACCCTATATGGAGTCGGTGCACTGGATGTGTCGGTCATTGCATCGGTTGCCGCAATCCTCTTCGCCACGGCTCTGATCGCGTCCTACTTGCCCGCGCGCCGCGCTTCCTCGATCGACCCCATGCAGGCATTACGATCCGAATAGTGGGTCGGAAAAGAGTTTGCGGGCCAGGGCGGAATCCTCAACACCGGCCCGCATTGGCTCAGACAGCGAAGAGCCTCTCGCAGAGCGAAAGCTCTTATTGGTTGGATGCCGAAGCGCTTGCTTGACCGTTCTTAGCAAGACTCCGAACATAGATGACGAGTTGCCAGACGTCGTCATCCTTGGCGCGGGCAGGCTCTTCCGGAGGCATCTTGTCCTTGCCTTTGCGAATCAGATCGAAAATATCCCCATCCGATTTGCCGGCAAGGGACTTTGAATCAGTTAAATCTGCAAGAGTCAATTGCATATCCTTGGCCAGATCGGTCTTTCCGTTTCCGTTGTCTCCGTGACACATTGCGCAGTCAAATCCGTAGGTCTTCTTGGCCTTGGCCTGCGATTCGGGAGTAGCCTTTACCGGATTCTTGACTGTGGACGAGGCCGGCGCCGGCGGCGTGGTCTGTGGCGGTGCTGGCGCGG
>Ga0302326_10004350_pt1 | contig 32799 bp, 28 predicted proteins | sample Palsa_T0_3_FD_202264 | JGI IMG/M metagenome (GOLD analysis project Ga0302326, IMG submission 202264) | Peat permafrost microbial communities from Stordalen Mire near Abisko, Sweden - Palsa_T0_3 | ecosystem: Environmental > Terrestrial > Soil > Palsa > Peat permafrost | place: Sweden: Abisko...
GGCATCCCGCCTATCGTTTCTTGTCGGAGAGCGAGTCTAGGAATGGCGCGCCGGCCGCTTTCAACTTCTGCTCCAGCCGCGCGGTGCAATCGCAGTCGCCGCAGGCCCACGGCTCGGAACCGTTTGCGTCGCGGCATTTGCGGCGGTCGTGGGCGTCCTGCACGTTCGTGAGGTCAAAGTATTCTTCCCAGTAAGGGCGTTCTTCCTGCAGAGGGGTGGGGCAGTAGCAGACTTCCACCCAGCGCACCGTCTGGTCGGCGCAGAGGCGCGCGTCTTTCATGTTGCGCAGGTATTCGCCTTCGGCGACGGAGCCTTGGCCGAGCGTCTCTTTCTCAATGGTTTGCAGCAGAGCGGCTTCGCGGCCGGGTTTTAGGCGGGCTCGGACGAGATAGCGCATGGCGATCTCCCAGCGGAACGTGAGATCTGATTCAGAGTTCAGCGCCTAAAGGCGCTTTGATAACGCGGCACTTGCGGCATGCCTGAAGGCATGCCCGGATACGAATCTCATTGTGCCTGAAGGCATGCCCTGATAGGAAACTCACTTGCGCGGGTTGCTTGTTACTGCAGTCCGGCTTGCGCCAGCATTTCGAGGAACTGCCGCTGGGTGCGCATGTCGATGGACTGCGCCACCAGTTTGCCGCTGCGGTCGTAGACGAAGCTTTTGGGGATGCCTTCGATCTGAAGCTCTTCGTTGACCTTGCGGCCCGGGTCGAGCAGCACGGGATACGTGATGTTGCGCTCGGCGAGGAACGGTCTCACTTTTTCCGCGTCTTCGTCGGAAATGGCGAGCACCACAAAGCCTTGATCTTTATCTTTGAACCGGAGATAGAGCGCTTCCAGGTCGGGCATTTCCTTGCGGCACGGCGGACACCAGGTTGCCCAGAAATTCACCAGCACGACTTTACCTCGGAGATCTTTCAAATTCCAGCTCTTGCCCTGCAGATCGGTGAGGGTGAAATCGGCGCTCTGGCGCTTGGCGTCGTCGGCTTCCAGCTTGGCTTTGGCGGCGGCAAACTGCGGAGCATCCAGGGATGCATCTACGTGCTCGTAGCGCACCAGCGAGGCCAGTTCCACGTAAAGCGAATCTGGCTCGCCATTCTTGCCCGGTTGCGGCTGCTCGCGCAAGGCTGCGGCCAGAGTGTTGGCAACCTCTTGCAGCGTGTCACGGCCAAAGTCGCCTTCGGTGGATAAATTTGCCAGGCCGCCGGCCAGCCTGAGCTTGTTGGGCGTCACGGGAAGCTGACGAATCTGCAGCGCGAGAGCTTTGGTGGTGTGGGCGCGTACGTCATCGGGAAGCTTGCGCAGTCCGTGCAGCTGCTCGACGATGGGCTTTTCCTGATCGCTCCAGACGGGCTGGTCATCGCCCGCCAGCGAGCGGAAAGGAAAGAGCTGCGTGGCCGCAAAGAAAATCAGCGCGCAAGTGAGAGAAGAAACGGGGAAGTGCAATCGAGAAAAATGACGACGCATGAAAACCAGCTTACCACGCAGGAAGACTGCATCAACCGAACCGGCAAGTTCCCGTGGTGGCTCACATCTGCGGCTGTTGAGTTGCCGATGAGAGTAGTCCGTTTGCGGTATTACTGGGGTCACCTTGCGGCGCGGTCCAACGCCTGCCGGGAAAGCCCGGAACACGCGGCCAGGTCCGATGCGGAGAAGTCCACAACATAAACTGTGCAAAGCTCTTCACTGTCTGCTAACATCGGTCATCAAGAAACAGGCGATCGCCTTGCAGTTTGTGGGGGATCGCGAGACGCGGTAGTGGCGCTTAAACTGCACCTATGTAGCATGGTGGAGCGCCTCCGGTCCGGAGCCCAGGACTGCCGCGCGGGTAGGAGCAGTGTGTGATCGAGCCCGAAATGGGGAGCGTTTCGCTGGTGGTGAAGCGCCGGCGGACCCGTCGTCACCGCCGTAATCGGCTCATTCGCCGAGGCTTGGTGGCTGTGGCCATCACCGCCGGTGTTTCGACGCTCGCGCTGAGATATTTCAGTCCTTCGTTGTTTCAGGCCGGGAAATCCGCGCCTCCAATCATTCAGCATGCCGAACTGGGCGGCCATTCCAATCCGTTCGATGCGGTGCTCTCGTCTGCCGCGCCGGCCACCAGCCGCCCTGTCTACCCTTATTCCGTGGTGCCGGGCGGAGTCGAGGATGCCAAAGAGCTGAAGTGGGTCGCGGAGCACGATCCGGTGGTCGCGGCTCACTACGCCGGTTTCGATTACGATCACGCCCGCGTCGTGCGGCTCACGCTGGCGCGGACAGTCTACGTTTCCTACCGCATCGGCAACAACATTTACTGGACGCGTCGAAGGTTAACGCTCCACAAGGGCGAAAAGCTGATCACCGATGGCAGAATGACGGCGCGCAGCCGTTGCGCCAACCGGGTGGAAGAGGCTCCGCAACAGGCGGCTGCGCCGGTCGAGCCTCCGGTGCAGAAGTTCGAAGAGCCGGTTCGCGCCGGCGATGGCACGGCGATGCGGGCGCCTCCGGTTCCATTTCAATCGGCATTGCTCAACCGGCCGGAAATGCCGGGCCTTGGACCCGTGGAGCCGTTGAGTTTGTATAACCCGTTCGTTGGCGGAACGTGGATTCCCATCGCGCCTCCGCCATTGCCGGCAGGCCTCTGCTCACCGTCGAACAAGAACGTCCCCACGGAAGACTGCGGCTGCACCGCCGAGACTGGAAACAAGAAAAAGTGTGGAAGCGGGTCTTCCGGAACTGTGCCCGAGCCCGGAACCTGGTTGTTGTTCGCCTCCGGCCTGGCTGCCATCTACTGGCAAGCCCGCCGCAAACTCACCCGCTTCTCGCGAGGATGAGAAGAACCCACGCATCGACTCACGCCTCGACTCCCTTTGGCGAGGACGGCTCTCCAGCCGGCGCTCGCACCGCTGCCGCAGTGAGTGGCGCCAGTGCCGGGTAGACGGACCCAAGGTTGTAATCCTTCCGTAACCGGCACTCCTTTCAAACGCTGCTAGAATCGCCGTAGCGCGACGCACGCACCTAAGGATGTTTATGAATCGCTCCGTTCGAGCCGCTGCCGGGTTTTTGCTATGTGCGATTTGCGTGCCCGCGCCGATGGCAGGTCAAGCCACGGGTCAAACCGCGCCTCAAACCACGCCTCAGGCCGCTCCTCAAGCCGCGCCTCATGCTAAGAAAGAAGAGCCCTCGATAGGTCGCGTGCAGGTGCTGGGCACACGAAACGTCGTAGAAATCGAGATCGAATCCAGCGATCGCCTCGTCCCGAAAACGCAGCTGTTAACGGGTCCCGACCGGCTGGTCGTGGACTTCGCCAACGCGGTTCCCGGCGTCCAGTTGCGCAACCAGACGGTCAACCGCCCGCAGGTGAAACGCGTCCGGGTGGGTCTGCTCACGGCGAAGCCGCCGGTCACGCGGGTTGTGCTTGATTTGAATGGTCCGCAACGCTACCAGGTTTTTCCCAACGGAAGAACCGTGATCGTCAAGGTCGGAGCGGATGCGGGCGCCGAAGCCGCCGGGTTCGCCCCGGCCTCCGGACCCGCTCTGGTGAACACCAGCTATCCTCCGCAGCCGGTGCAGATGGCGGCGCCAGAGAAGCCTTCGCTGGAAGTCGCATTTCAAGATGGAATGCTGACCATCAATTCCAACAAAGCCAACTTGTCGGAGGTTCTGTTCGCAGTACACGTGAAAACGGGGGCGGAGATCGCCATTCCAGCGGGAGCGGAACAGGAGCAGGTTGTAGGTGGCTTTGGCCCGGCGCCCGCGCCGGAGGTTCTGGCTCACCTGCTGAACGGTTCGAAGTTCAATTTCCTGATTCTGAGTTCGTCCACCAATCCCGGCGCGCTCGACCGCGTTATTCTCAGCTCGCGCCCGGAAGGCCCGATGCCGCCGCCGTCCAGGCCGCAGGCCCCGCTCCAACCCGAGCCCCAGGACGATGCCGTGGTAGACGTGCGGTCGAAGACAGCCCCTCCCGACGCGTCGACCCCTCCACCCGCGAGTCCCGATCAGCCCCCAGATCACCAGCCTCCGCCGACGGCTCCGGACAAGAAAAACCCTCCGGACGGCGATGTCCCGAATTAAGCGGCACTCTCCGAAACCATTGCTCTGATTTGCTACGGGTTGATCTTTGCCCCACCGGGTTACGGTTAGGGCGCAGTGATCAGACGTATCGGTACGGGAGAGGTTCCGTTGAGCGGGGAGCTGACGGGCGTGGTCTGGCCGTTCCCGCAGCCGCTCACATTCATCACCGTCACATTCATGTTGCCGCTGGCGTCCACTACGTTGATGAAGACTTGCAAAAAACCGATGATGGTGACGGGTGTTGTGGTGCCAGGACCGAAGGTGGTGACTGCGGTACTGTCGTAAATGGGCAATGACACGATGCTGTTGCTGCTGGTAATTACACCTGCCGCCCCAGCCCCGACCAGGGGATTGCTTGTTCCCACTTCAATCTGAAAGGGATAGTTTGGCGGCAGGCTTCCGAATGCGCCCCCTGTGGGTAGGAGCGCATCCTGACCCTCGAGCTGGCTTAGGTCTACGGTGGTTTGGTGAATCAGGCACTCGACCCCGTCCGTGGTATCGGTGGTCACAGGGTTCTCGGCGAGGTTTACCTGGTTGGGATTGGACAAACTGGAACTCTGCACACCGCACTGGTATTGGGTGGATTGGTCGCAGCCCGCGATTGCCTGAGCAAAGATCCCGTCACCAGCGACCGCCGAGCACGCGGAAGACCCGTCCGACGGGACCGCGACCGACGGAGACGATGTGAGGCCGGGGAGATATTGGAGGTTCGGCGGAAGATGGGCGCCTCCGTAGTTTGCCTCCGGCGGGGACAGCAGGGTGCACGTCGCCCCAGCCCCGCAGTCCGCCAGCAACCAGAACTGCTCGCCGATCACCCCGGAGGTGAGGACGCGAATGCCGGGCCTTCCAAGGGCTCCATTTGCCGTAGAGACGAAGGGGAAGCAATTAGTAGTGTTACAAGACCCCTGGTACGGATCGTAGTTCGGCACAATCCACGGCTTTACGCAACGGGGTTGCACTGGTACAACGTCACCGCTGGAAGCGTATGCGTTGGAGTTCGAAGGATTGAAAACTTCAGCGGTGGCGGTTGCGCTTACGCCGGAATTTGAAGTGCCACCGGATACCACGAGCGAAAAAACGCGCGCGAAGAAGTTGGGCAGTGTCGCCTGTTGCACATACACCTGAACAACAGGATTCACTCCGAAGGCCGCTCCCACAGTGCTGCAATCCTCGATTGTCCCGACTCCGCCGCTGGTGCCGTAGTACACTTTGACCTTGGAAGCCGCAGCACCGCCGATCAAGTTCTGCTGAGCGACGTTGTTCGCGGCCAGACTGGCGGGGCTGCCTTCTCCTCCGCAAATCAGTTGCCACGAAGAGGAGGCATTGGTTGGATCGCCTGTAAGACCCTGCATCGATATCGTTCTGGCGGCAGCCAGCGCCGCCGCATCCGCGGCGCGTTGCGCCTCTGCCTTGGCTTCGTAAAGCGTGCCCACGTCAATCGATAGCGCCGCCATGGCGATAATGGCGACCAGCGATATGGCTACGATCGCCATGGTCGCGCCGCGCTCGCGGGTCCAGCGGGTGCTCCGTCGCGAGCGTTGTGTCAGAGGTGGCAGCATGCAGCGTTTCCCGTCTCCCGGTTCTCAGTTCTCATTTTTCTCAGTTCTCATTAAACGCCGTAGCGGTGGTTGTGATGTTTGTGGGTCCGGTGAACCCACCGAACAGCCCGGCCGCGCTGGTGAACTGCCAAATGTACGGGTAGACAATTTGCACGCAAGTGCCCACCAAATAGACCGTCGTGCCGCCAGAGCCTTGCGTTGTGATGCAGCCCCGGTTGATGGTGAGCACCAGTCCGGTATTGTTTTGACAGCCCGTCAAAGCAGGCGAGGTCCAGGTCAGACTGGGAGCCTCAGCCGGAGTGGTCCCCTGCAGGCCGCAGTCGTTGATCTTTTCCGACAGCAGATAGTTGTCTACCACCTGATAGGCGTCGCTGACAGAGACGGGGAGTACGTTACCCAGGTCGTTAGCGGGGTCGGCGGCGGCCACGCGCGCCCCCTCGCGCGCAGCGTTGGCTAATTTGTGCTTGAGCGCGAGCGCTCCGCTGAAGTCAAAAATTCCTATGACAAACAAGACCAGCAACGGCACCGATAGGGCGAACTCTACGATTTGAGAGGCGCGATCCTCCGCCCGTATTCGCTGCGCTGCGGTCTTGCTCCGGCCGGAATGCAGGCATAGGCTCATTGACTCTCTGCCCTCATCTGGGCCTGTGCCCGCAGGTTGATGGTTTGTTTGTTCAAGGACGTGAACGGCAGCCAAAACGCGTAAGGATACTGGAAGCTGACGGAAATCCCGCACTCTCCCGCGCCGCCGGGGATGGTAGAAGACAGTTGGACAAGGCCCTCGCCTAGGGTGTTGTTAACGCCGGTATGAGTTACCCCCTGCACGCAAATATTACCTTCCTCGGTATCGCAGGCCACCGCGGCGGTTGTGCAACTGGTGGCGCTGCCGGTTGCAGAGCAGGCACACAAAGCGGGCGGACTGGTTGGCGGTTTTAACAGGTTAGGATTGATGTGGGCTGCTTGCAGGTCGCTCTTAATGACGTTCCAGGCGTCCACCGAGGGATCGACCGCGCTGCATGTGGCGCAAGACGGCGTTACGGCCGCACGCGCCCCGTCGCGGGCCGCATTGGTCATCGTGCCGTAGATACGGAAAGCCTGTCCGAACCAAAAGATTCCGATCAGCAGCAAGAACAGCATGGGCAGGATCATGGCGAATTCCGCGATCTCGGATCCGCGCGCGTTGCGCAGCGAATCACGCCACGTTGTTCCGCTTCCGCCCATCTTTTGCAATGCTATCGCGCTCCCCACATCTTCAAGTTCAAGATGCCGTACAGCAAAGTGGTCAAAGCCAATGCTACTCCATACGGAACCTTGAGCGACTCCGGATTATCCAGCGAAACCTCGGGCCCGGGCATATGAAAAGTCAACATCGACGCCAACATCCGGCCCATATTGCGCAGCGTTTCCTTGACTCGCCGTTTGTAAATGACCAACCCGAGGGCCATGAGTCCCGCCACGAAGACCGAGCCCATCAGCAAGTCGGCGAGCACCCCCAGACCTACAATTGCCCCCAAGGCCCCGGCCAGCTTCCAATCGCCCGCACCCAAGCTGCGCAGCAAAACGAACGGCAATAGCACGAGCAGCCCCAAGCCGGCTCCGAGCAGAGAAGTTTTCAGCCCAACCCATCCGCCGCCGGCTCCGTTGACCGCAACTCCGGCCAGCAGACCGCTCACCGTAAGCCAGTTGGGAATGCGGCGGGTGCGCCAATCCGTCCAACCCGCAACCAGCGCCAAAGCCACCGCCAACCCCAGCACCAGGGCCTTCACGCGGTCTCCGGCTCACGGCAGAACTCGCATGGCCGCCCCGCAGCGTGCGGATGCCATGCCGAACGATCGAAACTCCTACGATCGAAGCTCCAATGATCTAACTCCAACCGTCCAGCTCCGATGATGCTTGGTCTCGCGAGGAAAAAGATACGCTGCTCCTGGGCCGCCGGAACCGCACAAAGCGCCCTGCTGCGGCGGATTTTCACATAGCCGGGTACCGAAGTCAATGACGACGGCCCCGGCGTAAATCTACCCGTTACCTGCCAAGTACAAAGGCCCGGAACGTGTCCGGGCCTTCAGAAAAGCCTTTATAACCTAGCGGTTAAACGCTCCCGCCCCGTTATGCTGCGCAACTATGCGCTTGGCATTGTCGGCCAGCGCTTTGGCCTGCGGCAAAAGATCCAACCCCTTGAGCACTTCCGGATCCGATTCCGCCCGCACCTTCAGGCCTTCATCCTGACCGAAGGCATCCACGAAGATCTCGGCCTTGATGTTGGATTTGATCCAATCGTTGTTATCCACCAGATCGGCCTGCGTGTACGGAATACTCGCCTCGTCGAGAGACTTGTGGAACTCCTGCAAAATGGCATCGTCCACTTCGAAACTCTTCGTGGGATGATGGGTCACGACGTAGCGCTTGGCGTAGTTGAAGAAGGCGTAATGCTGAAATAACGTGTCCTGGAAGTGATTGCCCTTCACGGGAGGAATTTCTATATCGGGCGTGATGCCGCCGCCACCGTAAACCGTGCGCCCACTATCGGTCAGCTTCACCTCGCGGTTCACATTGCTGCCGGCTTCCGCCTTCCGGTTGTAGTAATAGTCGTACAGGGAAATATTGCTGTAGTCGCGCTGGATCAGCCGCCCGCTCGGGGTGTAATAGTGCGCCGTGGTCAGCGCCAGCCCCGTGTTTTCAGACAGCGGATACACGGTCTGCACCAGCCCCTTGCCAAACGTGACTTCGCCCACGATCAACCCGCGATCATGGTCCTGAATGGCGCCGGAAACAATCTCTGCCGCCGAGGCGGTCAAGCGATTGACCAGGACCACGAGCGGATAATCCTTGCCGCCATTGCCATGTTGCGCAGCGTAACGCTTCTCCGCCGAAGCGCGGCCATGATGCGAAACGATGAGTTGGCCTTTCTTGAGGAACTTGTCGGCCACGCCCACGCCTTCGCTCAACAATCCCCCGGGATTTCCCCGCAGGTCAAGAATCAAACCCTTGAGATCGCCAAACTCATCCAGAGCTTTCGAAACTTCCTCTTCGGTGGTTTCGTTGAAGCCGGTTACGTGCAGGTAGCCGATGCCGGGACGGATCAGAAAATGCACGTCCACGCTGTAACGGGGAATCTCGTCGCGCACCAGCGTAAACTCCATCGGCTTCTCCACGCCTTCGCGCGAGATGCTGATGTGTACCGTCGTCCCCTTGGGTCCCTTGAGCAGATCGGCGACGTCGCCCGTGCTCATATTCTCCGTCGACTTGCCGTCGACCGCGATGATCACGTCGCCCGGATGAATGCCGGCCTTGTAGGCCGGAGTACCCGTGAACGGAAAGATCACAATCACTTTGTTGTTGCGCGGCCCCACCGTCATGCCCACGCCGTAGTACTTGCCGCGCTGGTCTTCGCGCATCAGCGCGTACGACTTGGGATCGAAGAAGTTTGAGTGCGGATCGAGCGCGTGCAGCATCCCGGGAATAGCCCCGTTGTAGATGGCCTTATCGGGGTTCACGGGCTCGGCGTAATTCTCCTCGATGACGGAATAGACTTCGGCGAACTGCTTCAGGCTGTCTTTGACGTTGGAGTCGCTCGAGGTTGAGGACTGCTCTCCGCCAGTGCGCTGCGCGAAAAGAATACCCAGAAAGCCGCAGGCCAGCAGGAAGAAAACTACCAGGAAGAGTGATCGGCGAGAACTACGTGCCATCTTGAATATTTCCTTCGGTTGAGGATGTCGACTCCCCAGCTACCACGCTGAATACTCGCAGTATATCACCACATTGGACGGCTTCGGACCGAAATGGTCACCATTGGTAACCGGCTGGGTCCGTCCTTGATGTAACATGCGACCGGAAGCGTCAAAGTTCCTGGCCGATGGAAACGACCGTTAAGCATCCGGGCACCTCCGAAAAGGGCTATTGACGCCGGGGCCGGACCGCTATATTGTGGCCCTCACCAAACGTATTAGGGCCCGTTCCTGGTAACGCAAGCGCTCGGGGAGTTGGCACGTGCTATTTCGTCGAGTACTTTTTATTGCGGGCTGCGCTGTGCTGCTGGTTTTGGCGGTGGGCGAATATCATCCCATCGAGGTTCGCGCCAGCCTGGGTTTTCAGCCCGTCTCTCCTGAAGAGCTGAAGATGGCGGGCGAACCGCTCGCTCCCGGAGCGCCGGCCGTCATCCTCTACCGCCAGGTGGATCGGGACGACAACGGTCTCACTTCTCACGAAGACAACTACACCCGGATCAAAATTCTCACCGAAGAGGGCCGCAAGTACGCCGATGTCGAAATCCCCTTCGTGAAGGGCAGCAACGACGTCGTACACTTGCGGGCGCGCACGATCAGGCCGGACGGCTCCATTGCCGATTTCGATGGAAAAATCTTCGAGAAGTCGATTGTGAAGGCACGCGGTCTAAAGTATGTAGCGAAAACTTTCACTCTTCCGGACGTGCAGGTAGGCGGCATAATTGAGTATTTCTACACGTATGACTTCAAAGAATATTCTCTTTATGACTCGCATTGGATTCTGAGCCACGATCTTTTCACGAAAGTTGCGAAATTCTCGCTGAAGCCCTATCGCGGCAACTTCCAAAATCCCTTTAACGTACGCTGGACCTGGCACGATTTACCGGCCGGTACCGCCCAACCGCAGGAGGGGGGCGACCATTTCATCCGGCTCGAAGCCCACAATATTCCCGCATTTCAAACCGAGGACTTCATGCCGCCAGAGAATGAACTCAAAGCGCGCGTGGACTTCATCTACAGCGACGAAGCCTTCGAAAGAGATGTTGACAAATTCTGGAAGAACAACGGGAAAAGAATGAACGACCAGGTGGAAAGCTTCGTGGGTAAACGGAAGGCCATGGAAGAGGCGGTCGGGCAGATCGTTTCCCCGAGTGATCCGCCACAGGTGAAGCTGCGAAAAATCTATGATCGCGTGCAACAGATGCGCAATACATCCTTCGAGCTTCGCAAGACGGAACAGGAGGAGAAGAGAGAAAAGGAGAAAGAGCCGGCCAATGTCGAGGAGATCTGGAAGCGCGGCTACGCCAGCGGAAGCGGTCTCACGTGGCTCTTTCTGGGGCTGGTGCGGGCCGCGGGGTTCGAGGCCTACGGAGTATGGGTCTCGGACCGCCGCAACTACTTCTTTTCACGCCAGATGATGGACCGCACCAAGCTGGATCAGAATATAGTTCTGGTCAAGGTCAATGGAAAGGATACTTATTTCGATCCCGGCGTTGCTTTCACGCCATTTGGGCTTCTGGAATGGTCAGAAACGGGCGTGGCAGGGTTACGTCTGGACAAGGATGGCGGAACCTGGATCCAGAGCACCCTGCCTCAAAGTTCAGAGTCGCGAATCGAGCGCAAGGCTAAGCTCCAGCTTTCAGATACGGGCGAACTGGAAGGGAAGGTCACTGTTACCTTCACCGGCCTGGAGGCCATGTCCCGGCGGGTGGAAGAACTTCACGGCGATGAAACCGAGAGAAAGAGATATCTCGAAGAGCAAATGAAAGAGAACGTTCGCGTGGGAGTCGAAGTGGAGCTCACCAACCAGCCCGATTGGAAAAGTTCCTCTCAACCTTTGGTGGCGGAATTCACCGTAAAAATCCCCGGCTGGGTATCTGGGGCGGGGCGCCGAGCCTTGTTGCCGGTTGGAATCTTCACCGCGACCGAGAAGCGCATTTTCGAACACGCCAACCGCGTCTATCCCATCTATTTCGAGTTCCCGTTTGAAAAGGCGGATGACGTGACCATCGACCTGCCCCTTGGCTGGCAGGTGCAGAGCCTGCCTCAGCCGCAGAATCAGGACGGGCACATCGTTACATACAGCTTAAAGGCGGAGAAAGACGCAAGTTCCCTGCATCTGACTCGAAAGATAACGGTAGACTTCCTGCTTATCGACTCCAAGTACTACGGGGCGTTGCGCAATTTTTTTCAGGTGGTGAGAACCGGCGATGAAGAGCAAATTGTGTTGCAACCCGGAACGGCCAGCGCCAGTAACTAGGCCGCCCGCGCTGCTCTTGGCTTGTCTGGTTTCCTGCATCCTAGCCTGCGCTCCGCAAGCGCTGGCCTCCGGCGACGCGCCCCAGTGGATGCACGCGCTGGTCAACGCTCCGCTACCTTCTTATGACGAGAAGACCGACGCGGTCCTGCTGTATTCCGAGACGAACGTCACCGTCATTTCAAACGACAAGATCAGGACGCAGGTGCGAGCAGCCTATAAGATTCTTCGGCCGAACGGCCGTCGTCACGGCACCGTGGAAGTTAACTTTAATCCCCAGAAGAGGATCAAGAGTCTTCACGCCTGGTGCATTCCTGCACAAGGCAGAGACTACGAAGTCAAGGACAAGGACGCGATCGAAAGGTCTTCTAGTGCCGACGGCGGTGAACTGATCTCGGATGCTAAATACAAATCCCTGCGCATTCCAGCGGCAGATCCCGGCAATATTGTGGGCTACGAGTTTGAAGTGGAGGAACAACCTTTCTTTTTGCAGGATATCTGGTCTTTTCAGGAAGCGGACCCGGTGCGTGAAAGCCACTATTCTCTGCAGTTGCCGCCGGGGTGGGAATACAAGGTCTCCTGGCTCAACCACCCTGAGGTCAAGCCCACCCAGTCTGGCAGCAATTCATGGCAGTGGACGGTGAACGACGTGAAGGAAATCAGAAAAGAGCCGTTCATGCCCCCGTTCGACGGGGTTGCCGGCCAGATGATCGTATCTTTTTTCACGTCGTCCGGAGGTCCAGCCCTGAACACAAACACCGACTGGGACATGATGGGCAAATGGTACTCCAACCTTGTCGGCGAACGGATCGATGCATCCGCGGAGATCAAACAACAGGTAGTTACATTGACCGCGTCGAAGACAAGCCCATTGCTAAAGATGCAAGCCATCGCAGCCTTCGTGCAGCACGATATCCGCTACGTGGCGATTGAGTTGGGGATCGGCGGATTTCAACCGCATCCTGCTCCCGACGTATTCGCTCATCGCTACGGAGACTGCAAAGACAAAGCCACCCTGGTGCGCTCGATGCTGCGCGAGATTGGCGTGGAATCCTACCACGTCGTGATTAACGCGGAGCGAGGCTCCGTTACCCGCGACATGCCGGCGCACAATGGGTTTAACCACGTGATTACCGCCATAAAGTTGCCCGATGGCTTGGCCGACTCATCCCTGATCGCCACCATGCAGCATCCCAAGTTGGGCAAGCTTCTTTTCTTCGACCCGACCAACGAACTGATCCCCTTCGGCCAGCTTCCCGGCTATCTTCAGGCGAACTACGGCTTGCTGGTAACGCGCGATGGCGGCGAGTTGATCGAATTGCCGCAGCAACCGTCGACGATGAACAGCATCCGGCGGACAGCGGCCCTGACTCTCGACCCGACGGGCACGTTGAAAGGCGAGGTGAAAGAAATGCGGCTAGGCGAACGCGCATCCGAGGAGCGCTGGCGATTGCGCACCGTCACCAAAGATACGGACCGCATCAAGCCGATCGAGGAACTGCTGGCCAACTCGCTTGCCAGTTTTCACCTCACCCATGCCAGCCTCATCAACCTGCAGCAAACCGACCAGCCTTTTGGCTTCAACTACTCGTTCGAGTCCCCAAATTACGCCAAGAATGCCGGCAACCTGCTTCTGGTGCGGCCACGCGTAATCGGAAACAAGGGTTCGGGGTTTCTGGAGACCAAAGAACCGCGCAAGTTTCCCGTCGAGTTCGAGGGACCGGCGCGTGATACGGATACGTTCGAGATCACGATACCGCCGGGCTACGTAGTGGACGACCTGCCCCCGGCGGTCGATGCAGACTACGGCTTCGCCAGTTACCACTCGAAGACGGTGGTGAACGGCAATGTCGTCGACTACACGCGCACGTTTGAAGTGAAAGAACTGAGCGTACCCGTCAGCAAAGCCGACGACCTTAGAAGGTTTTACCGCATTATCGCCGGAGACGAACGGAACACGGTGGTCCTCAAGCCGTCGCCTTAGACGAAATGCACCGTGAGTTGCGAAGCGTCCTAAGTGGCATCGTACGCTCATTTCGGATGCCGCCGCGTCCCATGCCGTCAGCAAAATCTATTGACAAGCTGCGTCGAACCGCGCTAAAGTCTTTCGTCTTTCTTCCTCCTCCTCCTCACTGGCAAAACATACGAACTTACTTGGAGCATTCTGATGCGCTGGTTTCCTATCAAATCGACCGCCGTAGTGGCCACTCTCTCGCTCATTATCCTTCTCGCTGGCGCATCCGCCGCGGCAGATCATGGCAAAATCCTGTACGCCTTCAACGGCAACGATGGCGCTGACCCGAATGGCGGGCTGATCTCCGACGCCAACGGCAATCTGTATGGGACGACCTATGCCGGCGGCACCAGCGGCGCTGGCGTGATTTTCGAAGTGGTCTCCCCCGCGGACGGAGGCTGGAAGCTGCGAGTTCTGCACAACTTCAGCGACAACGCACCAGACGGCGGGAATCCCACGGCAGGCCTGATTCTGGATCGCCACGGCAACTTCTACGGAACTACATTCAAAGGCGGTGCAGCTGGTTTGGGCACGGTTTTTGAGTTATCGTGCTCCTCAATCGGCCACTGGACCGAACACGTTCTGTACAGCTTCCAGGGCAATAGCGGCGGGGCGAATCCTTATGCCGGCCTGGTGATGGATTCTCTGGGCAATATCTATGGAACAACCCTGGGCGGCGGCAACAGCGGCCAAGACTGCGAAAGTTCCGGGTGTGGAACCGTTTTTCAGCTCGCGCCTACTTCCACGGGCTGGCAGGAGACCATTCTGTACAAGTTCACCGACAACGGAGTGGATGGGATCAACCCCACAAGCGGCCTGATCCTGGACCAGGCGGGAAATCTGTATGGCGATACGGCCTCGGGCGGTTCTTCCGGAGCCGGCACCGTTTTTGAGTTGACATCGCAGTCCGGAGAATGGGTGGAGAACATTCTGCACAGTTTCGCCGTCAACGGGGTGGACGGGATCGCCCCCAGCGGTCCATTGGTGTTCGATGCGAACGGGAATCTGTACGGCCTTACCTTTCGCGGTGGCGCATACGGAGGCTACGGTTACGGATACGGTACGGCGTTCGAGCTTTCGCCGGGCAGTGACGGCTGGACGGAAACCATTCTTTTCAACTTCGGTGGTACCACGGAACTCCCCACGGGGCCCGCGGTCTTTGACGCACGCGGTAATATTTACGGCGTGGCTGTTGGCGCCTATCCCTATGCCCCAGCCATCGTCTTCGAATTGACGCCGTGGGAAGGCAGTTGGTCAGAGGCCGTCCTGGGCGGCTTTGCCGCGGGCAACGTGGCCTCGGGCGCCTTGCTCCTCGATAAAGCAGCCAATATCTATGGCGCGCTGGGGGATGGAGGCCCCAAGAATGACGGCGCCGTGTATGAACTAACAGGCCGCGGATATAACGCTTCTTTCTAACTGAGCAAGTGGGGGACCCCCCCGACGGTGAGTTTGGCTGGCAGGCTTTTGTGCTCCAGCATTGCCGCCCTTTGCATTCGGCAGTTATGATGAGGCCATGAGTTTTTCCGAGACGATCTTTCTGTTCTTGCTGGCCCTGATTGTTTTTGGGCCAAAGAAGCTGCCGGAGATCGCCAAGCAAGCTGGACGTCTGCTCGCCGAACTGCGCCGCGCTTCGAACGAATTCAAGTCGCAGATCGAAACCGAGATCGCGCATCTGGAAGTCGAGAAGAGCCAGACGATTCTCCCGCCCACTCGGCCGCCGCAAGGCGCAATCGCCAGCATGAGTCTAAACCCGGCCGCAAGCGAATCAGTCCCGCAGGAACCGCCGGCCACGTTAGCCGCGGCCGAAGCGGTTGCGTCGGCGGCGGATTCAGCCGCGTCATCGAGCACCGCTCCCACGGTGGAAGTCGCCGCCGCTCACCCCGAGAGCGCTGCAGCGCCGCAGGGCTCGCATGTTTGAAACCGCAGCTGAAACTTCCGGCGACGAGCACAAGCGCGACTCTATGCCCACGATGGGCTTTCTCGATCACCTCGAGGAATTGCGCCGCCGCCTCGTTTACGCCATAGCCGCCGTCGCCGTAGGATTCTGCGCCTGCTGGTGGAAAGTGGAGAAGATCTACGACATCATGCAGCGCCCCATCATGGATGCGCTCCGGGCGAACGGCATGTCGGAGAAGCTCGTCTATCTGAATCCCACCGAGCCCTTCAATCTTTATCTGAAGATTGCCGCGCTGGCCGGGTTGTTTCTCACTTCGCCCTTCGTCCTTTATCAGGTTTGGATGTTCATCTCGCCGGGCCTGTATCGCAACGAGAAGCGCTACGTGGTTCCGTTCATGGTCTCGACGATTGCCCTGTTCTCCGCCGGCGGATACTTCGGCTATCGCGTCGTCTATCCGCAGGCGCTCGGTTTTCTCATTCATTTCGGTAGACAGTTCCAGCCGATGATCACCATCGGCGAATATACGTCGCTGTTCCTGAGCATCATCCTCGGCATGGGCTTGATCTTCGAAATGCCGATTCTTATTTTTTTCCTGGCGCTGATGGGCATTGTGACTGCGGGCTTCATGTGGAAGAATTTTCGCTACGCCATTCTTCTGATTTTCATCGTCGCCGCGATCGTTACGCCGACTCCCGACGTTTTGAATATGTGCATCTTTGCCGCGCCCATGGTCGCGCTCTACGCATTCAGCATTGGGATCGCATGGCTCGTCCACCCCAAACAGCGCCGGGCGCGCAAGGAAAAACAGGCCGCATAGCTAACCTGGGTCGACGTTAATTCCGAGTTTGTTCGTTGAGGTTCATTCAGTGATAAGCAAGGTCATCTCTCTTTCGGTGTTATTGCTCTCGATCACGGTGAGCTTAGGAGCCTGCAACCGCGAAAAAGATGCCGGTTCGGTGGCAGCGCAAACCCCGGCTTCCGGCGCGCCCGCGGACACGGCTCTGCCCAAAACTCCACTTCCTCCGGACAACGGACCGCCGCCGGCGATCGATTCCGCCCGGGCGATGCAATACGTGAAAGAGATCGTAGCTTTCGGCCCGCGGCCCCTTGGCAGCGCCAATCACAAGAAAGTTGAGGACTACATCACCTCGCATCTGAAACGTGACGAGATCGAAGACGATTCTTTCACCGCGGATACGAACGAAGGCAAGTTTCCCGTGCACAACATCATCGCGAAGTTTCCGGGGACGAAGGACGGCGTCATCGTGATCGCCAGCCATTACGACACGAACTATCCGTTGCGGAAGACTTCCTACGTTGGCGCGAACGATGGCGCTTCGTCCAGCGCACTCCTTCTGGAACTGGCCAATCAGCTGCGCGGCAAGAAGCGCGACGGCTACAGCGTATGGCTGGTGTGGGACGACGCCGAAGAAGCCATGAAGCCCGATACCGAAGTCCCTTTCATGGACGATAGTTTGTACGGCATTCGTCACCTGGCGCAGAAGTGGCAGGATGATGGAACGATTAAGAAGATCAAGGCATTCCTGCTTGCGGATATGATTGGAGATGCCGACCTTAACGTCGATCGCGACCTGAACTCGACCCCCTGGCTGGAAGATGTGGTATACCAAGCCGCGAGTCGACTGGGATATCAGTCTCATTTTTTTGCGCGGCAAAATCAGGTTACCGATGACCACATTCCTTTCATGCAGAAAGGAGTGCCCTGCGCGGATTTGATTGATTTCAGTTACGGCTATAACAACGTCTTTTGGCACACGCCGCAAGACACGGTCGACAAGCTGAGCTCCAAGAGCCTGGGGATTGTCGGCAGCACCATCCTGGAGACAGTCGGCATTCTCGACAAGATGGATCCGTTGCCGCCGAAGTAAGTTTTGGCTTTTGCTCTTTTCGGAAATTTCATTTCTAATGCACCCGATATGCGAAAGCTGAACATTTTGTGCGTGGTTCTTTGCGCGATTTGTCTTGCCGCCACTCCTCCTGCCGAAAGCGACGACGCGGCCCGCATCATTCAGGCTGCTCTCCAACCATCCCCAATCGAGAGCAATCTGCGTCGCCTGACCGACGAAATCGGAGGCCGCGTGCCGGGCACGCCCGCCATGCAGCGCGCCGTCGATTGGGGCGTGCAGATGTTCAACGATGCCGGCGCTGACAGCGTACACACCGAAGAGTTCACGATTCCGTACTCCTGGGCAGAGGGCGCGACCGAGCTGACAATCAGCGCCACCGGGACTGCGCTCGATCCCAAGCTGACGCAGATCCCCCAAGTGAAGTTTCGCGTCCACTGTGTTTCCATCGCGTGGGCGCCCGCGCTCGCCGCGGTCAAGCATGTTCCGGTGGTTGACGTGGGCAAGGGCAGTCCCGCCGACTTCCAGAAGGCGGGCGATATTTCCGGCAAAGTGGTGCTGGTCCATTCGGTTGTGCTCAAGACCTGGGACGATCTCTTTGCCGAATATACGAACGCGCCGCCGGTGATCAGCGCAGCCGTGAACGGAAAGGCGAAAGCGGTCGCTTTTATCGCGACGCGCGAGCACGACATTCTCTACCGGCACACGAATTCCTTCGCGGGAGAAATCGACCGCATTCCGCAGGTGCTGGTGGCGCGCGAAGATGGCGAGCGCATTGGACGACTGCTGGCGTCTGGGCATCCGGTGTGGGCCGATCTGAGCATTCCCAATCGGATCGGGGGGCCGATCAAGGCGGCCAATGTGATCGCGGAAATCAAAGGCAGAGAAAAGCCTGAGGAGTTCGTTATTCTGGGCGCGCATCTGGATTCCTGGGAACTCGGCACGGGCGCGCTCGACAACGGCTGCAACGCTGCGCTTGTAGTGGATGCGCTGCGCGCGATCGAATCCTCCGGACTCAAGCCGCGCCGCTCCATCCGTTTTATTCTCTTTTCCGGCGAAGAGCAAGGTTTGCTGGGCTCGCGAGCGTATTCCAGAGCGCACCGGCCGGAACTCGACAATGCCGCGGGCGTGATCGTCTACGACGCGGGCACCGGCAAGACGACAGGGTTTTCCGACGGTGGCCGCAAAGACTTGCTCGATACAGCCAAGCGCCTCATCTCTCCGCTGCGGCAGTTCGGCCTCACGGAATTGAAAACCGACATGGAATGGGGTACGGACCATTTTGATTTCATGCTCGAAGGTGTGCCAACGTTTGTCGCCGATCAGGACGAGGCAAATTACTTGGAGAACTATCATGCGGTCTCCGACACGTACGACAAAGTGGACTTCGCGCAGCTTAAGAAACATGTAGCCGAGGCCGCCGAGTTCAGCTTCGGGCTGGCCAATCTTCCGGAGAAAATAGGCCCGCGCTTCACGCGTCCGCAGATCGAGCAGTCCATACGCGAAACTCATAGCGAAGAAATGTTTAAGGCCTTTGGGCTATGGGACGATTGGGAGAGCGGGCATTTGGGTCGGCAGAAATAAGTGAACTTTCAATTTCCCGATTTCCAATTCAACCGAAGTAGCGGTTTCAATTGAAAATTGGCAATCGACAACCGGCGATCCGACTTGCTCTATTTCTGGATTCTCTTCAATCTGTTCGTGCTCGGCATGTTGGTGCTGGATCTCGCTGTCTTCCACCGGCGCGGCCGCGTCGTGCGCTCTCGCGAAGCCCTTGCCTGGAGCGCAATGTGGGTGGGTCTTGCCCTGGCGTTTGCCGCGCTGGTTTTCTTCTGGCAAGGGCGGCAGGTCGCGCTTGAGTTCGTCACCGGCTATGTGCTCGAACTCTCGCTGAGCGTCGACAACCTTTTTGTGTTCCTGGTGATCTTTCGGTACTTCGCCGTTCCCGAAGAGCGGCAGCATGGCGTGCTGTTTTGGGGCGTTCTCGGCGCCATGGTGATGCGCGGTTTCTTCATTGTTGCCGGCGTGGGCCTGATTCAGCGATTCCACTGGATTTTCTACGGTTTTGGGGCGCTTCTGATTTACAGCGGCATCCGGCTTGGGCTTGCGGGTGAACACCAGGTCGATCCCGCGAAGAACCCGGCGGTGAAGGCGTTGCGGTGGTTGATCCCGGTGACGGACGACTACGCTGGAGGAAGTTTCTTCGTGCGCAGGTGGAAAGGGAATCCCGGTCTTTACGCCACGCCGTTATTGGTGGTGCTGGCGGTAATCGAAACCACGGATCTATTGTTCGCCGTCGATTCCATTCCGGCAGTCCTTGCCGTCACGCTCAACGCCTTCATCGTTTACACCTCGAATGTGTTCGCCATTCTGGGACTGCGTTCGATGTATTTTGCTGTTTCCCGCCTGATGAAAATCTTCCGCTTTCTTCACACCGGACTGGCTGTAATTTTGATCCTTACGGGCCTGAAGATGATCGCGGCCGATTATTTCAAGGTGCCGACGCTGGCGATGCTCGGCGTGGTGGCGGGCGTGCTGGCGGTTTCGATCGTGGCCTCAATGCTTTTGCCAAACAGCGAAACAGCATAACGGCCGCGTGTTCGCCGGATCTTGACGCGCAGCTCGCGTGGTATACTCCCGACCGATACGGCTTTCCCCCAGACCAACCCTTCACAAGAGGTATCCCATGCCTAGAGTCAGTCTCCAGAATAGCTTCCTCATTGCCGCCCTGAGCGTGCTTCTTCTCGGTTCGGTTGCCGACGCCGGAACCGAAAAGGTGTTGCACTCTTTTTCGATTGCAGACGGCGATGTACCTTATGGAGGCGTGGTTTTCGACGCCTCAGGAAATCTCTTCGGCACCACGTTCTACGGCGGAAGCACGAACTGCAATGGCGCAGGATGCGGGGTCGTTTTTAAGCTGACGCCCGCCGCCGGCGGATCATGGGCCGAAAGCACGATCTACGCCTTCACAGGCGCGGCGGACGGCAGCCACCCGTATTCCTCCTTGCTCTTCGACGCCGCCGGAAACTTGTATGGCGCCACCTATGGGGCATATGACGGCGGGACCGGCTTCGGAACAGTTTTCAAGTTAACGCCGGGCGCAAATGGTTCCTGGAGTTTCTCGTTGTTGCATACTTTCGAAGGTGGTAAAGATGGCGCCCAACCCAACGGGTCGCTGGCGCTTGATTCAGCCGGCAATTTGTATGGCACGACCTTCACTGGTGGCAGTTATGACGCCGGAGTCGCCTTCGAACTGACTCCGACGACCGGTGGCAGATGGAGAGAAACCCTGCTGCACACCTTTACCGGCGGCCAGGACGGATACGGTCCTTCGGGATTGTTATTGGATGTGAAAGGCAATCTGTACGGAGCAACGCCCTACGGAAGCGTTGCGGGGTGCGGAGACAACTCTTGCGGTGTTGTATTTAGGCTCTCGCCGACCGCCAACCATGGTTGGACAGACACGATATTGCATCGTTTCACCGGGAGCGATGGAGAGTATCCGAGCAGTTTGGCGTTTGACGCCTCAGGAAACCTTTACGGCGCCGCCGCAGCGGGCGGAAATTGCCCGTACTGTTTCGGAGGCTGCGGCGTGGTTTTCGAGTTGACGCCGGGTTCGGGTAACGTTTGGCGAGAGACCGATCTGCACTCCTTCGACGGCGGCGGCGGGCAGAGCCCCGATGCGCTGCTATTTGGGGACGGCGCGCGGGTCCGCGGCTCCGCCTATAGCGGGGGCCTAGGCGAGGGCCTGATCTTTGAGCTCGACTCCGATACCGGATGGACAGAGAACGTGCTCTATCAATTCAGCGGAGATTCTGACGGTGGAGGACCTGTAGGGCCAATCGTGGCTGACCGGGCGGGCAATCTCTACGGCACGGCGCTCCGCGGCGGTCCGCTCGATTCCGGCGTAGTATTTGAAGTAACCCCGTAGGCACATTCTCGGCGTCGGATTACGTGAACCGAATCATGTCGCCCTTAGCCACCGAATGTTTCAGAAATTTCCTGTCATCGTGAATGGGATAGTCCGTCCGATAATGCGCGCCGCGGCTTTCTTCGCGGGCCAGGGCCGAGCGTGCGACCAGGAGTCCAGCCAAGTGCAGGTTCGCCGCCTCATGCGCCCGCCGGGTGCGCGGATGCGCCACTCTTGCCGCCAGATCCTGAAGCGTCTTTATCGCCTCTTGCATGCCGTTGCGCGTGCGAACAATCCCCGCATCCTTCCACATAACGTCTTGGATCTGCGCAATCAACTCTTCAATCCCCGCATCTACAGGCCCGTTCTGTGACGCAGCTTTTTTCTGTCGTGCGCTGGCAGGCTTTCGCGCCGGCTTCAGTTCCTCGCGCATAGCTTTTCCCGCGCGCGCTCCGTACACCACGCCCTCGAGCAGGGAATTGCTGGCCAGACGGTTTGCGCCGTGCACGCCGGTCGCAGCCGCCTCGCCGGCGGCGTAAAGTCCGGCGAGACTGGTTTTGCCGTTCAAATCCGTGCGCACGCCGCCCATCGAGTAGTGTGCCGCGGGACGCGTCGGGATCAGGTCTTCGGTGATGTCGATGTTGTACTGCAGGCAGGTCGCGTAAATTCGCGGAAAGCGCTTCTGGACTTTCGCTGCATTCAAGTGCGTGAGATCAAGATACACGAACGGATCCTTGGCATGGCTGACCTCCATCTCGTGCATGATGGCCCGCGCCACCACATCGCGCGGAGCCAGTTCCGCCAGAGGGTGATATTTTGCCATGAAGCGGTCCATCTCGATATTGCGCAGATACGCGCCGTCGCCCCGCAACGCCTCCGAGAGCAAAAAGCGTGGAGCCTTTTTCAGGTACAGCGCGGTGGGATGAAACTGAATGAACTCCATGTCGCCGATTTCCGCTCCGGCGCGGAAGGCCATAGCTACGCCATCTCCCGTGGCTACCTCGGGGTTCGTGGTGTTGCGATAGAGTTGTCCCATACCGCCCGTGGCCAGCAAAACCGCGGAACATGCAACATCTTCGGGCAGTCCCTTCTCATTGATCAGCGAGACGCCGGTCACGCGTCCGCTTTCGGAGTGGAGTTCGGTGGAAAACTCGAATTCCCGCACCGAGATGTTCTTGAGCGTCTGCGCTTTGGCATAGAGAGCGCGCAGGATTTCGCGCCCAGTGGAATCGCCCTGGGCATGAAGAATGCGGTTGCGGCTGTGCGCGCCCTCGCGTCCAAACACCAGCTTGGTTCCGCTGCGGTCAAACTGCGTGCCCCACGCGATAAGTTCTTCGATGCGCTCCGGCCCTTCTTCCACCAGAATTTTCACCGCTTCCGGACGGCACAGGCCATCGCCGGCGATCAGGGTGTCCTGCAGATGCAGAATGACTTCGTCTTCGTCGCTCAGCGCGGCCGCGATGCCGCCTTGGGCAAACTGGGTGTTGGAATTCGTGACCTCTTTCTTCGCCAACACCAGTACCCGGCCCGCATCCGCCAGTGCGATTGCGGCACGCAGACCGGCAACTCCGGCGCCAATCACCACGAAATCGGTCTCGGCTGGAAGACCTTTCATAGAGGAAAGATGGTATCACTTCCTGGGCTGGCGCGATCAAAAGGAGGATGCTTTTAGGTATTATGGAATTTCATGGCGCAAGTCACCATCCACGTTCCACCGCGACCCTATCAGGCTCGCATCGAGAACGGTTTGCTGGCGCGAGCTGGAAGTTTGCTGGCCGGGCTGCTGCCCCAAGCCAGCAAGGTTTTTGTTGTAACCGTTGCTCCCGTGCGGAGGCGCTGGGGGGCGAAACTGCTGCGCTCGCTGGCATCCGCCGGCTTCAAACGCCAAGTAATACAGATGCCCGACGGGGAGCCTGCCAAGAAGCTCGCGACCATCGAATCGCTGGCGGAAAAGCTGTCTCGCCTCGGCGCCGATCGCAAGTCGGTGTTGATCGCCTTTGGCGGCGGCGTCACCGGCGACGTTACCGGGCTGCTGGCTTCGCTGTTTATGCGGGGCGTGGCGCTGGTGCAGATTCCGACAACGCTTCTAGCCCAGGTGGACTCTTCCGTCGGCGGCAAGACCGGCGTCAATCTTGGGGCCGGGAAGAACCTGCTCGGGACCTATCATCATCCGCGGGCCGTTCTCATCGATCCGGAGATTCTCCACACACTTCCCGGCCGCGAATTTCGTGCCGGTCTCTACGAAGCGCTCAAGTGCGGCATCATCGGGGTTCCCGATCTTTTTGTGCGCTTCGAACAAAAGCGGGCACAGATTCTGAAGCGTGATCCGGTCGAGCTCGAAGGTCTCATCGCGCAGTCTGTGAAGTTGAAGGCCGAAGTGGTTTCCGCCGACGAGCAGGAGGGCGGATTGCGCCGCGTCCTCAACCTTGGCCACACCATCGGCCACGCGCTGGAAGCGGAAACCGGCTACCGAAGCCTGCTTCACGGCGAGGCCGTCGCCTGGGGAATGATTGCCGCCACCAATATTGCGCTCAGCGTGGGGCGCACCGACAGCGTAACCGCCGGCCGCATCGCCGATGCGGTTTTGAGTTTGGGCCGCCTTCCGGAAGTGAAGGTTAGCTCCCGCAAGATTCTCGCCCGCCTGCAGGCCGACAAGAAAACGCAAAATGGGGTGGTGCACTTTGTTCTGCCCCGGGAGATTGGGAAGGTCGAGATTGCAGCCGATGTGCCGGATAAAGTCGTGATCGCTGCGATCGAAGAATTGCGCCGCTTGTCGCGCGGCGAATGGGTGTGGGGGAAGTGAGGGCAGAGGCTGAGCGCGAATCGTCTGCGGTAGTCGGCGCCGCGCCAGAAGGCGCCAGCGACGCTCGTTCCGCAGCAAACGCTGTGCGCGAGATGTTCACCGCGATCGCTCCGCGCTACGACCTGCTGAACCATGTTTTGTCGTTCAACGTCGATCGCTTGTGGTGGCGCCGCACGGCGCGCACCTTCGTTCAGACTCTTGCTCAGCCGGGCGCTCAGGTTCTGGATCTTTGCTGCGGCACCGGCGATATGACCTTTGCGCTGCGCAAGCAGGCAGGAAGCTCTAGCCCCCAAATCCTGGGCGCTGACTTTTCCCACGCCATGCTGCAACGCGCTCTCGTGAAGTCGGCGGACAAGCCACCGCACAAGGGCGAGTCTGCGATGTCGCTATGGATCGAGGCCGATGCGCTTTGCCTTCCATTTCCCAGCCAGCGCTTCGATCTTGTGACCTCAGCCTTCGGGTTTCGCAATCTTGCCGATTACGACGCCGGCTTGCGCGAAATCGTCCGCGTGTTACGGCCCGGAGGCGAGTGCGGCATTCTCGACTTCAGCGAACCCAAGGGAGTGATGGGCCGGCTGTATCGCATCTACTTCAAGCAGGTTCTGCCCCGCGTCGGAACCATGCTTTCGGGCGTGAGGGGCCCTTACGCCTATCTCCCCCATTCGGTGGAACGATTCCCGGAGCCGCAGCAGATGCTGGCCCGCATGCGCCGCGCCGGCTTCCGCGAGGCCACTTGGATTCCCTACACTTTCGGCATTGCGGGCTTGTATCGCGGAAGAACGTGAGATTCTCAAACCGCTTCAGTTGTGGTGATCGTCTGGTCCCGTCACCCAGCGTCTCGCAGCAATTTGCCGAGCGCCCGAATGTCTTCCGCACTCGCGTCCCCGATCGCAAAATAGCGCAGCCCATTCTGCGTCCAGCTCTCCGTAGTAAACGAGACCATGTTCACCGTTCCCGAGGGCAGGGTCGGCATTCGCCCTTCGCGATCGGGAAAAATAAATACGGAGATCTCATGCTTGCGGACTTGATAAATCAAATGCGCGCCAGAAGTTTGATCGAAATAGGCAACCCGCCCTCCCAGCAGACTGAACCCCGATCCAGCTAACTCGGGCAGATTGAATGTGAACGGAATCTTTCCCTGAAACCACGGCTTCACCGTGTGGCGATCGGAGGAAAGCACATCGACCGGAGTCGTGCTGGCCAGAGTAGCGACGTGCAGATCGGCCAACTCACTGTAAACTCGTTGCCGAGCAGCCCGCTCCCGTCCCACGTACGAATTCAGCATAAACGCCGCGACCAGCACGGCCAGAGCCGGGATCAAGACCAGTTTCCACCGCCCGGCGAATCCGAACCGCGATCTCGCCGCAACTCTCTTCGTGATCTTGCGCCGCAGCTCCGCGCTGGGCTCATAGCGCTTTCCCGCCATCTTCACCGACCGCTTGATCTGCACCCGTGCTAAAACTTCGGCGGCGCACGCGGCGCACTCCCGCAGATGTGCGCCTAGATTGGTGGCCTCGGCAGGCGCGAGTTCGCCATCGAGATAAAGGTCCAGCTTGCCGCGCCACGCCTCACACGCCATGCCGCCCTCCCTCGATCTTCTCGCGCAGTACGCCGCGCAGAGCCTTGCGCGCGCGAAACAACCGCGACATCACTGTACCCATAGGAATGGCCAACGTTTCCGCAATTTCCTGATAAGACATCTCCTCCACTTCACAGAGCAGCAAGATCTCGCGGAACTGCACAGGTAAGCCTGCCAAAGCCTGCTGCACCATCTCCCGGTTAGTCCGCTCGATCAAGAGGCTTTCGGGGGTGGCCGTCTCCGTAGGCAGATGGTCGCTGCCTTCCTCATCCAGTTCGACTGTGATCTTCAGGCCCGTCCGCGAACTCAAGAACGAATTCCGCAGGATGCGATAGATCCAGGCCCGGAAATTCGTACCCGGCTGGAACGACGAAAACCCGCGCAACGCCTTCGCGTAAGTCTCCTGTACCAGATCCTCGGCCTCGGCCCGGTCCTGTGTCAGCCAATGCGCAAAGTTGTAAAGCTGATCGAACAGGGGCAAAGAAAGATCTTCGAACGACGCCGCACTGAGCCGGTCTTCGGACACCCGCATAGGGTAAACCAATTGCCGTGCGATTTATTCCCTAGTTTCCGGAAAATATTTTGTGGAATAAAGTTTCGTCAGGTCCGTTCTCCACGGCGCACGTGGAACCGTACGCCGCGATAAGTTCCCTTAGAAGAGGGCAAGGTTTGCGGTTTCAAGCAGGGCACCGCCCCTGCACTGCGCGATCCGTCATGGAAACGAAAGAGAATTGCGGGACGCAAGAGCAACGAGCGGCCGCTCGTGCGCGAGCAAAGATCTTCTTCCGCGGTACGCTAACCCTGCGGCACGGGCGCGCTTGCCGCTTGTGACGCGGATACTCCGGTATTGAAGCTGTCCGCGAATGCGTCGGCAATCGTGTAGCGGATTACGCTCTCATACTCCGCCCCCAGGAAGTTGCGCAGCCGCTCCGTATTCATGATGTATTCACCGGTCATGTAGGGCAGCGCCGCGGGCGGAATCGCGGAAATCTGCCGCTTCCATAGAAACTGCAGCACCAGGCGCATCATCCATTTTCCGGGGACGCGCACCAGCTTGGCTTGCGCCAGTTCGATGCAGCGGCCGAAGGTAAGAGGCTCGCCCCTCCCGGCGACGTTGAGAATCGTCAACCGTTGCGCCTCGGGATCGCGGTGCAAAATGTGCGCGATCAGCCGCGCCATATCGTCCACGTGCACAAACTGAATCTTGTTGTCGAGATATTGCCGTCCGCGCGGCAGCAGGCAAGGGAGGCGACTACCCTCGCTGCGCATTTGCTCCGCCCGCGCGCTCTTGCCATTGGGCGTGCCGCGGAATGCCCCCAGCAGGTAATTTTCCACGCTGGCTCCGGCAAAAATGTGCGGACGCAGCAGGTACACGCTGCAACCGCGCAGCGCCGGTGACCGCTGCTGCACCACTTCGTCGCACTGCTTCTTATGAATCGCGTAGGGAAGCGTGTGCGCCGCCAGGGGCGAGCTCTCCGTCGCGGGCAATGCCAGGTTGGGTCCGTAGGCGGAAACGCTGCTGGGAAAGATGAACCGCTTGATCCCGGAATCGCCGGTGCGGTTTGCTTCGGTGATCGCTTCCATCACGCGCGCGGTGCCTGCCACGTTGATCTGCCACATCCGTTCCGTGTCGAGCACGCCCGTGCGCACGGGATCGATCACGAACGCAAGATGCACCACCGCCACGGGCCTCGTGTCGCGCAGCATTTCGTAAAGCACGCGCGTGCACGACTCCTCGCCCAGATCCATGCGCTCGAACTGCAGCGGCAAATCGCTTTGGGGTAGATTCAGATCTACCCCAAGCACCGAAAAGTCCCGGAGCAGCGGGAGCAACCTGGTGCCCAGGTTTCCCGCTACGCCGGTGACCACGACGACAGGTTTCGCGCTCACCATCAGTTCGGCTTCGATGGAGGAGCTTGCGGCGCCGGAGCCTGAGCCGGTGGATTCGCGGCCGGCGGTGCGCCCTGCGGCTGCGCCTGTGGCGCGGTCGTCGGTGGCGGCATATGCGGCCGTGGACCTTGACCCATACCCATACGTCCCGGCGGCCCCGCCGGGGTCGGCGGTCCAAAGTACGCCTCGTTGGTCACCGCGTGGTACGAGTTCTGGTACTTATCCATCGCTTCTTTCGTGCGCTGGCCCTTCAGCGCGTTGTGAATTTCCGTCGTGACCTGGTCCAGCGGGAGCACTTCTTTGCTTACTACCTTATAAACATAGTGCCCGCCGTTGTCGCTGATCACCGCCGATACGTCGTTCACCTTCAGATCAAATACCGCCGCATGAGCTGGGGGTAGCCCGGAGCGCCGCACCTTGGGCAGGTTGACCGTCGGCGAATCGACCTTCATGCCGGCTGCTTCGAAGGCTTCCTTTTGCAGCTTGGTGAAGTCTTCCCCGGCTGCGGCTCGTTCCCGCAGGCTGTCGGCCAGCTTGTTCATCTCTTGCTCGCCCTGTTCCCGTTTCGCTTTGTCGGCTTCTTCCTTCGCCTTTTGCTGATCTTCCGTCAGATTCTCCGGCCCTTTCCCGCTTTCCTTGGACTCCGCATCTTGCTTGTTGCGCGGGATGAAGAGCCGGTCGAGCGAAAATTGCTCGTACGCTTCGGGATGCTCTTTGTAGTACTTGGCGATCTCCGTCGGCGGTACTTTGTCCGCTTCTTCCTGTATGGAGTGCTGCAGTTGTGTGGTCAGAATCTGCATCTTGGCGAACTTCAGCGTCTCCTGGAATTGTGGAGTCTTGTCCAATCCTTTCTTCTTGGCTGCCTCCGACATGGCCATGAACCTGGGCAGCGCCGATGCCAATTGGTGTTTCAATTGCGGCGTCACGTTCGGCGAAAGCCCGCTTGCGATCTTCTCGAACTCCGCCCGGGTAATGATGGTTTTGCAATCGGCGGGCTTCTTCGCAGCAGGAGGCGTAGCCGTCTTGCTGGCGCCCGCCTTTGACGCCGCCGCCGTCTTCGGCGCTGCCGGGCACAGGCCCTCGATCGTAATCACAGGCGCGTTTTCCGGCACTTCCGCAGCGGGCGCCGCGCCCGGCTTAGCGGCGGCATTGGGACCCTGAGCCGTACTCGCCGGCGCCGCCGGTTTTGCAGCCGCATCGGGAGCCTGAGCCGCGCTCGCCGGCGCTGCCTCCATCCCCGGTTGGGCCTGTCCCCAGGCCATCGTTCCCAACAACACACACATCAACCAACTCTTACGCATAGCAGATCCCTCCAGGATTGGTTACATCAGGAAGTCGAAAAAACTCGAACCCTGCATCCTAGCATACCGCCCGCCGCCCGTAACACTCGCGACGCGAACCGGTAGTGTCCTAACACTGCGTTCTATTGGGACACCACCTGCGAACCGGAGGCATACCTTCGCCCCTACGCCTGCTCCTCCTCTGTTCTGTCATCCCGAGCGGAGCATGAGCGTCCGAAGGACGGTCATGCGGAGTCGAGGGACCCCGTGCCCGCCGCCACCCAGCAGCGGCCCGAAAAGGATCTCTCTCTGGGAACTTCGTCGAGCGGCGAATGAGCAACGCCCCATCTTCGCGCCCTTTGGCGCGTTCTTCTTTCCCGTTCTAAACCGTGGGCGCCCCGTCCTTGCGTTTTTTGCAAGGGCGGGTAGCGATGCTGCCCGTGTTGTTTGATTTGTTGTGGCGGCGTGATCAAAACCCCCTTTGCCGCCTACATTTCCGACTCCCGCCCTTCGCAAAGTGCGCGAAGGACGGGGCACCCGCTGCGTTGGTGATGGCAGATGGATCAAGAGCCTGGGCCACCCGCCGGGTGGAAATCCGGGGGACAGGACTGACCCCAATTTCTAAGCTCGGAAAAATGGGGAACTCAAAGCGCCGCTATGAATTGGGCAAACGCAATACCCAAGCCAACGATCTGAAGGATCTCCGACCTGGAAAGATTCGTAGAACTGCTCTGGAGCGAGGCCACCCTCTCGTTTTGACTGCCGGTTTCCGGCCGACCGTACTCATTGAGGGGCGTCATCTCTACGAGAGCGTCGTTCCAAGAGGGAATTGAAGAATCGACCATGCTTTGTAGCGGCACAGGCACTAGCTTGTAGTGAAATTCCGCGTATACGTCGTATTTATTGTTACGTGGGGACTTAGCAACGGTATAAACCTGTACCGAGAACGATAGGTCAGATGGATCAATCAGGATTTGACCGTCAGCAGCGTGAGCTTTATACAGGAGGTATCCCGACGCAACCTTGGAATACCACATAAACTTTCCCTCTCCAAGAATTTGGTCCCACTTATAGGGGATGCTCACGCGGTTACCTGTCCCCCTTAGGATCACATAGGGGTGGGGACTCCCTCCGTCTTTGTTCCAGTCGGGTTGACCGATAAATGCATCTTTTTCGGGCCGCACTATCATAAGAAAGGCTACGGCCTTGTCGGCTTCGAGGTTTTTCTTGACCGCTCCCTTCAGCGCACGAACCTCCAGCAACGACTTCTTCTGTTCCCTCCCGTATTTTTCAACTAAGCCGTCGAGTAGCTCGGGAGTTAGCCAAATTAACTGAACTTTTCCAGCCACGCCGAAGTCCGCATCGGAGGTGTACTTCCTGATTAGAAGCTCTAGCTTGTCGTCTAGCTCCCCTGTCAACTGCGGCTGGCCGGGACCCTCAGGCGGATTGTTCGCCTTTTCCTCCGATCGTGAGGCCGGTAATTCGCGCGTTTGGGGATAGCAGGGAGAGCAGAAACAGAGCGCAACAAGTACGGCTAACGAAAGCGACTTTAGAGCGTAGCGCAGCATTAGTTCCACCGGGCGCTTCGGTCGAACCGAACCTTACAACAATTTACCATGAAAATGGGCTGACGCACCTTGCACCGTAGTCTCCTAATTTGCCCCTGCGCGGCGCCAAATGGAATCGCTGTATTTGCGCCGATCACCCTTCGTTCACTCGCCGTAAATTGTGGTCATGGGCTCACCGGGTTTGGGCGGGTGGCCCACCTTTAACGATCTTTGCGTGCGCCATTCCCGCTGAGGGTGCCCCATCCTTGCGTTTTTTGCAAGGGTGGGCGGCGATGCTGCCGGCGGCAACTTTCGTCCGTTCTGCACAACACCCGTTGCGCATGCGGTCATGATACCCGCCCTTCGCCAAGAACGCGAAGAACGGGGCACCCCACTGCGCTGATGATGCCGACGAGATCAAAGCCTGGGCCGCCCGCGAAAGTGCACGAACTTGCCAAGTCTGGGCTGGATAGACTCTAATTGTGGCGCACGAGAAACTCCATGACCGAAGCTCAACAGAAACTCAACACGAAAATCGGCACAATGGTCGGCGCATCTTTGCCCCAGCGCTTCGTCGCTCGCAGGTTGTTCCTATACGACTTTTGTTACGTCTTTGAAAAGAATCCAGACCAGGGATTCCAAATCCTCAATGCCATCTGCGAAAAGTTCAAACTTCCTTTTACGGCGGTCAAGGTCGTTGGATCAGCGCACACGGGTTACAGCTATCTCAAGAAGCGCGACTTTGTGCCCGGCGAATCCGACCTGGATGTAGCGATTATCAGCCCTTCGCTTTTTCAGGAGTATAGTCAGTCGGTCTATTGGCTGACACATCGTTATTCCGATCTATCACGTTTCGAGCGTAGGGACGGCGTCAGCACGGCGCAGGACTTTCGGAACTCTCTTGGATCCGGCCAGTTTCGCCCCGACAGGATGCCCACGTGTCAACTCAAGTCGGATTGGTATTCATTTTTCAATAAGCTAAGCAATAACTACGCTGATCTTTTTAAAAACATCAATGCGGGCATTTATTTGTCGGAGGGCTTTTTCGAGATGAAGAATGCTTCTATTCTTGAGGCGTATGAGAAGGCAAAGCCATGATTCGGTACAACGTCCGCTCCCGCTACCTCGTGGATGTCATCAATGAAATCAAATCTGGTAAGTTGATTCTCACTCCGTATTTCCAGCGCAAACTTGTGTGGCGAATCGCCCACAAAGTTGATTTCATAAAGACTATTCTGTTGGGCTATCCGTTCCCCGAGATTTTCGTCTCACGCGGTACCATCGACGTTGCGACCATGCAAAGCACCTCTGCGTTGGTGGACGGCCAGCAGAGGATGAGCACAATCAAGGAATTCCTGGAGGACAAGTTTCCGGTAGACGGAAACAAGTATTCACAGCTATCGCCAATGCAAAAGGAGGCCTTTCTTAAGTACGAAATAGCCTTGATTGATCTGGACCTGGAACAGGACGATCCGCAGATCATTGAGATTTTCAAACGGCTTAATCGAACTTTCTACGCATTGTCGATGATTGAAAAGTTGTCTACGGAGTACGGTTCCTCCGATTTCATGCTGACGGCCAAGTTGCTCGCGGGTGAACTCAAGAGCGACCCGGAGGCGGAGGAGATCATCGATCCAGATCGCCACGAGTACGATCCAAACATCTCGGAGCAGTTCATGCAGTGGGCAGCAACCCAGAAAATATCTTCATACATGAGGCTCGTGCTGGAGTCTCCCATCTTCTCGAAATACGAGATCTCAAGGCAAGTTCACCTGATGTTTACCTTGAATGTAATGGCAACAAATTTGGACGGGTACTATAACCGGAATGAAGGCGCCAACAGGCAGGTGGAGGCACGGGCTGAGAAATTCCCCGAACGGCAGGATATCGTGAATAAGGTCGAGGCGGCTGCTTCGCACTTCATGCGATTTCGCTTCCGGGCGGAGTCATTTTGGAATACAAAGTCGAGTGCGTTTACGCTGTTGTTGACGCTGTGTGAGTGCTACGACCATCTTCAGTCGCTCGATCTCGCCGCCCTCAAGATTTCACTTACAAATTTCGGGGAGAATCCCCCTGCTGATTACGCGCTGGCCGCAAAAGAAGCCGTTAACAACAAAAAGGAGCGCACACTGCGAGCCGGTTATGTCCGAAAGCTCTTTATCGATGCAGGGGCCCCCCCCGACGGCCTTTGAGAACTAGGTCTTAGATTAGGTCTAGGCAATGCGGGAACAGACGGGTCTGGCACCATTTTCAACACTCCTCGCGCAATCGTGCTCCAGTCGCAAGACCGCAAGCGGGTTTTCCACAGCCCCCTTGTGACGGTAATTATCCCTTGACTACAAGGAGAACAAATGGCATACTATTTGCATGAACTACCGCAAGTCTTCAATCAAGCAAACCATTCCCGCCGCACTTCGGTATACCCG
>Ga0302326_10004351_pt1 | contig 32799 bp, 22 predicted proteins | sample Palsa_T0_3_FD_202264 | JGI IMG/M metagenome (GOLD analysis project Ga0302326, IMG submission 202264) | Peat permafrost microbial communities from Stordalen Mire near Abisko, Sweden - Palsa_T0_3 | ecosystem: Environmental > Terrestrial > Soil > Palsa > Peat permafrost | place: Sweden: Abisko...
CGTCCCGGCCGCCCCGCCACCGGCTCCAAAGTCTGTCCCCGCGGCGAGTCCGGTTCCTCCCGCCCTGGCGACGGCCATGGCTGCCTTGCCGGCCGGGTCCACCACGAGCTTCACGACGTTCCAAGTCATCGGCAACTTTAACATCTTCAATTCGAACCGCATCGGCTACGTCCCCGGCTCCGAGCAAGCCCGGATGGACACGATATCGCTGGTCGGGACGATGCAGTCCGACAAGGGCCGGCTGGCCCTCTTCGACAGCACCGACCGCAACAATCGCAAGGGGGTGCACGAAGGCGAAACGATCGCCGAATTCACCGTGACGAAGATCACGGAAGGGGGGGTCGAGCTCATGCGCGATTCCAAGCCGCTGTCCATGAAGCTGGGCCAGGAACTCCGCCGTCCCGTGGGCGGGGCTTGGACGCTTGGCTCCATGCGCCGGGCCGATCCGGCGGCCGCGGCGGCCGCGGCCGCAAGCGCGCCCGCCATCCCGACCGACGCCTCTGACATTATCAAACAACTCATGGAGCAAAGACAGAAACTACAGAAATAATGAAAACCACCCTATCCAACCTTACCCTCGGGCTAGCCTTTGTCGCGTTGGCCGGCAGCGGCTGGGCCCAGGACGCATCGCCCTCGCCAGCCGCCGGGGATGCGGCGGCCGCATCGGCGCCGAGCCGGGACGGCATCCTGCGGTTCAACTTCAAGGGCGCGCCGCTCGAGCAGGTGCTCAATTACATGAGCGATGCCGCCGGGTTTGTGATCGTGCTTCCCGGGCCGATCAGCGGCACGGTGGACATGGTCAGCGCGCGGCCTGTTTCCCGCGAGGACGCGGTGAACCTGCTCGGCATCGCGCTGAACAAGAACGGCTATGGCATGAGCCGCCAGGGCAACACCCTGATCGTGTCATCCAAGGATGACGCCAAGAACCAGAACATCCCCATTCACACCGGCGACGACCCGGCGGAGATTCCCATGACCGCGCAGATCGTGATGCAGATCATCCCGCTGCGCCATATCGACGCGACGCAGGCGTCCAAGGATCTCGCGACGATGATCCCCAGCTCGTCGACGCTGACGGCGAATCAGGACAGCAACTCCCTGATCGTCACCGACACGGAGATGAACATCCACCACATCGTCGAGGTGGTGGCGGCGCTCGATGCCTCCATTGAGACCGAGTCGACCACGCAGGTTTTCCACCTGAAAAATGCGGACCCGATGGAGATGGCGGCCCTGATCACCAATCTCTACGGAACCCCGACCACGACCACCGCCGGCGGCGCCGGCCAGCAGGGCCGCGGCGGCCTGGCGGCCGCCTTTGGCTTCGGCGCGGGCGGCTTCGGTGGCGGCGCGGGCGGCGGTAATCGCGGTGGCGGCGGTGGTGGCAATGGCGGCAATGGCGGGCGCGGCGGCGGCGCCGGCGGCAACAACCGCTCCGGCGGCGGGCGATCGATCCCCGTCGTGGCGGTCGCCGATCCGCGGACCTACTCGGTCGTGGTCACGGGCGCGAAGGCGCAGCTGCCCGACATCGCGGAGATGATCAACCGGCTGGATTCCGACTCGGGCCGCAAGCAAAACGCCTACACGATCACGATGCAGAACGCCGACGTGCAGCAGGTGCAGCAAATCCTGCAAAATCTCTTCCAGAGCAGCACCACCTCCCGGTCCTCCACGACCACGCAGGCTGATCCGCTGAGCACCCGCGCGACGACCAACGCCCAGGCGGCCAACACCACTCCCGCACTCAATCTCGGCAGCTCCACCTCGGGGGGCGGAGCCCGTTGAGCCGCGATCACCTTACACCAACCAAAGAATCCATTCCTATGATCTCACGAAAAATTCTCTCGGGTCTGCGCCCTCTCGGCTATGCGGCCTTGCTGCTCCTGGGCGCCAGCCACGCCCTGGCCCAAGCCGGCGGCGGCGGGCGGGGCGGCGGCGGCTTCGGCGGCGTCGGTGGCGGCACCGGCGGCGGCCTGGGTGGCGGCGGCGGCGGCGGGGCCGGCGGCGGTCTTGGCAGCGCCAGCGCCACGCGCAACTACACAAATTCGACGATGGTGGGCGACGCCATGATCTCCAGCGACATGGAGTCGCGCAACTTGATCGTCGTCACCGACGCGAAGACCTACGGGATCATCAAGCAGATCGTGGCGGACCTCGACCGCCCCCGGCCGCAGGTGCTGATCGACTGCGTCTTCGTCCAGGTCACCCATTCCAACGAACTCGATTTGGGGGCGGAGCTGACCTACAAGGGCCCCATCGCCATCGCCACGAATCCCACCGGCACCGCCACGACCCAGTTCGGCCTTGGCCTGGCCGGCGCCGCCAACGCCGCCGTGCCCGACCTCGGGACCGGATTGCTCGCGCAGCCCGGGTCCACAACGACGGCGAACTCCGGGGTGACCAGCAGCAACGGCGCCTTCTACAGCCTCGTTGGCAAGGATGTGAACGCCACGATCCACGCGCTCTCCGCGGTCAACAAGACGGAGATCCTTTCGCGCCCCTCGGTGCTGACGCGGAACAACCAGCAGGCGACGATCCTCGTCGGCCAGACGATTCCCATCATCACCAGCTCGACGCCCAGCGCGCTCACCGGCGTGGCGACCAACACCATCGAGCAGCAGGACATCGGCATCATCCTCAAGGTGACGCCCTTCATCACCGCGGAGGGAAATATCGAGATGATCCTGGATCCCGAAATCTCCTCGCTCAGCTCCCAGAGCGTGCCGATCGGCAACAACGTGACCTATCCGGTGATCAACAAGATCTCGGCCGACACCGTGGTCGTCACCCCCAACAACCAGACGGTCGTCATCGGCGGCCTGATGCAGACGCAGAAGACCTCCACGGAAAACAAGGTGCCGCTCCTGGGCGACATCCCGATCCTGGGCTATGCGTTCAAGTTCAAGACCACCAATACCGCGAAGACCGAGCTCATCATCTTCCTCACCCCGCACATCGTGCGCGATCCCTCCGACATGGCGAACCTGACGATCCAGGAGCGCGCGCGGATGGAACTGACGCCAAAGGCTTTCGATAATAATGAGTTGAGCAAATACGATACGGGCATTAAGTAATATTTGGCTGGGAATGAGCGCCCCCTCGGGTGCCCGAAGTTCCTTCCGCCTCCCATGCGCTGGCCGATTGCCCTACGAAAGTGGATTGTCCCGATCACGCTCGTCGGATGCGCGCTGGCCGTCTGCGCGTGGCAACTGGAGGAACACCTGCGGTTCCGTCGCGCCTCCGAGGATGCCCTGATCAAGCGGGGCCGCGACATCACCTCGACGCTCGGGGTGGTCCTGCGCTCGCAGCGGCGCTTCGGGTTGATCGTGGCCAAGGAGCGCGTTGAGCCGTCCCTGCAGGCCCTGATCCAGCCCGAGGAGCTCGAATCGATCGCCATCATCTCGGTCACGGGCGATCCGCTGGCGAGCGCCGGCCGGCCCCCGAACCTGGGCCCCGACGTCCTCAGCGGGGGCGGCGTGCAATGGGGCGCCCACACGCTGACGATGATGAATCTGATGGATCTCGGATCGGGCGGGGCCGAAGACGGTTCCCGGCCGGTCACCGCCATCGTCATGTCGGACGCCGAGCGCCGGGAGGCATTTGGATCCGGCGGCCGGAGGGTCCGCGGCGATGCCCCGGGCGCTTCCGGCCCCGCCGCGCCCTCCACCGCCGGCCCCGCCGCTGCTTTCGCTCCGGGAGTCGCCGCCGGGCCCGGTGCGCCCGGCCCCACCGCCCCCGCGGGATCAGCCGCGACGACGAACGAGCAGCCGCGCCCAACGCTGGGCCGGCCGAGGGGCATGACGGATGAACAATACCAGTCCGTGATTCATCAGAACGGCGCCCACGGCCTGGTCCTCTCCGTGTCCACGGACCAAATGCAGCAAAAGATCCGCAGCGATCTCCTGCTGCGTTCCCTGGTCAGCCTTCTCGCCATGGGCGCCGCCATCATTTCGAGCATGGCCTGGCACAATGGCGGCAAGAACGCGGAATTGCAGATCCGCCTGATCAAGGCGGGCGAGATGAACACCCACCTCAAGGCGATGAATTTCGCCGCCGCCGGGCTGGCCCACGAGACCCGCAACCCGCTGAACCTGATCCGCGGGTTCGCCCAAATGATCGCGATGCAGCCGGAGACCGCGCCCGCGCTCAAGGCGCACGCCTCCCAGATCATCGAGGAGGCGGACCGCGTGACCGTGCAGCTGAACGAGTTCATCAACTATTCGAAGCCGCGCGAGGCCCACTTGGCGCCGGTCGAGGTCAAGCGGTTGGTGGCCGATGTCGCCCGCACGCTCCTGCCCGATCTCGAGGAGAAGCGCATCACGCTCACGCAGCCCGAGACCGCCTGCGTCATCGAGGCCGACGAGCCGCTGCTGCGCCAGGCGCTCTTCAACGTCCTGCTCAACGCCTCGCAGGCGGTGGCGGCCGGGGGGCGCATCGACATCCGGGTGGCGCAGGCCGGCCCGCGGGAGGCCATGCTGGAAATCAGCGATGACGGACCCGGCGTGTCCGCCGCGGAGCGCGAGAACATCTTCAAACCCTATGTGACCATGCGGCCCAAGGGCGTGGGGCTTGGGCTGGCCATCGTGCGGCTGATCGCGTCGGCCCATCGCTGGGAGGTGGTGTGCCTGGCCAACGAACCGCATGGCGCCCGGTTTCGCTTCAGCGGGCTCCGGGTGGTCGCCCCCTACGCATGAAGGATCCGGCCGCCGCCGCCGCGATTCTCATCGTGGACGATGATCCGGGGCAGCGCAGCCTGTTGGAGACGTTCCTGCGATCGCGCGGCTACCGCACCGAGTCCGCCGGGTCGGGCAAGGAGGCGCTGCAAATGCTGCATGAAAAGAAATTCGCGATGATGATCAGCGATGTGCGCATGCCGGGGATGTCCGGCATCGAAACGCTGCGGCGCGTGCGGCACGAGCATTCCACGCTGCCGGTGCTCCTGGTCACGGCATTTGCGGACATTCGCAGCGCGGTCGCCGCCATGCGCGACGGCGCCGTCAATTACCTCGCCAAGCCGATCGACCTGGACGAACTCATCGCCTCCGTCGAGTTTGCCACGAGCCGGCCGGCCGCGGCGCCCACCCCGGTGAACCCCGTCGGCAGCCTGCCGCCGGGGATCGTCGCGCGCAGCCCGCTCATGCAGGCCGTGTACCGCGATGCCGCCGTCATCGCGCCTTCCGCCAGCCGGGTCCTGATCACCGGCGAGAGCGGGGTGGGCAAGGAGGTGGTCGCCGAGTTGATCCATGCCTGGAGCCCGCGCGCCACGGGGCCCTTCATCAAGGTGAACTGCGCCGCGATTCCGGAGAATCTCCTCGAGAGCGAGCTCTTCGGCCACGAGAAGGGCGCCTTCACCGGCGCCGTGCAGCAGCGGATCGGGCGCTTCGAGGAGGCGAATGGAGGCACGATCTTCCTCGATGAAATTGGCGAGCTTCCGCTGGCGCTGCAGGCGAAGCTGCTGCGGGTCGTCCACGACGGCTCATTCGGGCGGGTCGGCTCGAACCGGGACCTCCACACGGACGCGCGGGTGCTGGCGGCGACGAACCGGGACCTGGAGGCCCAGATCGCCGCCGGAAACTTCCGCGAGGATCTCTTCTACCGGCTGAACGTGATGGAAGTGCATATTCCGCCGCTGCGCGAGCGGCCGGAGGACATTGTGCCGCTGGCGACCTATTTCATCGGCAAGTTTTCGCAGCAGAAATCGAGGTTTTCGAGCGCGGCCACGGCCTGCCTGGTGCGCTACCGGTGGCCGGGCAACGTCCGCGAATTGCGCAATGCCATGGAGCGGGCCGCCCTCCTGTCCCGGAGCGACGTGGTGCTGCCGGAGCATCTGCCGAGCCGCGTCGTGGCGGGGGCGAGCAACCAGCCGGCCGATTCGGCCGAGGCGATCCAGCTCGAGCAGATCGAGCGCGAGGCTATCCTGAAGGCCCTGCGCAAGAACAACTATAACCGGACCGAGACCGCCAAGGAGTTGGCGATCAGCCGGCGCGCCCTCACCTACAAGCTGCAGCGCCTCCGGGCGGAGGGCATCGCCATCGATCCCCTCGAGCCGCTGTCCTGAGGGACCGAAACGCTGAGATTTTTCCCGGCGGCCGACAGAGATTGCCGAGGCTCGGCCCGACGACCACACTCCCGCACCCCTCTCCCCCCATGAAATATCTCCCTGCCTCAACGCTGCTGGCGCTGGCCATCCTGGCCGGCTGCGCCCGGCCGACCACGGACGCGATCGCCCTCAACAATCAGATCTCCGAGCTGAAGCGGCGCAACGCGCTCCTGGACGAAAATTACCGCCGCGAGCTGAAGTCGGTCCAGACGACGGTCGAGAACCTGCAGCATGAGCTCGATGCGCTCGCCCAGAAGCAGAAGGACGACAACGTCCAGGTTTATTCCGACGTCATCAAGGCCGTCCACGGCCTGCTCGACAACTTTGACGACAAGCTCAACCGCGTCAGCACGAAGGACGACTCGACCGCGGAACTCCTCAAGACCGAAATCCGGAGCGTGCGGGCGGAGCTGGGCACCAAGGCCGACATCTCGCGGTTGAACGAGCTGAAGAATCGGACGCTCGGCGAAGATGAGGACCTGGCGCTCCTTCCTCCGGAATCGCCCCTCAAAAACCAAATTGGCGACATGCAAAGGCTGCTCGTGCAGCCCAGCGAATTGGAAACGCCCGGTGGGGTGGCCTTGCTCGAAGCCAAGGGCACGTTCGAGAAGCGGATCGGAGACCTCGAGGAGGATGTCCTGGCGATCGACAACCGGATCCGGGCGGCCGCTCCCTGAGGGCGTGTTCGCGAAATATCCGGGCTACGACTTGGCCGGCGCCACGGGTGTGCCGTCCAGTTTGGTGTCCTCGTTGAGTTCGAGCCGGAGGTAATCGTAGACGACGCCGCTGGTGAGTTCCCCGGCGGGAACGGTCAGCTGCAATTCGTTTTCCCCGGCCTTCAGTTTCGAGGCGTCAAATTTCAGGGTCTGCTCCTGCCAGACGCTCTTGTCGGTGTTGTAGCGGAGGGCATTGGAGCTCAGGGGGTGGAGGTCCCCCACGCTCTCGCCGTTGACGGCGACGCCGAGCTGCGGGGTGTCGGCGCCGGCCAGAGCCACGCGCAAGGCCGCGGACCCCGCCGAGGCTTTGTCCAGGTTGAATTTTATGGTCCAGGTCGTCGCGCGGCCGCGGCCGTAGACGCGCCACGGATCGGCGGTCGTGCCGGGCGGCTCGGCCTTGACCCACCCGAAGCGCTGGTTGGCCGGATCCTTCGCGTCGGGATTCAGCCACGCCCGCGACTCTCCGTGGGGCACCTGCTCAAAAAACCAGTCCCGGCGGTAATCGCTCTTCCCGATCGTGTACGTGATGTCGTTCGGAAACAGGAGGGGATAGCGCAGGCCCCAGCCCCAGAGCCAGTAATTGTCGCCGTCGCCCTTGAAGAACTTTCCGCCCGTGCGGTCCGGATAGCCTATCTCCCACACCTGCCGCCCATAGCGCACGGGTTTCCAGGCGATTTGGCCGAGATCCAGCGTCTGGCCGGCCGTGACGGTGATGTTCGCCCGCGCGAACTCGCCCAGCACGCCGTCGGCGAAGGCATGCAGCGTGTAGGTGCCGGGCCGAACGTCGGTGATCGTGAATTTGCCATCCTCGCTCCCGTCATTCCAGAATTGATAGTGCTTCGCATCGTGCGCCCAGTCCTGGGGTGGGCGCACAAAGCGGCCGCGGCCGCCGAAGCCGCGGCGGCCGTTGCCGCCGGCCGGCCCAGGGCCGCCGGCGACCGGGCCGGGAGGGGCGACGGGCGGCGGCACGGTGTCGGCGCGCGGGCCAGCGGCAGCGGCAGCGGCGGGGGCGTCCGGGTAGGCGAGGCCGATGGTCAGATGGGGCAGGCGGGTCGTGGCCGCCTGCGGGTCGTCGAGCACCAGCTGGCCCGTCACGTTGCCGCGCTCATTCTTGTGCGGATAGTCGACGCCGTTGACCCAGGCATAGGGCCACTTGGCTTTCTCCTCCCTCGCCTGGCTGAGAGCGTCCTGCCACAGGGCGGTTGCATTGTCCTTCCAGGCGCCGGGCACGGTGGGATTGCCGGCCGTGGCGGCCAGCGTGTCGAGATCGGCCTGGGTGGGTGACGCGAAGCTGGCCAGCGCGTTGACGTAGATATAAATCGGGCCGATCACCTTGCTCCAGGCCTCGCCGGCCGCGACGTTGCAGGAAGCGCCGCCGCCGTAGTGGGTGCCGCGCCAGTAATCGAGGATGATCGGGTCGGGGTTTCCGTTGTCCCCATAGTGGCAATCCAATTCCTGCTTCGAGGCGCCGCCGCTGAGGTACTCGATCGTCGGGTTGATGAACCAGATGCCGATGTGGTTCCGCGTGCTCGACCAGCCGTAAGCGGGCGTCTTGTACTGCACGGCGGTATAGCTGTATTTGTGCTCGACCGAATTTTTGTAGACGCCCTGGCTCATGATCCGCTGCTCCTTGGCGTGGACCACCACGCCCTTGCCCCAATCGAGGGGGGCGCATTCGAGCAGGTTCCGGTCCGCGTCCACCGAGAGCCAGTCGAACGTCTGGCTGATGAAGGTGATGAATCGGCTCTCCGGCACGTTGAGGGGGCCATAGGAGGCGGGGTGGGAAAAGATCCCATAGGCGTAGAGCCCGCTCTCGCCCCGGCCCAGGGCGTAGCGGATTTCGAGGTCGCAATTGATCATGCCGCCGGGGGCCCCGCCGGGGGAGCCGGGCGAAAGTCCGGCCGATGGATCGCCCTTGGTCACGCCCTTGACGGAGACCTCCGCGCGGTCGCCGCCGTTGGTCGCCGGGTCGATGGTCAGGGATTGCGTCAAACCGCCGACTTTTTCCGCCGCGGAGGGATTTTCCTCCCAGACGCCTCCGCCCCCACCCTGATCATGGCCCATCGTCTCGATGCCCTTGAAGACCAGCGACTCCACGCCGCCGGTGCGCTTGTTGATGCGGGCGGTCACGATGCCATTGTCCAGCGTGAAGGCCTTGTCGTCCTGCACCACGGTCACGGCCGTGGCGACGGCCGGTTTGGCGATGACCGGCGCGCCCGCGCCGCCGGCGGCGGCGCGGAGCGCGGGAGCGACCAGGGAGAGGGTGATCGTGGCGAAGACCGGGAGGGCGGAGAGAAGTATTTTCATGCGAAAAGCTCGCCCAGCGTCTGAAATGGGCAGTGGCAGGCAAGACGGCTGAAATCGGAGATCGATGCGGGGACGGTGCCCCCGGCTTCGTGATCGGACAGTGCGAATGGACGATCTTTGGCTCGATTGCCGCGGGCATTGGCTTCAAATAGGAATCGATCATCGCGGCTTCCGTCGGCTGCGCCCCCATGAACCCCCTTCGATTTTCCCCGCCCCTTATTCTCGCGGCGGCCGTTGCGTTCCTCGCCGCCGGACCGGTGCTGGCCGGACCGGAGCCGGCCCCGGCGGCCACGCATTTTCTGATCACGGATTTTGGCGCCGTCGCCGGGGGGTCCATCCTGAATTCCTCCGCGATCCAGAAAGCCATCGACCAGGCGAGCGCGGCGGGCGGCGGCGTGGTCGAGATCCCGCGCGGAACCTTCCTCAGCGGCTCGATCTTCCTCAAGCCCGGCACCGAGCTCACCCTCGATGAAGGGGCCGTGCTCCTCGGCTCCAATAAAATCGAGGACTATCCGAAGCTTCCGACCCGGATCGAGGGGCACTTCGAGCCTTGGCGGATGGCCCTCGTCAACGCCCAGAACCTGGATCGGGTCCGGATCGCCGGAAAGGGCAGGCTCGACGGCAACGGCATCCTGTTCTGGGCGGCTTTTTGGCAGCGGCGGAAGGAAAACCCGCAATGCACCAACCTCGAAGTCGAACGCCCGCGTCTCATGTTCATCGACCGCTGCCGCGACGTGCGGATCAGCGATCTGACCCTCCAAAACTCGGGATTTTGGAATCTGCATCTCTACCGCTGCCGCGACGTCGCCATCGAGGGGCTGGGCATTTTCGCGCCGACGACGGGCCCGATTCTCGGACCGAGCACGGATGGCATGGACATCGACAGCTGCCAGGATGTGACCGTCCGCCGGTGCCGCATCTCGGTCAACGACGACAATATCGCCCTCAAGGGCAGCAAGGGTCCGCTGGCCGACCATGACGCCGACAGCCCTCCGGTCGAAAATATCCTGATCGAGGACTGCGAGTTCGGCGACGGCAACGGGATGGTCACCTGCGGGAGCGAAGCGACGCTCATCCGGCATGTCACCGTCCGCAATTGCCGGATCACGGGAAAGACCAATCTCGTCTGCCTCAAGCTTCGGCCCGACACGCCCCAGGACTACGAGGACATCACGATCGACGGCATCCGGCTGAGCGGCGGCGCCGGCCGGCTTCTCCAGGTGGCGCCCTGGCGGCAGTTCTTCAATCTGGATGGCCATGCCGCCCCGACCCAGCGGATCAGCCATTTGACCATCCGGAACGTCACCGGGGCCTTCCGCTCGTTCGGCACCCTGCGCGGAAATCCCGGCGACACGCTGGGCGACATCACGCTCGAAAATGTCGACGTGCAGCTGGCTGAGCCCCGCCTTGCGCTCGGGCAGACGGAGAATCTCGTTTTCAAGAACGTGCGGGTAAACGGAGCGCCCTATCCGGTGCCGCCGGCGACACCCTGATCATCCCCCAATCGGCGCCGCCGTCCGGGCGCGGCTAAACGGGGGCCAATAGTTCGTCGATCGCCGCCAGGAGCACGTCGGTGGAAAACGGCTTGGTGAGCACCTTGGCCGCGCCCATGAGGCGCGCCGTGTCGAGGTAGTCCGCCGCGCTCTTGCGGCTGCCACCCGACATCGCGATGATCTTCACGGGCGGAGGCCTTTTCCTCAGCTCCATCAGCACCTCCAGGCCTTCCATCGTGGGCATGACGATGTCCGTAATCACGAGATCGGGTCGGGCCTGATCGAACAGCTTGAGCGCGGCCCGGCCGTCGCCGGCTTCAGTCACGGTGTGGCCAAAATGGGTCAAAGTCAGGCGCAGCATGTTGCGGACCGCGTCGTCGTCGTCGATGAGAAGTATTTGGGCCATGCTTAGCGGGTGGGTTGGGGGTGAAGAGCCGCCTGCACGGCGATGCCCAGCGCGTGGATGCTGGTGGGCTTGATCAAAAGCTGGCAGGCGCCCGCCGCCTTGATCCGCTCCGGGGTCAGCGAGAGGCTGTAACCCGTCATGAGGATGACGGGCAGCCCGGGCCGAATTTCGCCGAGTTGGCTGGCGAGATCCAGGCCGGTCATGCCGGGCATGGTCTGATCCGTGAGCACGAGCGCAAAGCGCCGCGGATCGGCCCGCACCAGGGCGAGCGCCTCGGCCGGTTTCGTGACGGACTCGACGTCGTAGCCGAGCGCGGCCAGCGCCTTCCGATGGAGTTCGGCGAGCAGTTTCTCGTCGTCGACGACCAGGACCCGCTCGCCGCTGCCCTGGGGGATAGGGCCGGCTTCGACCGGCAGCAGGGCCGTCTCGCCGGGGAGCACGGGAAAGTAGAGGCGAAAAATCGTGCCTTCGCCGAGCTGGCTGTGGACCGTGACCGCGCCATCGTGGCTCTCCATGATCCCATGCACGACCGACAGTCCCAGCCCCGTGCCCTCGCCGGGCGCCTTGGTCGTGAAGAAGGGCTCGAAAATCCGCCGGAGCGTGACCGGATCCATGCCTGTCCCCGTGTCGCTGACGGACAGGCGGACGTAATCGCCCGCCCGCAGCCGCGGCTTGGTGGCTGCGTAAGCCGCGTCAACCGTGCAGGTGTCGAGCCTCATCGTCAGCCGTCCCGTGCGGTCCTTCATCGCGTGCCAGGCGTTGATCCCGAGGTTCATCAGGATTTGGAGAACCTGGCTGCCATTGGCGAGCACCGTCGGCGCATCCGCCGCGACGTCGGTGTCGAACTCGATGGTCGCGGGGATGGTCGCCCGCATCATCTTGAGGCTTTCGAGCACGATCGGCTGCAGCTTGATCAGCTGCCGCGCCTGCGGCTCCTGGCGGCTGAACGTCAGGATCTGCCGGACGAGATCGGCCGCGCGATCCGCCGCCTGCGAAACCGCGCCCAGATAATCGCGCACCTTGGGATTGCCCTTCAATTGCATCCGCGAGAGTTCCGCATAGCCGCCGATCGCCGCGAGGATGTTGTTGAAATCGTGCGCGACGCCGCCCGAGAACTGGCCGAGCGCCTCCATTTTCTGCGCCTGGAGGAAATGCTCATCGAGCTGCTTGCGCTCGGTGATGTCCTGCGCGAAGGCGACGAAGGAGACGGGTTCCTCGCCCACCGGGCCGATGGCCGAGACGGCGATGTTGGTCCAGATGATCGATCCGTCTTTGCGCACGTACCGCTTTTCCTGTGTGAACTCCCGGGTGGAGCCGTCACGCAAGCGCGCCACGTTTTCCAAATTTGCGGCCATGTCCTGCGAATGGGTGATGTCGGCAAACGAGAGCAGCAGGATCTCTTCCCGGGTATAGCCCACCAGGTCGCAAAACCGTTGGTTGACCCGCACGAAGCGCCCGGTCGTCACATCGGTTTGCGCCACGCCCACCGCCGCCTGCTCGAAAACCGCCTTCAGCCATTGGTCGCTCTCGCGCTGAAGGAGTTCCGCGGACTTGCGCTCGGTGATGTCACGCGCCAGGCCGACCCAGCGCAGAACGTCGCCGCTCGAGTCGCGGACGGGGAAGGCGCGGTCGGCGATCCATCGCTCCGCCCCATCCGGCCGGATGATGCGGAATTCCTGGTCATAGGCTCCGGCCAGGGCCCGATTTGCGGCGGAGTGGAGCACCCGTTCGCGGTCCTCCGGGTGAATCGACTCCGACCACGAGTGCGGATCTTCGTAGATGCTCCGGCAGGTTCGGCCCCAAATGAGCTCGTAGGCCGGACTGATATAGAGCTTGTGCGAAGTCTTCGCGTCGGCGACCCAGAAGGCTTCCTGGATATTCTCGGCCAGTTCGCGAAATCGCGTCACGCTTTCCCGCAGCGCCGCCTGCGATTCCGCCAGCCGGCGGTAGCGATCGAGGCGGGTGATGGTGCGCACGCGCGCGCGCAGCTCGACGCGGTTGAAGGGTTTCGAGACGAAGTCATCCGCCCCCGCCTCGATGCCGGTGATCCGGGAGGCCTGGTCATCGAGCGTTGTGACCATGAGCACCGGCACTTCGGCCAGGCGCGCATTTGCGCGCAGCCGGCGGCAGACTTCGTAGCCGTCCATGCCGGGCATCATCACGTCCAGCAGGACAAGGTCGGGCGGCGTTTTGGCGGCCAGCTGCAGCGCCAAGGGTCCGCTGTCCGCGTCGATCAGCCGATAGCTTTCTTCGTCGAGAAGTTCATGGAAGGTCTCGCGATTGGCCGAGACGTCATCCACCACGAGGATGACCGGGAGGTGGCTCATGCCTCGAAGGGAGGATTACTTCGCCACCGGCTGATCGAGCAGTTGCGTGATCAGCGCGGCCAGCGTCTTCAGGCTCACCGGCTTGCTCATATAGTCCGTCGCCCCCGCCGCCAGGCAGCGCTCGCGGTCGCCCGGCATCGCCAGGGCGGTCAGCGCCACGATGGGAATCGCGTGGGTGGCCGGATCCGCGCGAATTTCCTGGATGGCCCTCAGGCCATCCATCACCGGCATCTGGATGTCCATCAGGATCAAGGCGGGGAGCAGTTCCCGCGCGAGCTTCACGGCGATGAGGCCATTCGGCGCATAGTGCATGGCGCAGCCCTTTTCCTCGAGGTAGCCGCCGATGGTCTGGACATTCGCCTCATTGTCCTCGGCGAGCAGAATCAGGGGGCCGCTCGGCGCCGCGGGGGCGGCGGCGGACGGGGCGACGACGGGGGCCAGGATCGGATCGCGCTGGAGAAAGGCGGCGAGCTGCGCGCGCGTCACCGGCTTGGTGAAATGCGCCGCCGCCCCGAGGGCCCGCGATCTTCCGGGCTCATCGACGACGGAGACCACCGCCACGGGAATGTCCCGGGTGGCGGGATCCTCCTTGAGCCGCACCAGCACCACCCATCCGCTGTCGCCCGGCAGCTGCACGTCGAGCAGGATCACGTCGGGCCGCTCGCGCAGCACCACCTCCACCGAATTGTCCCCCCGATTGTGGAGTATGCTCTCGAGGCCCAACTCGGCGAGATAACCCGCGAGGATCGCGCTCGAGGTGGGGTCGTCCTCGACGACCATCACCCGGCGGTAGCCCCGGCGGTCGACGGCATCCGGGACCAGCACTTCGCGGGCGGGGGCGCCAGCGGCGACTTGCGGCAGCGTCACGATGAAGCGGCTGCCCTGGCCGAGTTTGCTTTCGAGCGCCACGCTGCCGCCATGCAGTTCCGCCAGCTTCGCCACCAAGGCCAATCCCAGACCCGTGCCTTCCTGGGCGCGGGTCAGGCCCGAATCGATCTGCATGAAGGCGCGGAACAGCTTCTGCTCGTTTTCCGGCGCGATGCCGATGCCATTGTCCCACACCGCGAACCGCACCACGTTTTCGCCCTTCGGAGCGGTCACCGTCAGTCCGATGCGGCCGCCCTGCGGCGTGAATTTCACGGCGTTCGTCAGCAGATTGACCAGGATCTGCTTAAGGCGCCTCGGATCGGCCGTGAATTTCGTCACCTGCTGGTCGTGTTCGAAGGTGACGCCGATGCTTTTCTGCATGGCCTGCGTCCGCACGAAGAGGAGGCAACTCTCGCAGAATTCCGGCAGGGCTATCGCCTCCGGGTTCAGCTCGAGCTTGCCGGATTCGACCTTGGAGAGATCGAGGATGTCGTTGATGAGCGCGAGCAGGTGGGAGCCGCTCGAGGAGATGGTGGTGACGGACTTTAGCTGGCGCGGGGTGAGGGAGCCGGAGAGTTGCTCGAGGAGCGCCTCGCTCAGGCCCAGGATGGCATTGAGCGGCGTGCGCAGCTCGTGGCTCATATTGGCGAGAAACTCATCCTTGAGGCGCCCGGATTGGTCGAGCTCGGCATTGGCGCGGGCCAGGCCGTCGTGCAGCTTTTGCAGGGCCAGTTCGGCCTTTTTCTTCTCCGTCACGTCGCGGGCGGAGGCGAAGACGCCCTGCAGCCTGCGCTCCCGGTCGTAGAACGTGGTCGCGTTGTAGGACACCATCGTCTCCTTGCCGTCCCGCGCGCGGGCGGTGAGTTCATAGTCGGTGAGCTTGCGCTCGTTGAGCACCAGCTTGATGCCCGCCTTGGCGCGATCGGGATCGGTGAAGCAGTTCTTGAACGGCGCGCCGATCAACTCGTCCCGGGTGCACCCGGTGAGCGTTTCCATCTGCTGGTTGACATCGGTGATGATGCCGAGCGCATCGGTCGTCATCAGCGCGTCGATGTTGGATTCGATGAGCGAGCGGGTGTAGAACTGCTGGTCGCGCAGGCGCTGATCGAGCTTCATCCGCTCCTCCTCGATCTGCCGGCGCGCGGTGTTGTCGGTGCCGATCAGCAGATAGCCGATGATGGCATTCTGCGCGTTGCGCAACGCGGTCACGGACACCACCGCCGGGAAGCGGCTGCCGTCCTTGCGGATGTAGGTCAGCTCGTAGATGTCCTCGATCCCGCGCGAGGCCTTGAAGGCCAGGGCCTCGAAGCCGGGTGTGATCGGGGTGCCGAGTTCAAAGCTGAGCTCCTTGGCGCGGGCGACCACCTCCTGCGGATCGGAGATATCGGCCGGGGTGATCTTGTTCATCACGTCGGCGGCCACGTAGCCCAGCATGCGCTCGGCGCCGACATTGAAGATCTGGATCACGCCCTTCTCGTCGGTGGCGATGCTCGAGAAGTTGGCGCTGTTGAAGATGGCGCTCTGGAGGGCCCCCGCCTTGACCAGCTCCTCCTCCGCGCGCTTGCGGGCGCTATTGTCGGTGCCGATCAGCAGATAGCCGATGATGCCGCCTTCGGCATCGCGCAACGCCGTGACGGACACCACCGCCGGGAAGCGGCTGCCGTCTTTGCGGATGTAGGTCAGCTCGTAGATGTCCTCGATCCCGCGCGAGGCCTTGAAGGCCAGGGCTTCAAAGCCGGGTGTGATCGGGGTGCCGAGTTCCAGGCTCAGCGCCTTGGCGCGGATAATCACTTCCTGCGGGTCGGAGATATCGGCCGGGGTGATCTTGTTGACCACGTCGGCGGCCGCGTAGCCCAGCATGCGCTCGGCGCCGACGTTGAAGATCTGGATCACGCCCTTGGCGTCGGTGGCAATGCTCGAGAAGTTGGCGCTGTTGAGGATCGCGTTCTGGAGCGCCCCCGTCTTGAGCACGGCCTCCTGGCGCCGAATTTCGGAGCCGGCCTCGGCTTCGCCGAGAGCGCCCCATCCGGCCTGCAGGGGAGGGGACGAGTTGCTCCGGGCGAATCCAGGTGGCCTCGCGATGCCGGTCGCCATTGACTTCGAAGCGATGATCAGCGCCTTAGATTTTCTGCGGGGATGTGAGATCATAAGTTGAAAAAATCTGCTGGAACTCGCGCCCTTGAATAAGCGTTCGACAGCTAAAACAATGGACAATCTCCATCACGCCTATGGGGTGAAACCCGTATATCAATGAACTGCAATGCATTGCGTGTCGGCATCTGCAGCCGGTCATTTCCCTTTTCGCCGGACAAAGGGCCGTTGCGCAAGCGTCTTCCGTTGCGACGGGATGCTCGGAGGGCCGGACCACAATTCATGGTTGGGTGCGCGAAATTTGGGTCGACAGCCAACCTGAAGAAACCCCTCATCGGCCCAAAGGCCCCCCATGAAAATCTCTGGAGACTTTCGCGCCCGGACGCTCGCTCGCGAGTGGCTGACGGGCACCTTCATCAATCTCGGCTCGTCGGTGACGACGGAGATCGCCGGCAACGCCGGCTATGACTGGCTGCTGCTCGACCATGAGCACGGCCCCGGCGGGGACGAGACGCTGCTGCACCAGCTCCAGGCGACCTCGGCCACGCCGGCGGTGCCGATCGTCCGAATCCCCGTCAACGACCCGACGCGCTTCAAGCGCGTGCTGGATGCGGGCGCCCACGGCGTCATGGTGCCCTACGTCAACACCGCCGCGGAGGCGCGGGCGGCCGTGACCGCCATGAACTATCCGCCGCACGGGCTCCGCGGCGTCGCCAAGTTCAACCGCGGCGCGGGCTTCGGAACCACCTTTGAGGAATACTACCTGCACGCCCACGAATGGCTCGTCCTGGCGGCGCAGATCGAGACCGCCGAGGCAGTGGCCAACTGCGAAGCCATCGCGGCCGTCCCCGGCGTCGACGTCCTCTTCGTCGGCCCGAACGACCTGACGCACAACATGGGCATCCGCGACCAGTTCGACCATAAGCTCTTTGTCGACGCGTTGCAGCGCGTGGCCGTCGCGGCGCGGCAGGCGGGGAAGGCGGCGGGGATCCTGGTGCACAATCCCGCCCTGGTGCCGATGTGCCGCGGACTGGGCTACACCTTTGTCGCCCTCGGCTCCGACGGCGGCGCCGTCGCCGCCGGATTGCGCCAAAATCTCGCCGCCCTGAAGTAAGGTAGAGCGGGTTGTCCCCAACCCGCTGGCGGCTCCGGCCGCGCTGCCCGTATACCCGGCGCGATGGGGACATCGCGCCCTACCTTGCCTGAGGTCCGGTCGGGAAGATATCCTAGTACACCTTGGTCATGCCTCCGTCGAGCAGCAGCGTCTGGCCGGTAAGGTAGGTGTTGGCCGGCGATCCCAGGAAGACCGTCAGCTTGGCGAATTCCTCCGGCGTGCCGTAGCGGCCGAGGGGAATCGTCCGGCAGGCCTCGGCCCGGACCTGCTCCTCCGTCATCCCGGCCTTGGCCGCGCGCAGCCCATCCAGATGCGTGATGCGCTCGGTCTGGATGCGACCGGGGGCCTGCACGTTCACGAGGATGTGATCCTTCCCCAGCTCGCCCGCGAGCGTCTTGGTCAGCCCCATCACGCCCATCCGGAAAGTGTTGGAGAGGATCAGATTTTCCAGGGGGGCCCGGACCGACGATGAGGCGTAGTTCACGATCCTCCCGCCGCCCCCCTTGCGCAGGTGGGGGAGCACGGCGCGGATCGTCCGCACGTAGCTCAGAAGATTCAGTTCAAATGCGCCCTGCCAGGCCGAATCGCCCAAGCCGTCGAAGGTTCCGGCCGGAGGACCCCCGCTATTGTTCACCAGGGTGTACACGCCCCCCCATTGCCGGACCGTGGCGGCGACCAGGCGCTCGACGTCGTCGGGCTTGGTCACGTCGGCCACCGTGAAGGCCGCCGCGCGCCCGGTCTCCGCCGCGATCTCGGCCACGGCCTGCGCCAGCTCCTTCTCCCGCCGGCCGGACAGCATGACGTTGGCGCCCTCCCGGGCGAACTCGAGCGCGGCCGCCTTGCCCAGGCCCGCGCTCGAAGCGCAGACGAGGACCGGTTTGTCGGTGAGCTCCAGGTCCATGGCGGCGCTGGCTAGGACGCCCTCGTCTTCAGATCGCGCACGGGGTTGCGCAGCGGCTCAAATCCGTCGATCCAGCACTCCACCACGTCGCCGTCGCCCAAGGGCACCGCCTGCGGCGTGCCGGTGGAGAGGATGTCCCCCGGCAGCCAGGGCATCACGCGGGAATGAAAGGCCACGAGATAGGGGGGAGGGAAGGTCATATGGGAGACTGTATTCTGGGCGTGAATCCTGCCGTTGATGACGGTCGCGACCTTGAGGCTCATGACGTCGGGGACCTCATCGGGGGTCACCAGCACCGGGCCAAAGCTGAAAAAAGTGTCGAAGCTCTTCGAGCGGGTGAGGTAGCGGGGGTTCTTCCGCAGGATATCCTCCGCCGTCATGTCCAGGATCGTGGTGAATCCGGCGACGGCGCCCAGCCAGTCGGCTTCCGCCACGTCCTTGCACGCGCATCCCATGATCACCCCCAGTTCGGCCTCGCCAGTCGTCTTCTCCGACTGGAGCGGGATCAGGATCTCATCGCCCATGCCGATGATCGTCGTGTCCGGCTTCATGAAGCTGGCCGGCTCCTCGTTGGGGGCCTTCTCGGCGAGGTCGGCGGCATGGGCCACGTAGTTCAGCCCGATCCCCCAGATCTTCCGGGGATGCCGGTAGAGCGGGCCGAATTGCACCGTCCCGGGCGGGAGGATGTCCCCCGTGAGCGCCTCGCATTTTTCGCGGCCGCCCGAACGATACCAGGCGTTGAGCCGTCCCACATGGCCGCCGACGATGAGCGAGAGGACGTCCTCGGGCCACATCAGCCGCTGCCAGGCGTTGATGGCGGCGATCGGGAGGATGCCCTGGGCCAGCACGAGGGCAGCCTCTTCCCGGCCGTGGCGTCGGATGGTCGCGAGTCTCATTTTGCTTTCAGGAAATCGATCCTGTCCTCCGGCACGACGTTGTCAAAACGCACAAAGATGAAGGTGATGGCGGCGGCCAGCAGCGAGGAACCGGCGAGAAAATAGAGCGCTCCCGTGAAGCTGCCGGTGGCATCCCTGATCAGGCCGACGACATACGGGCCCGCGGCTCCGCCGAGATTCCCCACGCCGTTGATCAAACCAATGGCTCCGGCGGCGGAGGATCCCAGCAGGAATGCCGACGGCAGCGGCCAGAAGACGGGCCGGCTGCCCCAGAGGCCGACCGTGGCCAGCGCCATGCCCGCCATGGCCCAATAGGGATTCGAGAAGAGGCCGACGCACAGCAGGCCGCCCGCCGCGGCCAGGGCCGCGCCGATGAGATGCCACCGGCGTTCCTTCCTCCGATCCGAAGAATACCCCAAAAGCACCATGCCGAGCGTTCCAACCACATAGGGGAGGGCGGTCAGCAGGCTCGTCTTCGTATTGGTGAATCCGAACTGCTTCACGATCTGGGGAAGGAAGAACACGATGCCATAGCTCGAGACGGTCAGCGTGAAATAGATCACGACCAGCACCAGCGTGCGCGAATCGGTCAACGCGCGCCAGAGGCTCAGGCGCCCCTTTTTTGCTATGGCCGCGCGCTCCGCCGCGAGCTTTTCCTCGAGCCACTGCTTCTCGTCTCCGGCCAGCCACGCGGCGGCCGCCGGCCGGTCGGTCATCCAGCCGAGAACCGCGAAGGCGAGCACGATCGCGGGGATCGCCTCGACGATGAAGATCCACTTCCAGCCGGCGATGCCCATGAGCCCGTCGAGCTTCAGGATCACGCCGGAAACCGCGGCGCTGACCGCATTGGCCAGCGGCGCGGCCATGTAGAACAGCGCGATGACGCGCGCCCGGTAGGACGCGGGATACCAGTAGGTGAAGTAGAGAATGATGCCGGGGAAGAATCCGGCCTCGGCCGCGCCCAGCAGGAAGCGCAGCACGACGAAGCTCGTCGGGCCCGCCGCGAAGGCCGTGGCGGCGGAAACCAGTCCCCAGGAGAGCATGATCCGGCTGATCCAGACCCGCGCGCCGATCCGCTCCAGCATCAGGTTGCTCGGCACATCGAACAGGAAATATCCGAAAAAGAAAATGCCGGCGCCCCAGCCAAACACGGATGCGCTCAGCCCGAGGTCGCGATTCATGGTCAGGGCGGCGATGCCGACATTGGTGCGGTTGATGTAGGCCACGAAATAGCTGACAATGACCAGCGGCAGCAGCCGCCAGGAAATCTTCGCAATCGTCCTGCGCTCAATTTGACTGCGCTGATCCCCGGACGGGGCCTGGGCTGGGCTGGACATGGGGGGTGGGGCGCCGGCCGGCGGCGGCTGGCCAAAGTGGAATGAGTGAGCGCCCGCGTTCTTTCGATCCTAAAGTTCCGCTTTCAATCTTGCGTCAGTTATCATTGGGAAAATCATCGCCTGGATGGATCCCGTCCCCGCCCCGCAGGGCATGAACAAGGGGCTCACGAACTATGGCGACCCGGCCTTCTCCTTGTTTCATCGGATGGCCTTCATCAAGGGGGCGGGTTATACGAGCGGCGCGCTGGCGCGGCCCATCATCGGGATCGTCAACACGACCAGCGCGTACAATCCCTGCCAGGGCAATGCGCCGCAGCTGATCGAGGCGGTCAAGCGCGGCATCATGCTGGCGGGGGGGCTGCCCATGGACTTCCCGACGATCTCGGTCCATGAGGGCTTCGCCCATCCGACGAGCATGTACCTGCGCAACCTCATGTCGATGGACACCGAGGAGATGATCCGGGCCCAGCCGATGGACGCCGTGGTGCTCATCGGCGGCTGCGACAAGACCGTTCCGGCCCAGTTGATGGGCGCGGCCTCCGCCGGGGTTCCGGCGATCCAGCTGGTCTCCGGTTCGATGTTGACGGGCGCTTTCCAGGGACGACGGATCGGAGCCTGCACCGACTGCCGGCGCTTCTGGGCCGCCTACCGCGCCGATGAAATTTCCCAGGCCGACATCGACCAGGTCAACAACCAGCTCGTGGCCAGCGTCGGGACCTGCTCGGTCATGGGCACGGCCAGCACGATGGCGTGCGTGGCTGAGGCCCTGGGGATCATGCTGCCGGGCGGGGCCTCGCCCCCGGCGGTCACCGCGGACCGGATGCGGATTGCCGAGCGGACCGGGACCGTCGCCGTGGCCATGGCCGCCCAAAGGCTGACTCCTGACAAGATTCTGTCGCCCAAGGCATTTGAAAATGCCTTGCGCGTCCTGCTGGCGATTGGGGGCTCGACGAACGGGATCATCCATCTCACCGCCATCGCGGGCCGTCTCGGGATCGGAATCGACCTCGACGGGCTCGACCGCCTGAGCAGGGAAACCCGGGTCCTCGTGGACCTGATGCCCACCGGGCGGCATTACATGGAGGATTTCCACAAGGCCGGGGGCCTGGTCTCGGTCCTGCGCGAGCTAAGGCCGCTCCTGCACCTGGACGCCCTGACCGTGACGGGCCGGACCCTCGGCGAGGAGATCGACGCGGCGGGTCCCGCGTTCGCGCAGGAGGTCGTGCGCAGCTTCGCCCAGCCGATTTATCCCGAGGGCGGCATCGCCGTCCTGCGGGGCAACCTCGCCCCCGGAGGAGCGATCATCAAGCAGTCCGCCGCGTCGCCGCAGCTGATGGAGCATGAGGGGCGGGCCGTCGTCTTTGCCGGCACACAGGACCTGGCGGACCGGATCGATGATCCCGCCCTGGACGTGGCTTCCGACGATATTCTCGTGCTGCAAAACATCGGCCCGGTGGGGGCTCCGGGGATGCCGGAGGCCGGCTACATTCCCATTCCCAAGAAGCTCGCCCGCGCCGGGATCAAGGACATGGTTCGAATCTCCGACGGCCGGATGAGCGGCACCGCGGCGGGCACCATCGTCCTGCACGTCACCCCGGAGGCGGCGGTGGGCGGTCCGCTGGCCTTGGTCCGGACGGGAGACCGCATCCGGCTCAGCGTGGCCCGGCGCTCCATCGCCCTCTTGCTCACCGATGCGGACTTGGCGCAACGAGCCGCGGAGATAAAACCGGCCGCCGCGCATGGCGGAGAGCGGGGCTATAGGAAGCTTTTTCTGGAAAACGTCACGCAGGCCGATCAGGGATGCGATTTCGGCTTTTTGCGCGCCGTCTCCCGCCAAGTCAGCGTTCCGTCCGCCTTAGCGCCGTGATCACCCGCCGCACCTTCGTCAAGGGCGCGCTCCTCGGCGCCGGCCTTGGGCGGTGGGTCCCCCGCGCCTGGGCGAAGGCGGCGCAGCCCGGCACCGGGGTTGATTTCGCCGTGCCCGCCGGCGCGTGCGATTGCCACGTGCACATCTTCGGCGATCCGCGGCGTTTTCCTCTTTCGCCCGCGCGGGTCTATACGCCCGAGCCGGCCTCGATCGAGGAGCTGGCGGCCGTGCATCGGGCCCTCCGGATCGATCGCACCATCGTGGTGCAGCCCAGCGTCTACGGCACCGATAACGCGTGCACGCTCGATGCGCTGCGCCGCCTCGGCGACCGGGCCCGCGGCGTGGCCGTGATCGACGCGCAGAGCTCTGAGGCCGCGCTCGACGCCATGGGCCGGGCGGGCATCCGCGGCATCCGCCTCAACCTGGCGACGGTCGGCATCACGGATCCCGCGGTGGCGCGGCGGCGATTCCGGGAGGGAATCGAGCGGATCGAGCCCCGCCACTGGCACGTGCAGATCTACACGCAGCCGGACATCATCGCGGCCATCGGCGATCAGGTGCGGGCCTCGCCGGTTCCCGTGGTCTTCGATCATTTCGGCGGCGCCATTGCCTCGCGCGGCCTGCAGCAGCCCGGCTTCGGCGCCTTGGTCGATCTCGTCCGCTCGGGGCACGCCTACGTCAAGATTTCCGGGACGGCGGATTACGTGTCGACCCAGGCGCCCGGCTATTCCGACGTCGCGCCCCTGGCCCGGGCGCTCGTCGCCGCCAATCCCCAGCGCATTCTCTGGGCGACGAACTGGCCGCACCCCGATTCCGCGCGCGTGCCGGGCCGCCAGCCCACCGACATCGCGCCGCTGCTGCCCACCGACGACGGCCTGATTTTCAACCTGCTGCCCGGCTGGGTGCCGGACCCCGCCACCCGCCGGATGATCTTGGTCGACAACCCCGCGCGACTCTATGGGTTTTGAAGGCCAGGGCCCGGCGGCCAGATCACGGATCGGTCGATCGCGGCGATCGACGGGCGCCCGGACAGCGCCAGCGCCGCCTCGAATTCGCGGCGCAGGATGTTGACCACATGCGCGACGCCGGCGGAGCCGCCGACGGCCAGGCCATAGAGGTAGGGGCGGCCAATCAGCACGGCCGAGGCCCCGAACGCGAGGGCCTTGAGCACATCGGTTCCGCGCCGGATGCCGCCGTCGACGAGCACGGGAATGCGGCCGGATACCTTCGCCACGACCTCCGGGAGCGCGTCGATCGTCGCGGGCACGGTGTCGAGGTTGCGGCCGCCGTGATTGGAGACGATGAGACCCGCCACGCCCGCATCCACGGCGCGGCCGGCGTCGTCGGCGTTCATGACGCCCTTGAGCAGCACGGGCATGCGGGTCAGCGAGCGCAGCCAGTCGATGTCCTTCCAGGTGACCTTCGGGTCGAGGGTCGCGCTATAGATGTCGCTCTCGGTCGGCCTCTGGCCGCCCGTCGCTATGGCCAGCCCCTTCAGGTTCTCCCGCTCCACCCCCGGCGGCAGGGTAAACTTGGTTCTCAGCTCGCGGTAGCGTTTGCCCAGGACGGGCGCGTCCACCGTCACCGCCAGCGCCTGGTACCCCGCGGCCTCGGCCCGGTGCACCAGCGCGCGCGTGAAATCCCGATTGGGCTGCACGTAGAGCTGAAACCAAAGCGGCCCCTTGGCCGCCGCCGCGACGTCCTCCAACGAGACGGTGGAATAGGTGCTGAGCACCATGGTGGCGCCGGCCGCGTTGGCGCCTGCGACGGTGGCGAGTTCGCCCTCGGGATGCGCGAGCTTATGATAGGCGGTCGGGGCCAGCAGGATGGGAAAGGCCAGCTCGCGTCCGAGCAGCGTCGTGCGGGTGTCGAGGTGCGACACGTCCACCAGATTGCGCGGCCGCAGGCGGATGTGCTCATAGGCCTCGTGATTCCAGCGCTCGGTGAGCTCGTCCACCGCGCCTCCGTTGATGTATTCCCAGGCCATCTTCGACATGTGCGCCGGCGCCAGGCGCTCGTAGTCCGAGATGTCGACCGGGGCGCCGGCCTCGCCCGCCGGCGGCGCGACGGCGTTTGGATCCGACGCGCCGCTGAGGACGGCGGTGCCCATCAGCAGCCCCGTCGAGCGCAACAGATCCCTTCGCGAAATTTTCATGCCGGATCTCGCGGACTACCCGAGGGGGCGGGGCGGAGTATCAATGAGGATAATATTGAATCTCACTATGTCCGGAAAAGACGCTCAAGGCCAAATAATGGGCGGGGCCTGAGCGCCTAGGTAAATTGGGCGGCTTTCAGCGCTTCCAGGATCCGCTCGCCGCCGCCGTGGACGTGCTGGTTCATGGCCGCGTGGGCGGCGTCCGCGTCATGACGCTCGATGGCGTCGACGATGGCATGGTGCTTCGCCGACGGGTTTCCCGGATCCATCTGCCGGCCGATGCGCATGTAAGTGGGCCGCTGATACATGTCCAGGGCGGACATGACGATGTTCTCGAGCATCGCGTTCCGGGCGGTGCGCACGACGCAGAGATGGAAGCGGGCGTTGGCCCGGCAGTATTCGACATAATGGCGGTCGTCGGCCGGGTCGTAGTTCAGGGTCGCGCAGGCCCGCAGGTTCCGGATGTCTTCCGGCGTCGCCCGCTGCGCGGCCATGGCCGCCGCCGGCGGCTCGATCATGCCGCGGAGCTCGATCAGGTTCCGAAACCCGTCCAGGGTGATCGGGGCCACGCGATAGCCGGCATGGGGCTGGAAGGACACCAATTCCTCGTGGCTGAGGCGGTTGAGCGCCTCCCGGAGGGGGGTGCGGGAGATTGCCAGCTCCTGGCAGAGATTTTTTTCAACCAACCGCTGATTGGGGAGAAGCACGCACGATAGAATTCGCTGCTTCAGGACGGCGTAGACATGGTCGGGAAGTGCCGATGGGCGCTTCGTTTCCGGCGAGATCTCAATCAAAGATGGCCTGATTGCGACACTCATGGATTTGATGGATATGATCTTATCGAATTTTGACCAAATTCCAAGAGAATGTTTAAAATACTCTTGTATTTTGTATACAAGATTACATGGTGGCTTGTCCCTGAGTTACCCCCGACAATCGATGAACTGCTTCCGCATCGGTCCGAAGTGCTCGTCCCGCGAGTGATGGACATCGGTCCTGTCACGCCCTCGACCGAACTCAGGCGCCCGGCGCGCTTGCTCCATGCGGTGACGGCCGTCGGCGGCGCGGCGCTGCTGCTCGCGATCGGCTACGGGGTTTTCCGGATCAAGGTGGAAATCCTGCTGGTGGCATCCACCGCCCTGGCGGCCGGCATGGGAGCCTGGCTCGGTCTGGGTTGGCGGGAGATCCAGGCTGGAATGTTGCAAAGCATCCTCAAGGGCATGCCGGCGATGATGATCGTGGTGGTGGTGGGCGCCCTGATCGGGAGCTGGATCGCCGCCGGCATCATACCGATGGTGATCTACTATGGGCTGGGACTGATCAGCCCGCACAGTTTCCTGCTCACGGCTTCGGTCGCGGCTTGCGTGATGTCGATGCTGACGGGCACCGGCTATGGCACGATCGGCACGATTGGCGTGGCCTTCATGGGCATCGCGCACGGGCTGGGCGTGCCGCCGGACCGGGCGGCGGGCGCCTTGGTGGCCGGCGCCTATCTGGGCGACAAGATTTCGCCGTTCGCCGCCAACGCCAACCTCGCGGTCGCGGTGTCCCGCGCGAACCTCTACGACCATATCACGCATTCGCTTTGGACGACGCTGCCGGCGCTGCTGGTGGGATTTGCGGTCTATGCCGGGCTCGGGGCCGGCGCGGCCCCCGCCGGCGCGGGCGCGCTGGCCGGCGCCGCTGCCCTGCGGGCCGCGCTGAGCCGGCATTTCGTCTTCAGTCCCTGGCTCCTCCTGCCGCCGGCGGTCGTCCTCTACGCCATGGCGCGGCGCCGGCCGGTGATTCCCGGGATGCTGCTCTCGGCGGCCGCGGCCGCCGTGCTCGCGGTCGCGGTCCAGCACGTCGCGCCGGCGGCGGCCGCGAACGCGATGGTCGACGGCTTCGCCCCGCACACCGGCACTCCCGCCTTGGACCAGCTTCTGGCCCAGGGCGGGATGGCGGCGATGATGCACGTGACGCTCATCGCCCTGTGCGCGTTCGCCTTCAGCGGAGCGCTGCAAAAGGCCGGCCTCCTCGAGCCGCTGCTCCGGCAGCTGTTGCGCTTCGCCCACACCCCGGGACGGCTCGTGCTCACGACGGGGATCGCCTGCGTCGCGGTCGAGATGATCACGGGCAGCGCGTTCCTCTGCATCATCATCCCGGCGGAACTCCTCGCTCCGGCCTATATCCGGCTGAATCTCGCCGCGAAGAATCTCTCCCGCACCATAGGCGACTGCGGCATTGTCGGGGTGCCCCTGATTCCCTGGAGCATCGCGGGTGCGTTCATGAGCAGCACGCTCGGAGTCCGGGTGGGGGACTACGCGCCCTGGGCGGTGTTTTGCTACGCGGGGTTCGTGTTTACGATCATCGCCGGGTTTTCCGGCCTCACGATCGCCCGGCGGAAGTTCGACGACGAAACCCAGGCGGGAAGCTGACGCGATGACGAGCCTTGCCATCCACGGGGGCGCCGGAGCCCTGCCCCGGGCCGAGATGACGCCGGAGCGCGCCGAAACTTTCCACGGGGCGCTGCGCGAGGCCCTGGGCGTGGGGCAGGGCGTCCTGGCCGCGGGAGGATCCAGCCTGGATGCGGTCGAGGCCACGGTCGCCTGGCTGGAGGACTGCCCGCTGTTCAATGCCGGACGCGGCTCGGCCTTCACCCGCGAGGGAGTCAACGAAATGGAGGCCTCGATCATGGACGGTGCGACGCGGCGGGCCGGGGCGGCATTCCTGCTGCGGCGGGTCCGAAATCCCGTGCACCTCGCGCGCCGGGTGATGGAGCACACCCCGCTCGTCGCCCTGGCGGGGGAAGCCGCCGAGCGCTTCGCGGTGGAGCAGGGTCTAAAGCTCGAGCCGGTCGAGTACTTTTTTACCCGCGAGCGCTATGAGGCGATGCTCCGGTTGCGCGGCACCGACCAGACCGCCTTGTCGGAGGATGTGGTGGTGAAGCTGCCCGCGACGGACCAGGAGGCATCGGGCACCGTGGGCGCCGTGGCGGTGGATGCGCGGGGCAATCTGGCGGCGTCCACCTCTTCGGGCGGGACCACCAACAAGTTCGCGGGGCGGGTGGGGCAGGCGGCCATCATCGGTGCGGGGGTCTATGCGCATAATGCCACGTGCGCGATTTCGTGCACGGGATACGGGGAGGCCTTCCTGCGGCTGGCCGCGGCCCACGAGGTATCCGCGCTGATCGAACATCGCGGCTTCGAGCTGGAGAGGGCGGCGGCGATCGTCATCGACCGGCTGCGCGAGGTGGACGGGCGCGGCGGCATGGTCGGCGTGGATCGCGAGGGCCGCGTGGCGCTCTCCTTCAACACCGAGGGGATGTACCGCGGGTGGATCGGCCCGGACGGCCGGCCGCACACCGCGATCTACGCCGAGGCGCGGGAATGGCCGAGGGCCCAGCGATGAAGCACCTCCTCGCCTTCCTGCTGCTGGGCGCGCTGGCCACCGCCGCGGTCCCGCCGGCCGAATCGGCCAAGGGCCGGTTCAGCTACGCGCAGGCCGGCAAAAGCGTCACCGTCTGGTACTACCTGCCGCCGGCCGCCGGGTCACGGGCGCCCATCGTCTTCGTGCTTCCCGGCATCAAGCGCAACGGCGAGGACTATCTGCACGACTGGATTCCGCTCGCGGAAGCCGGTCGGTTCCTCCTGGTCGTGCCGGAATTCTCCCAAGCCCAGTTTCCCGGCGACGAGGGCTACATCTACGGCAATACGGTGAATACGGCGGGCCGGCCCGTGCCGCGCGAGCAATGGTCCTTCAGCATGATCGAGCCCATCTTCGACGCGGTGCGCGCCCGCACGGGGAACCTGAGCGGAAGCTACGGCCTCTATGGGCACTCGGCGGGCGCGCAGTTCGTGCAGCGGTTCATCTACTTCGTGCCGCGCGCGCGCCTCGCCCGCGCCGTGGCCGCCAATGCGGGCTGGTACATGCTGCCCGAGCTCGCGACGGATTTTCCCTACGGCCTGAAGGGCACGCCGGTGACGGCCGACGATCTCCAGCACGCCCTGAATCTGCCGCTGGTCGTGCTGCTCGGGACGGCGGACACCGACAGCCACGACCGGGTGCTGCGCCACACTCCCCAGGCCGACGCCCAGGGCCTCTACCGCTTCGCCCGGGGCCAGTTCTTCTTTGCCCGCGCTCTCCAGTCGGCGCAGGCCCAGGGCGTCTCTTTCGGCTGGCGCCTCGAAAAGGCCGATGGCGTCGGACACTCCGACCCCGGCATGGCGCCGTTCGCCGTCCACTGGCTCCTTTCCGACCACTGACCCCAGCAACCCATACCCCATGATGACCGCCGACAAATCCTCCCACTCCGAGTCCCGTTGCCTCCGCGGGCCAGCGCTGCTGGCCGCCTTGATCGCCCTCACGGCCGCCCTGCCGGCCCTGCGGGCGCAGGGCGCCGCCACCGGATCCTCCAACCCTGCGCCGGCCGCCGCCGCCCCGGCTGCCGGGCCCATCGTCCAGCTGACGCCATTTGATGTCACGGCCGACAGGGACAACAGCTACGGCGCGGTGAATTCCAACGCGATCACGCGCTTCAACGTCGAGCTTTCGAAGCTGCCGGTGAGCGCGGACATCTTTACGCAGACCTTCATCGACGACATCGCGGCGACCACGGTCGAGGGTATGATCGTCGGCAACTCGGCGGGCGCCGGCCTGTCCGCCATCGATGCGGCGAACGCCTCAGCCCAGCAGGGGGATCACGTCGCGCACAATTACATCCAGCTCCGGGGTTTCGACACGGCCGTCATGCAGCGGGACAGCCTCATGCCGGTCGGCCCGCTGTTCAATCCCGGTTCGACTGGCGCGGGGCAAACCAGCCTTTTCGACGTCGATCGGGTCGAGGTCATCGACGGCCCGCAGGCCCTTCTCTACAGCGGCGGCGGTCCCGGCGGTGTCGTCAATGTCGTTTCGAAACAGGCGTACCTTGGCCAGGCGCCCTCCGGCACGCTGCTCTATCGGATGGATCAATACGGATCAAAGGAGGCGCAGCTCGACTACAACGAGGGCAACGGCTGGTTCGGCGTGCGGCTGGCGCTGCTCGACCAGGACCTGGACACCCGCCGGGTCAACGTGGGGCAGCAGGTCGACGGCGAATATATTCAGCTGGCATTCAAGCCCTTCCGCAATACTACGGTTCGGTTCAACTTCGAGCAGTCGATCGAGAATGCGTTGACCGGGGATCCCGGAGTCGGCCTCTCGGCCCAGGTCACCGGGGATGCGCGCGCCGGCCTGAAGCTCTCGTATCTGCTCGCTTCCAATCAGGCCGGGGCCAACACGGTGAACCCCGCGACCGGCGCCCCGAACGTCGCGGGCGCGATCCTGGGAGGGATGCTGAACTGGAACAACATCGACTCCCAGTCTGGATGGCAGGCGGCGGAGTACACGAAGAACACCTTTGAAAACGCCACGATCGACACGCGGTGGAGCGATAGCGTCTCAACCGAGCTGGCTTTCGGATACAACTCCGTCAGCTACGCCTTCCGCGCCGGCGCCGCGACCCTGTACGCTCCCACCAACGCGACCAACCCCACCGGCTCCTGGGCGTTTGGCCTGACCCCCACCGAGACCGATGAGCCGGCCGTCAACAAGGCCGTCCGGTATTCCATCTTCGATTCGGCGGAGCTCTTCGGAGGAAACGCGCAGTCCCAGACGATCCTGGGAGCCGATTTTGTGGGCTCGCGCGCGCACTCCATCGCCTATTCGTATTATCAGGCGGATGCGAACTTCAACCCGGTGTATGCGTCGACCATCACCACCAACAACGGCCGGACGGCCCTACCCACGGTTTACTTTCCGATCGGCAACGGGATCGTGAAGTATCCGCTGATGAAGATGGGCGCGGGGAGCTTCACGGTCAATGGCGTCAACTACGTCCGGATGGTCACCAACCAGACCAACCCGACCCTCATCACCACGGCCAATCCCCTGGGCCTTTCGGGGAGCGGCTTGAACGAATACAACATCGTGGACAACAAGGGCATCTTCCTGACGAACATGACGCAGTGGATGGAGGACAAGAAGCTGACCACGCTCGTGGGGGTGCGCGCCGACGACAATTTCGACAGCCTGCTCTACACCGCGCCCTCCTACCGCGTGGCCGACAACAAGTCGCTCGATTACGACGTGGGCGCCAACTATGCGCTGCTCTCCTGGCTGTCGCCTTACTTTTCGGTGTCGAACGCCGTCACGCCGCCGCAGGTTCTGTTTCCCGATCCGGCGGGAAACCTGCCCCAGACGGGGCGCGGCGTCGGCGAGGAGGTCGGGGTGAAGTTCAGCAACAAGGCCAACACCCTATCCGGGTCCCTCGCCGCCTACCACTCGACCGGCACCAACGAGGAATTCGATCTGAACGCCACCGTCGTCTCCGTCATCAACCCCACGGGCCTGAACGGCAGCTATGCCGGAGCCAGCGGCTACACGGACCTGGACCGAAAGTCCAACGGGCTGGAGGCCATCGTCACCGCGAGCCCGGTGCGAAACTGGCGGATACGCCTGTCCGGAGCCGTCGAGGACGGGCGCATCAGCAACAATGCGTCGTATGCGCCCCTTTATAACGACCAATTCTACGCGAACGCGCTGGGGCAGGTCACCTACCAGGATGGCACCCTCGTCTATGTCAATTCCACCGCGTTCAACTCGAAGACGCCGGTGGTCTCGGCGACCTCGGCCGGTGCGGTGCCGCTGACGATCGCCCTGATGAACAGCCCGACCAGCCTCTATTACGCGAACCCGACGAACCCCAACGGCGCAATCTCATCGAGCTCCGCGGTGGCGACGGTCCTCAAATCGACCTCCACCACCGACGGGGCCATTCTTACGGGCAAGACCGGCCTGCCGATCTCCGCCATCCAGATCACGCCGTCCTTCGGAGCGCCGGGAAAGATCACGATCTTCCAGGCCGGACAGAGGACCCTGGGCACGCCCCTTTACAGCCTGAATCTCACCAACATCTATGTCTTCGACCAGGGCTGGGCCAAGGGAATCATGGCGGGCGGCTCGGTCAACGCCGCGTTCGACGCGGTGGAATATTATTATAATCCGACGACGGCGATCACGACCGCGAATCCCACCCTGGCGGGTTTCAACGCTCCCAACAGCATCACCTTGAACCCGGTCGTCGGCTACGAGCGCAAGTACAAGCGGGTGACCTTGAAGGTGCAGTTGAACGTGACCAACATGCTGAACCACTATGACGTCGTCATAAATCCATCGCAGGTGACAGGGTTTTCCGTCCCCGCGAACGTCGCCGCGAGCTTCTACGGCCAGCCCCGGCTCTACACCTTGACGACCTCGATCAAGTTCTGAGCGCGCCCGCGGCCCCACCCTTGGAGCAGTCCCGAAAGTTTCCGGCGGCGGCGCTGATCTCGGCCGGGCTGATGGTCCTTTCCGCGAGTACGGCGGCGGGACAGGACGCTGCGGGAGTCCGGGTGCGGCCGGACGTGCCCTACCTCGCCGCCGGCCGCCAGGAAAAGCTCGACCTGTACCTGCCGGCGCCGGGCCCGGGCGCCCGGCCCGCCCCCGCGGTCGTGGTGATTCACGGCGGGGGCTGGGTCGGCGAAGACAAGGCCGTGCCGGTCATCCGAAACATCTGCGGGGCGCTGGCGCGGGCGGGCTACGTCTGCGCCAGCGTGAATTACGAGCTGGGCAACGGGGCCTGGCCGACCAACCTCTACGATTGCAAGGATGCGGTCCGCTATCTTCGCGCGCACGCGGCGGACGCCGGCATCGATCCGGCCCGCGTGGCCGTCCTCGGTTGCTCAACCGGAGCGCACCTGGCGCTCATGGTCGGCTTCACCGCGGGAGAGGCCGGGCTCGAGCCGCCCGGCCCATATCCGGGCGTGTCGAGCGCGGTCGCCGCCGTCGTGGAGATGTACGGCATCACCGATCTGCTGACGCGCCAGGAGACGACCGCGGACGGTCAACCGAGCGGCCGCCCGAAGGACGTCAACGCTCCGCGCGTCCTGGGAGCGACCCGCGAGGCCAATCCCGCGCTGTGGCGCCTGGCGTCGCCGGTGACGCACATCACCGGCGCTTCGCCGCCGGTCCTCATCCTCCACGGGCTCGCGGACACCACCGTCGATCACGGGCAGGCGCAGGAGCTCGACCGGGTGCTGGGGGACCGGGGCGTGCCGCACGAGCTGATCCTGCTCCCGGGCGTCGGACACCAATTCGACTTCACCACCGTGAAGGGCCGGCCGCTGCCGCGCGACATCACTCCCGACGTCCTCGCGTTTCTCGCG
>Ga0302326_10004355_pt1 | contig 32788 bp, 28 predicted proteins | sample Palsa_T0_3_FD_202264 | JGI IMG/M metagenome (GOLD analysis project Ga0302326, IMG submission 202264) | Peat permafrost microbial communities from Stordalen Mire near Abisko, Sweden - Palsa_T0_3 | ecosystem: Environmental > Terrestrial > Soil > Palsa > Peat permafrost | place: Sweden: Abisko...
ACAGGAGGTGGAGGTGTGCCCAGCCGGTGAGGGGGCGTTCCGTCACCCAGTTGATGCCGTCTCCCGTGAAGATGGAGTCCCGGTGGACGGCGTGCAGGAGCGCCGTCGCGCCCGCCACCAGCCCGGCACAAACCGCGAAGAGAAGGAGGCTCCAGAGGAGCGTTCGCAGCACCCGGCCAAAGCTGCGAGCACACTCGCCGAGGAATTCCGGGAAGCGGAAGGCGTCCACCGTCCAGGCGCGCCACACGACGCCGCCGGTGAGGAAGAGGGTGAAGGGAAGTCCGGCCACCAGGAGCGTGATGCCGAGGCCATGAAGCGGACCGCCCTGCGGTGGAAATGCCTCGGGCACCCCCAGGAGTAGCTGCGCCGAGAGCAGGGGCCTCCCCTCGGCGAGCGGCGCGTGGCCGTAGTACTTGAAGAGCATCCCGAGGTCCGGGAAGACCGCGATGACGGCGCAGAGGAGCGTCAGCGCGAGGAGGAGCAGCAGCGTCTGCCACTCGGAAAAACCCTTGGCCACACAAGCGGGAATGGCGCGCAGTGTCCGCACTTGGAAAGAGGCCTCCGTCCTTAGAGGAAGACTGCGAGAAGCGCGGTGCACAGCTGGCCGACGTAGAGGTAGAAACCAACCAGGGCGGTGGGCGGATGCGGCGTCGCCCGGCGCGAGCGGGCGTCGTTGATGGGCGCAGCGTCCAAGGCGTTGACGCGTGCCGGGTCGACGCGCGCTTCGCGGACCCGGCCATTCTTGCCGGTGCGCAGGTAGGTGTAGCGCTTCCAGGTGTCCTTGCCGTCCCAGGCCTCGTCGACCACCGTCCCGTCCTCGAACGTCACCCGGACGGTGGTGGGCAGCTCCACCGGGGCCCGTCGCTCGACGGTGACCGTGCAGCGCACTGGCGCCGTGTCCTCGGAGGCAGGTTCCTTCCACGCCTCGGGCACGGGGTTTCCCTTGGCGTCATCAAAAGCCCCGGCAGCCGTCTGTGCCTCGGCCTTGCAGCTGATGTCGGCCACCGCCAGGTCCAGCCCCTCCGTGCCGTGAAAGAAGTCTCGCTCGAAACCGGAGAGGTCGCGTCCGGACACCTCCCGTGCCACGGCGAAGAAGTCGGCCGTCGCCGGGTGCTTGAAAGCCCACCGCTCGACGTAGGTGCGCATCACCTTGGCAAACGTCTCGGAGCCGAGCGTCAACTCCAGCTGCCGGAGCGCGAGCTGGGGGCGCGGGTAGGAGTTCGCGCCGTAGTCCGAGTGGTTGCGGTACTTCCAGGCCTCGCGGACGATGGGGGAGTCATAGCGAAGCCTGCCCGCTTCGCGATGTGCCATTTCCCAGTAGGACAGCCCGGTGGTGACGAGAGGCCCGAACCATCCCCGCTCGGGCTGGCCCAGGACGTCAGCGAGGTTGACGTGGATGCCTTCGTCCTCCATCACCTTGGCCGTGCCGTAGCTGTTGATGCCCTCGTCCATCCACGCCTCCTCGAACTCATTCGAGGCGACGAGTCCCATCCAGTAGTTGTGCCCGAACTCGTGGACGGCGACCTCCCAGATGAGGAAATCCTTGCCTCTGGCCGGGTCCCGCCGGCTGACGCCCGTGTAAAACGTCGGGTACTCCATCCCGCCCGTGGAGATGGCGTGCTCGGTGTTGGGTGGCGCGACGATGGTGACGTGGGGGTAGGGGTAGGGCAGCCACCAGCGCCCGTAGTGCCTGAGGGCTGACTTCTGCGCGGCGAGAAGCTGGTCAGCGGTGGCGCGGTACTGAGGCTCGACCAGCACGCTCAGCTTGACCTCGGGGAGCCCGTCCTCGCGAAAGACGTCCGTCACCTCGATGAACTTGGGATTGGCCGTCCAGGCGAATTCCTGGACGTCGTCCTGGTGGAAGTGGTGGGTGACGGTGCCATCGGCATTCTCGGTACGCCCGGTGCGCACGCCGCTCGCGCCGACGAAGAAGCGCGCCGGGACGGTGAGCTTGACGTCGTACGTCCCGAAGTCGGCGTAGAACTCGCTGTTGGCGTGGTACTGGTGCGCGTTCCAGCGCGGCTTGGTGGCGCCGCGGGTGGGCGGGACTTCGAGGACCGCCAGCTTCGGGAACCACTGGCCGATGAGGTAGTAGTCACCGCTGTAGCCGGCGCGTGCCACCGCTCGCGGCACGCGAGCCTCCCAGTCCATCTCGAACGTCACCGTGCCTCCCGGTGCCACGGGCTGGGGCAGGTTGAGGGTGAAGACGGTCTGGTCGTCCGCGTTGTCGTCGTCCGGGTGCTGCCAGCGCAGCGTGGCGAGGAGGTCCGTCCCGTCCGGGAGGGCGGCGCGCGTCACCTTCGTCCACCCCCACTCGTCCGGCTTTCTCTCTGGGTAGCGGCCGGCGCGATTTGGCTCCTCGTCGCGAAAGCCTTCCTGCTCCGCGGCGTCTCGGTAAAACGTGGACTTGCTGTTCTTGAAGGCGTTCCAGTAGGCGTGAAACCACAGCGTGGCCTGTGGTTCGGCGCTCCGGTTGACCCACGTCACCGTCTCCTTTCCCGTCACCTTGCGCGCGGCTGGGTCCAGCCGGGCGTCGATGACGTAGGAGGCGATGCGGTCACTGAGGGGCTCGCCGATGGCCCGTCCCATCTCGTCGAAGCGGGCCGGCGCAGGCGTGACAGCCAGAAAACCGAGCAGGACGAGAGGCGTCGCAATGGGCATGGGCGGGAACGAGCGGCGCAGATTGCCCGCTTCCGGGGGCGGTGCAAAGGAACTTCCGCCGGGGCACCACTAGAGAGCCGGTGGGGGCAATTCCTTGCCGTCGGTGGCGAGGCCCGGGATTGCCAGGAGCCGGCGCACGACTTGGGACATCCGCTCCTCGTCCCCCTCCTTGACGTCGAGGGAGAAGCTCACCTCCTCGTACCGGTGCCCGGGCACCACCAGCAGCACTGGCCGGGGGACGCGCTCCAGCGGATTCACCAGCGCCCGCAGGCCGGCATTCCACGAACGCGCCACCTCCTCCAGCGGGACGGCGTCCACGCGCAGGCGGTAGGCGACTCCCGGGTGGGTGGCGTCCTCGAGGACGATGCGGCCGTCCAGCGCCAGTCCCGCCCGGCGCAGGGCGGCCCGCTGTTCCGGGGTGAGGAAGCTCTGGGGGTCCAGCGGCGAGACGTCCGCGCCGACGGCGTCCAGCAACCGGGTGCGGAGCGCGCGTTCGGCCGGCGCGCGGGTGAAGGCCGTCCAGGCCTCGGTGAGCGCCTTGCTGCGTGCGCGCTGAAGCTGGCTCTCGCGCGATGCGCGGACCTCCTGCTCCGCGCTGAGCAGCTTCCTCTCCTGGGCGATGGCGATGGCTTCCGGAAGGACGGGCGGGATGCCGGTGCGGAGCGGGTCGAAGGTGAGCAGCACGAGCAGCGAGTCCGGCTCGTCGGCGACGCTCAGCAAAGGGACGGCCCGGAGAAGAAACGTCCCGGTGTCGGTGGGGCGTTCGATGCGCAAGGACGTGCCACCCAAGACTTGCGTCCGGAGGCTGGCCGGGGCGTGTGGCCAGCCCATCCATCCGGCAAAGGGCTGGCTGGCCTCTGGGCGCACCGTCGGGCGCTCGACGAGCACGACGGTCTCCACGCCGCCGTCGGTCGAGACCGGCCGTACCAGCGTGCAGGTGTCGACGGCCACGCAGGCTGGCCGGGGCGCGGTGTCCTCGGACGCGCCCTGAGCTGGCTGGGCGAGCAGGAGGAGTGCAGAGACGGCAAGAGGCGGGTGAAGGCGGAGCGTCAAGAAACCCCGGAGTCCGGCCGGCATGGCGCCCTGGACTCTACCCCAGCGGCGCGCGACGACGCGTTGCGGCCGGACCATTCCCCTCGCTCGCGGAGGGCGACGCGCTGCGCGGCCGCAGCACCACCGCCACGCTGGCCAGGATGAGCGGCGTGGCGAGCCAGGCCGCCGGCGGGATGGACTCCCGGCCGAGCGCGGCCCCGAGGAGGATGGCCACCACCGGGTTGACGTAGGCGTAGCTGCTGGCCACGGTGGGACGGACATTGGCCAAGAGGTAGAGGTAGGCGCTGAAGGCCACCAGGGAGCCGAAGACCACCAGGTAGGCCAGCGCTCCCACCGCGCGCGCGCTTGGCCAGGCCGTGAAGCGCTCGCCGAGAAGCAGGCTGACGCCGAGGAGCACCGCTCCTCCACCGAGCATCTGCGTCGCGGTGGCCATGGCCCCGCGCGGCATGGAGAGGCGCTTGCTCCAGAGCGAGCCAAAGGCCCAGGCAGCGGAGGCGACGAGCAGCGCCAGCATGCCAGCCGGGCTCGCCCGCAGGTCGCTGCCCAGGTGGAGAAGGACGATGCCCAGCGCACCGAGGGCGAGCGCGGCCCAGTCGGTGGCCGAGGGCCACTTGCCGAAGAGGCCTGCGAAGAGGGCCATCCACAGCGGCATGGCCGAGACGACGAGTGCCGCCATGCCCGACGTCACCGTCTGCTCGGCGTAGGAGACGCCGCCGTTGCCCACGGCCAGGAGCAGCGTCCCGACGACGAAGGAGTTTCGCCACTGGACGCGGCTCGGGAGCGGCGCACCCCGTGCCCGGGCGAAGAGGAAAAGCAGCGAGCCGGCCACGAGGAAGCGCAACGCGCCCATCCGAAACGTCGGAAAGCCCTCCAGGGCGACGCGCATGGCCAGGTAGGTCGACCCCCAGACGGCGTAGAGGAGGAAGAGCGCCAGAAGGACGCTGAAGCGCGTGGCAGGGGAAGCGGGGTGGGGTCCCATGGCGGATTCACTGGCAGCGACATTGGCCGCCGCGTCGGACTGCACCATGGCCTTCACCGATGCCAACCCGCCTCCCGCTTCCTGCGTCCCAATTCGTCCAAGGGACCCGTGACGCAATAACTGGCTCCCACCGCTCCGTTCCACTCCGCGGACGTGTTCCGCCTGCTGGCGGGGGGCCTCTGTGCTCCTCGCTTTGCGCCAGGGGACGTCTTCCCGGATGGCGTCCTGGTGTCGGACAAAAGGACGATGGCGATTGCCCGGCCCCGCCGGTGGTGGTTGTCTGCGCGTCCTTCGATGAGCGGCCCCACCCCGAGCGACGCGGAGACGGAACGCCTCGCCGAGGACGCGCGCCGCACGAAGAATTGGAAGCGCTGGGGCCCGTACCTCTCCGAGCGGCAGTGGGGCACCGTCCGCGAGGACTACTCGGCGAACGGGACGGCCTGGGAATACTTTCCACACGACCATGCGCGCTCGCGCGCCTACCGCTGGGGGGAGGACGGGCTCCTCGGCCTGACCGACCGGGAGTGCCGCATCTGCTTCTCTCCCGCGCTGTGGAACGGGAAGGACCCCATCCTCAAGGAGCGCTTCTTCGGGCTCACCAACTCCGAGGGCAACCACGGCGAGGATGTGAAGGAGCTGTACTGGTACCTCGACGCGACGCCCACCGGCAGCTACCTGAAGGCGCTCTACAAGTACCCGCAAGGAGCGTTCCCCTACGCGGCGCTCGTCGAGGAGAACCGCCGGCGCGGACGGGCGCTCCCGGAGTTCGACCCGCTCGACACCGGCGCCTTCAACGAGAACCGCTACTTCGACGTCCTCGTGGAATACGCCAAGGCCTCACCGGACGACATCTTCATCCGCATCACCGCCACCAACCGCGGGCCGGACGCCGCCCCGCTGCACCTGCTTCCCACCGTGTGGCTGAGGAATACCTGGGCCTGGGGGCGGTCGGGCGAGGGCTACTGGTCCGCCGGACGCATCCAGCCACGCGACGGCGCGCTCCTCGTCCAGCACCCCTCGCTGGGTACGATGCGGCTGGAGGCGGCCCCCGTCGGCGGGAAGGCCCCGCACTTCCTCTTCTGCGACAACGAGACCAACACCGAGCGGCTCTACCGCACGCCCGGACGCAGCCGCTGGCCGAAGGACAGCTTCCACGGCTACGTGGTGGAAGGGCGCCTGGAGGCGGTGAAGCCAAGCCTGGTCGGGACGAAGGCCGCCGCGCACTACTCGGTGCAGCTCGCGCCTTCCGAGTCGGTGGAGCTCCGGCTCCGGCTGAGCAGCCTGGACTTGGGAGTGCTGGCCGACTTCAAGCAGACGTTCGACACCGTCTTCTCCCAGCGCATCAACGAGGCCGACGCCTTCTACGCCGAGCGCCTTCCGAGTGGCGCCACGGCCGAGGAGGCTGCGGTGGCGCGGCTGGCCTACTCCGGCCTCATCTGGAACAAGCAATTTTACGGCTATGCGGTGAAGGACTGGCTGGAGGGTGACCCCGTCTCGCCGCCGCCTCCTCCGCAGCGCACCAACGGCCGGAACCACGACTGGAAGCACCTCTACAATCGCGACGTGGTGTCCATGCCGGACAAGTGGGAGTACCCGTGGTTCGCGGCCTGGGACCTGGGCTTCCACATGGTGTCGTTTTCCGACGTGGACCCAAGCTTCGCCAAAGAGCAGCTCCAGCTCTTCCTCCGCGAGTGGTACATGCACCCCAGCGGGCAGTTGCCGGCCTACGAGTGGGCCTTCGAGGACGTCAACCCCCCGGTGCACGCCTGGGCCTGCTGGCGCGTCTACAAGAAGACGGCCCCCCGGGGCGCTCGCGACACGCTCTTTCTGCGGAGCGTCTTTCCCAAGCTGCTGCTCAATTTCACCTGGTGGGTGAACCGCAAGGACGTTGCCGGCAAGCACCTCTTCGGCGGCGGCTTTCTTGGCCTGGACAACGTCGGCGTCTTTGACAGGAACCGGCCGCTGCCGGACGGCTACCAGCTGGCCCAGGCGGACGGCACGGCGTGGATGGCCTTCTACTGCACCACCATGCTCTCCATCTCGCTCGAGCTGGCGATTGACGACCCGGCCTACGAGGACATCGCCAGCAAATTCTTCGAGCACTTCGTGAGCATCGTCGACGCGATGAATTCCGGGGTCACCGGCCTGTGGGATGAGCAGGACGGCTTCTATTACGACAAGATGATTACCCCGCAGGGCGAGATGCTCCCGCTCCGGCTGCGCTCGATGGTGGGGCTCATCCCCCTCTTCGCCGCGGAAATCCTCGAGGACAGCTACCTGCAGAAGCTGCCGGGGTTCGCCAAGCGCATGCACTGGTTCCTGGAGAACCGGCCCGAGCTGGCCAGCCACATCTTCTACCGCCCCCCCGGCCCCGGCCACCCCAGCGGTCGGCACCTCCTGGCCGTGGCGCCCCGGGAGCGGATGGAGCGCATCCTTCGCTACCTGGTGGACGAGGCGGAGTTCCTCTCCCCCTACGGCATCCGTTCTCTGTCGAAGACCTACCGAGCCAACCCCTACGTCCTCAGGTCCAATGGAAGCGAGGCCGAGGTTCGCTATGAGCCCGGAGTCTCCGAGACCGGGATGTTCGGCGGAAACTCCAACTGGCGCGGCCCGGTGTGGTTTCCGAGCAACTTCCTCCTGGTGGAGGTTCTCGAGCGCTACCACCACTTCTACGGCAATGACTTTCGCATCGAGTTCCCGACGGGCTCAGGGCAGCTGCACAGCCTCCGGGAAGTGGCCCACCTCATCGCCCAGAGGTTGTGTGCGCTCTTCCTCCGTGATGCCAACGGGCGCCGCGCGGCGCACGGCGACGAGCCGCGCTACCAGAGCGACGCGTACTTCAAGGACTTGGTGACCTTCTACGAGTTCTTCCACGGGGACACCGGCCAGGGGCTGGGAGCTGCCCACCAGACGGGGTGGACGGCCCTGGTGGTGGAGTTGCTCCTGGACGTCATCCACGCCCGACGCCCCTCCTGAAAGGAGCCGTCAGCGGACGCGCATCCGGGCGAGCTCTTCCACCGAGAGCCCGGTGGCGTGCTCGACCTCGGCCGGCGTCACCGCGGCACAGGCCAGGGCGCGCCGGAAGGTGTTGAGCAACACCTGCGCCGTGGCCGCATCGTCGAACATCACCCCCAGGCGGTTGGCCTGCGCGGCGCGGTCCAGGAAGGACCGGAGCCGCGCCCCCGCCGGCTCGAGCTCGGCGGCAAAGAAGGCGAAGAGGGCGCCGAAGCGGGCCGGCAGCTGGGCCGGGTGCAAGTCCCAACCCTGGAAGACACCGTCCTCGAGGGCGCGCTTCACGTCCTCGGCGGTGCGTCGCCAGCCGGCATGCACGGCGCGGCGATTCTCGATTTGCTCTTCCCTCCCGAGGGTTTCCCCCCGGTGGGGCGCGACCGGTAGGACGGTGGTGGGGCCGTCGGACACCGAGACGGACGTCCCGGAGGTGGCCAGCACCAGGAGGCGGCGCGCGAGGTCCAGGGCCGGGTGGGCGAGCGTCGTGCGCGCACCGGTGATGCCGAGGGAAGCGCTCAAGTCATAGGGGCCAAGGTGCAACGAGCGGCAGCGGGGGCCGGCGGCGGCGAGGAGGCGCGGTACCCCCAGCATCCCGTCCGGGGAGATGAGCGCCTGCGGCGTCTCCACCATCAGCTCCAGCGCCACCGAGTTCTCCGCCCAGCCCGAGCGCGCCTCGACGGCGGCCAGCGTCTGGACGAGGAGGGCCACCTGCTCGGGCAAGGCCACCTTGGGCAGGGTGACGGCGAAGCCCGGCGGGCATCCGGCTGGTGCCGCGGCCTGACACACGCGCTCCAGCGTGCGCAGGGCCCGGCGGGCCGACGTCGCCGAGCTGAAGGCCTTGATGCGGATGCCGACGAAGGGCGGAAGCAGGCCCTCCCTTCCGGCCTCGGCCAGGGCCGTCCCCACCGCATCGGCGTGAGCGTCCTCCTCGGCATCGGGCCGGACGCCATAGCCGTCCTCGAAATCCACCCGGTAGTCCTCCACCGGTTCGCGCGTCAGCTTCTCCACCACGCGGTTTCGCAGCTGCGTGGCGGTGTCGGGTGCCAGCGACAGGCCGAGGGCCCAGGCGAATGTCGTCCCGTCCGGTGCGTAGGTGTCCAGCGCCGCGCGCGCCACCTCGCGGACGCGGGCCAGGGTGCGCGTCTGGAAGAGGTGCGCGCCGCCGTACAGCACGTGGACGGGGCGGCGGCCCGGCGGCAGTCCGGGGCGCAGCTGCTTCAGGCGCAGAAGCCCCTGCTCGAGGCTTTCGAGTGCCGGGGTGAGCGCCTCAGAGAGCGGGGGCAAGGCCATGAGGGTGGCTCCAAGGGCCGCGACGAGTGGCCGTCATACTCCTCTGATGTGGTAGGTGCACTCACCGTCGGACGCCAGTGGTGCACGGACGCCTGGCCGGACGCTTCGCCCATCCACTTCAGCGTCGCCAGGCCGTCACCGCGAAACCGCGCAGCCGTCCGTTGAGTGTCGTGCCTCCCTCGCCTAGCCTCGTGCCGAGCATGGCGCATTACGACCTGGTGGTGATTGGCTCGGGCCCGGCCGGAGAGAAGGGCGCGGCCCAGGCAGCGTATTTCAAGAAGAAGGTGGCGATGGTGGAGTGGCGCCCCGTGCTTGGCGGCGCCGGAGGCACCACCGGGACGCTTCCGAGCAAGACGCTGCGCGAGACGGCGCTCTACCTGTCCGGTTTCCGCCAGCGCGGGCTCTTCGGCGTGGAGATGAATCTCTCGCATCGGGCTGGCGTCCGGGACCTCCTCTTCCGCGAGCGAGCCGTGGCGCACGAGGAGAGTGTCCGGGTGTCGCAGAACATGGCCTCGCACAAGGTGGAGGTCTTCCAGGGGAAGGGACGCCTCCTCGACGCCCATACGCTGGTCGTGCGCCGCCCCGGTTCCGAGGAGACGCTGACTGCCGACATGGTGCTGGTGGCCACCGGCTCAAGGCCGCTGCACCCGCCCATCTTTCCCTTCGGGGCGCAGGGCATCTTCGACTCGGACACCATCCTGCAGATGGAGGAGGTCCCGCACTCGCTGGTGGTGGTGGGCGGTGGCGTCATTGGCTGCGAGTACGCCTGCACCTTCGCCGCCCTCGGCATCCCGGTGACGCTGGTGGAGCCGCGCTCGCCGCTCCTCAACTTCCTCGACGGCGAGATGTCGGCCCGCTTGAAGGAGCGGATGGAGGACCTCGGCATCCAATTCAAGCTCCCGGATGCCGTCGAGGGGGTGGAAGTCGAGGACGGGCGCATCACCCTCGGCCTGAAGAGTGGGGCCACGCTGCAGGCGGCCGCGGTGCTGGTGGCCATGGGCCGTGCGGCCAACAGTCGCGGCCTGGGACTCGAGGAGGCGGGGGTGGCCTTCGGCGAGCGCGACCGCATCATCGTCGACGGGCACTTCCAGACGTCGGTGCCCAACATCTACGCCGCCGGCGACGTCATCGGCTTTCCGGCGCTGGCCTCCACCGCCATGGAGCAAGCCCGCGTGGCCATGGCCCATGCCTTCGCCCTCTACCCCAAGGAGTCGCTGGCCCCGACGCTGCCCTACGGGCTGTACACCATCCCCGAGCTCTCCACGGCCGGCGAGACGGAGGAGTCGCTCAAGAAGGCGGGTGTCCCCTACGTCGTCGGTCGTGCTTCCTACGCCACCAACGCCCGGGGGCAGATTATTGGAGACGGTGGGGGTTTTCTGAAGCTCATCTTCCGTCGCGAGGACATGAAGCTGCTCGGGGTGCACGTGATGGGCGAGTCGGCCTCGGAGCTGGTGCACATCGGCCTGACCGCCATCCTCCTCGGAGGCACGGCCCAGCTCTTCATCGAGACTTGCTACAACTACCCGACGCTTTCCGAGACGTACAAGTACGCCACCTACAACGCGCTTGCCACGCGCGACCCGGTGAGCTGAGGCGAGCGAGCGCACAGGCGGGACGAGCCTTCAGCGCATGGAACACTTTTCCAACCTCGGGCTGGCGCTGCTCTTCGCTTCCGCGGTGGGGGCGGGGCTGATGAATGCCATGGCCGGCGGTGGCACGCTCCTCACCTTCCCCTCGCTCCTCGCGGCCGGGGTCTCGCCGGTGGTGGCCAACGCGACGAATGCCGTGGCGCTGGTGCCGGGCTCCTTCACCTCGGGCCTCACCTTCCGGCGCGACCTGGGCCAGTACGGCCCGAGGCTCATCGCCTACCTCGTCGCCTCCAGCGTCCTTGGCGGCTTCGTCGGCGCGAGGCTGGTGGCCCTGGCCGGCGACGCCTTGTTTCGGCGTCTCGTCCCGTGGCTCATCATCGGCTCCACGGCGCTCTTCATCCTCCAGGAGCCGCTGCGACGCTGGCGCGAGCGACAGAAGGCCGCTGGCCGTGTCGCGCCGGTGCTGGGCGAGGGCAGCCTGTGGGGGCTGGCGGTGATGCACTTCCTGGTGTCCGTCTACGGGGGCTTCTTCGGTGCCGGGATGGGAATCCTCATGCTCGCCGAGCTCGGCTTCGTCGGGCTCACCAACATTCACCAGATGAATGGGCTGAAGAATTTCGGAGCGGCCTTCATCAACCTCAGCGCCGCGGTGACATTCATCATCGCCGGCCTCGTCTTCTGGCGCCTGGCGGCCCTCATGGCCGTGGGCTCCATCGTCGGAGGCTGGGGCGGCGCACGCCTGGCGCAGCGCATCGGCCAGGACGCCGTCCGCTGGGTGGTGGTGGCCGTCGGCCTCATCACCGGAGCAGCGACGTTCTTCTTCTGAGGAGGAACGACGTCCGCGGACGGGTGCCAAGGGCCCCCGGCACCTCTCGGGATGACCCCAGCGGTGCTGACACCGGGCCCTTGAAACTCCTGAGAGAACCGAAAAAACGGAGGACGGCCGGCGCCTTGCAGGACTCTCCCTCGGAGTCCCCTCTGTGAAGCCCACCTTCCCCCTCATTGCGCTCCTCGCCACCGCCGCCTGCGGCGGCACCGTGTCCTCGGGCGCGCTCGCGCCCGACGGCGGCGCTTCCTGTCTGCAGCCGACGGTGATGCCGCTCTTGGTGGCGCCGGGGCAGCCCGGGTTGAGCGGCTTTCTAGAAGTGGCGCTGGGCGATGTGGCCCCCGGGCTGGACCCGGTGGTGCTCGCCTCGGTGCGACTTCGTGCGGCCCCTGGCCTGTCCCTGTCCTTCGTCGACGGGGCGCTTCTCTCGGTGAGGGACGCGTCCGGCGGCCCGTCGGCCGTCCTCGCTGCCGGAGGCACGCGGGACGAGGACGGTCTGTCCATGGCGCTGCCGTCGGAGGCGGAGCTGCACGCCCTGGCGCCGGGCGGCGTCCTGCCCATCAGCCTCGAGCTCGAGGGGACACCGCCCGCCGCGGCCACCTCGGTGACGCTGGACGTCTGCGTCCGCCCGCCAAGCCACTACGGCGTTTTCTAAGCGTAGGGAACGCGGACGGCTTCTCAGCGGTCCTTGGCCCCTGGCGGAAGCGCCGGGGTGACGGACGCCGGTCCGAGGGTTGGCATGTCGCCGGCAGGCCCGAGCGCGCCGTTGGCCTTGGCCTCGCGGCGGAGCTCCTCGTTGCTCAGCTCCTCCTGCCACTCCTTGGGGTTACTCGGCCAGGTGAAGCCGTCCGGCACCCGGCCCCCGCCGAATTGCTGGTGCCCGAGCATGTCCGGGAACTGGGGTGTCCACTGGCCGAGCTCGTCCGGCTCGCGGGTGATGCGAGCGCGGTTGGCCGGTAGCCGGAAGGGCGGAGCCTTTGGGATGTCCATGACGCGAAGGCACTCTGCGACAGGTCGAGGGGGGATGGGAAGAGGCTAGAGTCCAAGGCCCTTGATGGACCGCGCCCAGAACCTCGACCGGTTGTCGGAACCCTTCGACGTGGCCATCATCGGCGGCGGCGCCACCGGCCTCGGTGCGGCGGTGGAGAGCGCGTCGCGGGGCTACCGCACCGTCCTCTTCGAGGCCCACGACTTCGCCAAGGGCACCTCGAGCCGGTCCACGAAGCTGGTCCACGGAGGGGTGCGCTACCTGGCGCAGGGCAACGTCGGCCTGGTGCGCGAGGCGCTGCGGGAAAGGGGCCGGCTGCGGCGCAATGCGCCCCACCTGGTGGGGGACTTGCGCTTCATCGTCCCGGCCTACGCCTGGTGGTCCGGCCCCTACTACGGGGTGGGGCTCAAGCTCTACGACTTGCTGGCCGGCCGGTTCCGGCTTGGCGGCAGCAAATCGCTCGACCGCGGGGCGGTCCTCGAGGCGCTCCCCAACCTGGAGCCGGAGCAGCTCAAGGGCGGCATCCTCTACGTCGACGGGCAATTCGACGACGCGCGCCTGGCGGTGACGCTGGCCCTCACCGCCACGGACTTGGGCGCGACGCTCGTCAACCAGGCGCCGGTGACGCGGCTGCTCAAGGAGGACGGTCGCCTCAAGGGGGTGGTGGTCAATGACGTCGAGTCCGGCCGCGAGCACGTCGTCCGCGCCCGGGTGGTGGTGAATGCCACCGGCGTCTTCGCCGACCGCGTGCGCCACATGGACAACCCGGAGGCCGGGCCCACTGTCTCTCCCTCGCAGGGCATCCACCTCGTCCTGCCCCAGTCCTTCCTCCCCGGGACGCACGCCCTGGTGGTGCCGAAGACGGACGACGGGCGCGTCCTCTTCATCATCCCCTGGCACGGCCGGACGGTGCTCGGGACGACGGACACGCCGGTGCCTCAGCCAGAGGAGGAGCCGAAGCCGCTTCCGGAGGAGGTGGCCTTCCTGCTCGACCACGCCGCTCGCTACCTGGTGAGGGACCCGAGCCGGGAAGACGTGCTGTCCGTCTACGTCGGGCTGCGCCCCCTGGTGCGTCCGCCCGAGGAGGAGGGAGCGCGTACGGCCAGCCTGTCGCGCGACCACCACGTCTTCACCTCGGCCAGCGGCCTGGTCACCATCGTCGGGGGGAAGTGGACCACCTACCGCAAGATGGCCGAGGACGTGATGACGCGTGCCGCGGAGGTGGCGGGGCTGGAGGCCATGGCCTCCCGCACCGCGGAGCTGCGGCTGCACGGAGCGCCCGTCGGCGCCGCGACGTCCGAGGTCGGGGTGCCAGACGCGCCTCTGGCTGGCTACGGCACCGACGCGCCGGCGGTACGGGCGCTCGCCGGCGAGAATGCCGAGCTCTCCGGACTGCTTCACCCCCGGCTGCCGTACCTCCGGGCGGAGGTGGCCTGGGCGGCGAGGCAGGAGATGGCACGGACGGTGGAGGATGTCCTGGCTCGGCGCACGCGTGCCCTCCTCCTCGACGCGAAAGCATCGGCGGAGTGCGCTCCACTCGCCGCCCGACTCCTGGCCCGGGAGCTCGGGCAGGACGAGGCCTGGCAGAAGCAGCAGGTGGACGCCTACCGCGCCCTGGCCACGGCCGCGCAGCTGTAGCGGCGCGAAGGACCGACGCTCCCCGAAAGCGCGCCTTCTGGCCCCCCGGAAACCCCGGGTTGCGGCCCCGGACTTAGCTGAGTATATACTCATCTAACAATGGCCCGGCCACTGAGCGAGAACCGGCGCGCGGCGCTGCTCGATGCGGCGATGCGAGTCTTTGCCGAAAGCGGGCTCGGCGCCCCCACCTCGCTCATCTCCTCGAAGGCTCGGGTCTCCGAGGGCTCCTTCTTCACCTATTTCAAGACCAAGGACGAGCTCATCAACGACCTCTACATCGACCTCCGTCTCCAGCTGGCCGACGCGGTGATGAGCGGCTTTCCGCGCCGCGCCAGCGTCCGTGGACGGCTCGAGCACGTCTGGTCGCGCTACGTCACCTGGGGCGCTGACAATCCCGTAGCCCGCAAGGCACTGAGGCTCGTGTCCATGTCGCACGTCATCACCGCGGCGACACGAGTCGAAGCGGCACACCTCTTCGCCGAGGTCGAACGCCTGCAGCTGGACGCGCTCCAAAAGAAGAAGCGCGAGCCTCTGCCGCCGCAGATGGCCTCCCGGGCGCTCAAAGCGCTCGCGGAGATGACGATGGACCTCATCGCGCGCGAGCCAGGCAAGGCCGCCCAGTTCCGGACCGCTGGCTTTCAGATGCTCTGGGCTGCCCTGAACAGCAAGCCCTGAGGTGTCGGTTATGAATGAGTGAGTACGCAGTCACAATTGTCCGCCGTTGAAAGGTTGCGGTTCAAACCATGAGCACGGTCCTGGTCACCGGTGGTTCAGGCTTTGTTGGCAGTCACATCATCCTTCGGCTGCTCGAGGAGGGGCACGTGGTGCGCACGACGGTGCGTTCGCTCGAGCGGGAGCCTGCCGTCCGCGCCATGCTGGAGGGAGCGGGAGCCAAGCAGGGCAACCGCCTGTCCTTCTTCGCCGCGAACCTCGAGCGTGACGCGGGCTGGGCCGAAGCGGTCTCGGGCTGTGACTACGTCCTGCACGTGGCCTCCCCGCTACCGACCGGCGCTCCGAAGACCGAGGACGAGGTCATCATCCCGGCGCGGGACGGCACGCTGCGCGTCCTCCGGGCGGCACGCGACGCGAAGGTGAAGCGCGTCGTCTTCACCTCCACCTGCGGCGCCATCTACTACGGCCACCCGATGCAGAAGGCGGCCTTCGACGAGACGAGCTGGACCAACCTCGACGGGGAGATGAGCGCCTACGTCAAGTCCAAGGCCATCGCCGAGCGCGCCGCCTGGGACTTCATGGCGGCCCAGGGTGGCGAGCTGGAATTCACGACCGTCAACCCCTCGGGCATCTTCGGTCCGGTGCTGGGGCCGGACTACGCCTCCTCGATTGAGCTCGTGAAGCGGCTCATGGACGGGATGCCCGGCTGCCCGCAGCTATATTTCGGCGTGGTCGACGTGCGGGACGTGGCCGACCTCCACCTCCTGGCGATGACTGCCCCGGCGGCCAAGGGAGAACGCTTCATCGCCGTCTCCGGGGACGCCATGTCGATGCTCGACGTCGCCAAGGTGCTCAAGGCCCGGCTCGGGGAGGCGGCGAAGAAGGTGCCCACGCACGAGCTGCCCAACTGGGTGGTGCGCCTCGTGGCCCGGTTTGACCCCGCCATGCGGCAGCTCCTGCCGCTCCTGGGGAGAGTTCGCAACGCCACCAGCGACAAGGCGCGACGCGTCCTGCACTGGACCCCGCGCTCGCGCGAGGACGCCGTCACCGCCACCGCCGAGAGCCTCCTCAGGTTTGGGCTCGTCGGCGACACAGCCTAGGCCGTCCCCCTTGGACGTCTCAGTCCGAGGGGGCGGAGAGCAGCGTCCGCCAGGCGATGAGCCAGGCATCCCCGACGCGGGCCAGCACGTAGACGTCGTGCCCGGCCTCCTCGGAGCGCTGGCCGCCCATCTCCCACGTCATCTCCCAGCGGAGGGTGGCCACGGCCGTGCTTCCGAAGACGTCGACGGCCAGCTCCTCCTCCTCGTAGCGAAGCACCAGCGCCGCCTGGAGGAATTCCTCGTACGTCGCGACGCAGGCCTCGCGGCCCACGGCGCGGCCGGAGAAGTCCGGTCGCACGAAGACGACGTCGGGGTGGAGCAGTGCTGCGATGTCCTGGGTGCGTCCCGTCCGCCAGGCCTTGGTGAGGGCGGAGAGGACGGCGCGAATGGGTTGCGAGACAGGGTCAGACATGAGCGGTCCCCCCACGCCCACACTCTGGGCACCGTGAAGCCGCTGCGCAAGAGCCTACTCCGGGTCCCGGACACTCGAAGGACGGGTGGTAGCCCCCCTCAGCCCCCCACCAGGAGCCTCGCCACAAGAAGGCCGAGAAGCCCGGCGATGACGCAGCCCAAAAGCGTAGCCAGCACGTTGAGGCTTCCCGTCCACCACAGACGTTCCTGGAGGAGGGCCAGCGTCTCGTAGTTGAAGGTGGAGTAGGTGGTGAAGCCGCCGATGACGCCGGTGGTGAGGAAGACGCGGAGATTCACTGGCACGAGGGTGGAACTGAGCGCCACGCCCATCACCACCGAGATGAGAAACGAGCCAAGGACGTTGACCACCAGCGTCCCGTAGGGGAAGGCCTCCCCCAGAAGCCGCGGCGCGACGCCGGCCACCCAGTAGCGCGCCATGGAGCCCAGGGCGCCCCCGAGCGCAACGAGGAGATAGCGGGTGGCGTGCATCGGCACGTCAGGGAGCCGCGGGCTTCGGGCTTCCGGAGTAGAGGTCAATCACCTGGGAGATGGCCGCCTGGCAGACGTGGCAGAAGGGAACGTCGTTCCGACTGAACATGATGCAGTCCTCCTCCGGGCGGTAGTAGCCGGTGGACTCGTACATCGCCCCCTCGAAGGCGCCGACCTTGCCACTGAAAGTGTCGTGGTCGAGGAGGGCCGTCATCTCCACCTTCGTCTGCTTGAAGAGCTTGTCCATCTCCGCCTCCGGCCGATTCTCGGCGCGGATTTGCTTGCGCAGCGCCTGCAACTCGCGGTCGCGCGTCTCGAATTGCTGCTTCTTCCAGGGAGTGGGCACCGGCGTGCCCGGGCTCACCAGGGCCTTCCACTTCAGGTTGGCCACGTCATTGGCGGCGGTGACATTGGGCTCCCAGGGTTCGGGGCGGCCCTCCTGCGGAAGCATGGCGCTCTCGCTGGTGAAGTACTCGTCCGCCAGTCCAGCGAAGTGATGGCCGAACTCGTGGACGAAGACGTAGGGCGCCCACAGGCTCTTGGCGGCCACCGTGGCGTAGAGGCCGAAGATGCCGCCGCCTCCATACGTCTTGCCGTTGGCCAGAATCTCCACGAAGTCGTAGGGCGCGAAGGAGGCCACCTCGCGGAAGGAATGGTTGTCGAAGGTGAGGATGTAACGCTCGCTTCCGAAGGCGTCGTAGGTGGCGCCCACCCGGGAGCGACGGTGGATGCCGGTGGAGGGACGCGAGATTCCCGTGGCCGGCGAGGGAGCGCAGAGCCCCCAGACGTTGAAGTCGGCTCGACGCTCCTTGAAGGGCGAGGTGGCGAAGAGGAGGGCCATCATTCGCCGGGCGTCCCGCTCGAAGTCCCCCCGCTGCGCCGCCGTGTACCCGTCGCAGAGAAGCAGGAGGTCCACCTTCGTCGAGGACGGCCCATTCACCAGGAGGCGCAAGAGCGGGCCCGGCGAGGGCGGAGGCGTGGTGTCGATGTCCTGCGAGTGTGGGTCGACGGCGAAGGTCCACACCGGCGCGAAGGGCTTTCCATTGCTGCGCTTCTTGAGGGTGACTTCCACCTTGTCGGTCGGGAGCGGGAAGCGGAGGGACTCGGAGAATGTCCGGACCCGCTCCTTGGCCGCTGCCGTGTCCTCCCACTCGCCGTAGATGCTGGAGAAGCCGCGCGAATAGAGGAGGGCACCGCTGGCGGCGCTGCGCACCTCGAAGAAGTAGTTGCCGAGGCCGGTGTCGTCGAGCGGCCGCTGGGGGTTTCCCGGCCAGGGCGCGGGCTCGACCACCAGCCGCTCCAGGCTGAAGAGCTCGTGGCTCGCGTCGCCGGTGTGGAAGAAGTCCACGCGTAGCGTCCGCACCGCCGGGACGCTGGGTGCCGCGGACAGGAGGAGGGCGAGCAGGAGTGTCATGGGACTCCGGAGATTCGGTGGCCGGCCCCTCGCAGCACCGCCACCGCCTGGGCGAGGTGCGTCTCGCGGATGAGCAGCAGGTCCGTGTCGAAGGTGGAGAGGACGAAGATGCTCACCCCGGCGCTGGCCAGCGGGGCGGAAATCGAGGCGACGACGCCGGTGAGGGCGAAGTCGAGCGGGCCCAGCACCGCCAGGCAGCGGAAGCCGCGCTCGGCCTTCACGCCGGGAGGCGCGGCCTCCTCGGCGCAGACGATGGAGAGCTCATTCGGGGTGCGCGTCAGCGACGTCACCGCGCCGGCGGCCCAGGCCGGCGTCGGAGACTCGGGAGAGAGACGGCACACCGCCAGCCTGCCAGACAGAAGCTCCAGGGTGAGCGCGGAGGAGGCGCTCACCGGAGGTGGCTGCTGGTCAGGAAGATGCCCACCAGCGTGAGCAGGAAGTAGGACACCAGGACGGCTGCGCCGTGGTACTCCTTCGCCATTCGCTGGCCGAAGAAGAGCGCGGTGACTGTCAGTGCCGACAGCGCCGTTCCCCAGAAGGCAATCTGCGGCTTCCCCAGCACCAGCAGCTCGAGAAACCCAACACCATTGACGACGCCCGCCGAGACCTCGAGACAGGTGAGGATGAGGAGGATGGTCGGCACCATCCCGCCAAGCGGGCTCTTGGCCAGGTGCGGCTGGAGGTAGCCAAGGTTTCCCCGCCAGTCCATCACCTTGTCCATCCCGGACTGGAGGAAGAGGATGGCCAGGAAGAGCGAGACGAACGACTGCATCAGCCAGGTGGCGAAGTGCGGCGAGTCGGGCGTGGGCATCTTTCGGGTCCTCCGAGGGGGTCAGGGCTCCTTGAGCATGAGCTTCCGGACGAGCGGAATCGGGAGCGGCCCCTTGGACAGGAATAGGTCGTGAAATTGCTTCAGCGTGCCTCCGTTCTGCGACTGGTAGTCCTTGCGTAGCTCGAGAATCATCAGCTTCCCGACCGTGTAATAGAGGTAGGTCGGGTCGTAGGTTCCGCGTCGCGCCTCGTCGTAGGCGACGCTCGGGTTCTGGTAGCACTCCTTGACGAAGCGCTGGGCACCTTGCGCCACGGACATGGTGGTGGTGTGCAGCCCGATGCCCACCACGTAGCGGCAGTCGCGCAACAGAGCCTCCTCGAGCTGGGCCAGCCGGTACTTGGGGTTGTCGTCGGCGAAGCCCTCCTCGATGACCATCTCCTCGGTGTAGTGCGCCCACCCCTCGACGTTGGAGTTGGTGGCCAGAAGCTTCCTCACCTTGGTGGGGAACTTGGGCGCCCACAAAAACTGCACGAAGTGCCCCGGGTAGGCCTCGTGGACGTGGATGATGGGCAGCATCGAGCTGTTGAACTCGCGCAGGTGCTCCTCGAGGTGCTTGGAGTCCCAGCTCAGTTCGGGCGGAGTGATGTAGTAGAACGCCTCGTTGGCGTGGGCCTCGTAGGGGCCGGGGGTGTCCATCGAGGCGTAGTTGCCGATGCGGAGGAAGACCGGCGTCTCCTCCACCCGCGGGCGGACCTCGGAGGGAAACGTCACCAGGTCCTTGCGCACGACGAAGGCCCGGACCTGCTCCAGCGTCTGCCGCGCGTAGGGGAGGAGCTCCCGGGCAGTGGGGTGCTCGTCGGCGAGGCTGGCGAAGACTTCCTCGGGGGTGCGGGTGGAGTCGATTTCCTTCGCCGTCTCGACGAAGAGAAGCTTGTCCTTCTGCAGCTGGGCCTCGCCCTGGGCCAGGAGCTCCTCGAGCGGCGTGGAGATGAACTCCGCGTGCTTGAGCATGGTGACGTAGGCCCGCGGGCCGATGGCCCAGGTGCCGGTGCTCTTCGGCAGCACCGTCTTGCTGAGCCAGTACTGCAAGTCCTGGGTGGCGGCGATGGCGGTGATGTTGGCCCGCTGGAAGTCTGCCCACAGGATGGGGTCGCCGCCAGCCGCTTGCTTGGCCCAGGTGGCGAGCGTCTCGGTGAGGTAGTTCTCCGTCCCGCGCGCCTGGCCGATGGCCAGCTCGGTCCACTCCTTCGGCGGGTCGGTGACGTTGCCGCGCCCGGCGGCGTAGACGGCCGGGACTTTCTCCAGGCGCGCCACGATGGACTTCAGACGCTCCTTGGCCGGCGCGAAGTTCCGCTTGAGGAGCGGGTCGATGGCGGTGCCCGGTCGCCCGGCGTACGTCATCGGGTTGCGCGCGGTGAAGCGGAGGAGGTTCCAGTCCAGGAGCTCGGCGCGGATGCGCCCGTCGAGGAGCTCGAGGTCGACCAAGTCATCGGCGTTGAGGGCGGTGCGTTCCGTCCACAGGGCGGTGGCGCGATTGAGCAGCTCCTCGAGCTCGGCAATGCGGGCCTGGATGCGTGGCTCGGTCCAGGCCTCGAGCTCGCCGTCGTACTGGTGGAGCCCGGCGACGGTGGCGGCCACTGGGTCGAAGGTGAACTCCTTGACGAAGAAGTCATCCACCAGCTTGGAGAAGGCGGCGTGGGCAGCCTCGGGACTCATGCCGTGCGTCGTGGCACAGGCCGCGAGCACCGAGAGGCAAAGGACGAAGGGCGCCAGGGCACGCATGGGGACGTCCGTGGGAGATAGCACGGCGCCCCAAGGAGGTGGTGTCCCGCGTCTCAGACGCCCGGTGTGCGTCCAGCCGTGTGCCCGCCATCGACGGGGAGCGTCACGCCCGTCACGAAGGACGCCTCGTCCGAGGCCAGGTAGAGGCAGGCATTGGCGATGTCGCTGGGCGTCGCCAGCCGCCCCAGCGGAATGTCCTTCAGCAGGCGCTCGCGTCCGGCCTTCTCGCCAATGCCCATGGTCTGGATGAAGGCGCTGACCATCGGCGTGTCCGTCCACACCGGGCAGATGGCATTGGCGCGGATGCCGAAGCGCGCTCCCTCGAGGGCCAGCGTCTTCGTCAGCTGCAGGACGCCGGCCTTGGCCGGACCGTACGCGCCGAGGCTGGGCGTGCCCTCCAGGCCCGCGATGCTCGACATGACGAGGAGGCTTCCGCCATGCGTCTTCATGGCCCGGAACGCGCAGCGGGTGGTGAGGAAGACGCCGGTGAGGTTGACGCTCAGCACCCGCTCCCAGTCAGAGCGGGCCAGTGTCGCCAGCGGCCCGGGAATGCCGATGCCGGCGTTGGCCAGGGCAATGTCCAGTCGGCCCCACCGCTGCACCGCTGCGTCCACCGCGGCCTGGCAGTCTTCTTCCTTGGAGACATCGAGTGTCTGGAAGAAAGCATTGGAGCGCAGCTCGGGCGATAGCTCGGCCAGCGCGGCCTCGGAGCCGGCCCTGTCCACATCCCCGAGGACGACGCGGGCTCCCTCGCGCACGAAGCGCACTGCCGCCGCACGCCCCAGCCCGGAGCTGGCACCGGTGACGAGCGCGACCTTTCCCTCGAGGCGACCCATGGGCGTGACTCCTTGCGGGCTTGTAGGGCCCTAGATGCGGCCCAGGTTGTCAGCCGACAGCGTCAGCCACTCGCCCTGCCGGAAGGCGAGACTGGCGCGAAACGACGCTCGCCACCAGGAGAGTCGAAAGCTGCTGCCCTCGTCGGGCCGGGTCTCGACCGTCCCCCGCACGTCCAGCGTCCCGTGCAGGACGATGTCCGTCCACTCGTAGGACTGCACCCTCACCCACAGCGAGGCGTCGCTCCCGTGGCTGACGCAGTCCCGCAGCGGGGTGGCCACGATGCCGAGGGCCCCCAGGGCCTGCACGACGCCCAGCTCGAAGTCGGTCGTCGACACCACCTCGACGCAGAAGGGGCCACGCACCGGCTCGTTGGCCGGCAGGTAAAGGCGCAGCGCGGCCCGCACCCCGGCGGCCACGGCCGCCTCCTCGTCGGGCTCCGTCCCGGCGCCGGCATGGGCGCACCCGCCGAGCGCGATGCAGGACGCGAGGACCAGCGCGTGACGGAGGACGCTCACCGGCACGGGACGCTGCCCGTGGACGACACTCGCCGTCAACGCCCTTGAGAGGTACGGAGGTGTCACCCGGTGACGAGGACGACCGACCCCTTGCGTCCCGGCGTCTCGGCCCGCAGCACGGCGGCGCGCACCTCGGAGAGGGGGTACGTCGAGTCGACGGCCGGCCGAAACTCCCCGCGCTCGGCTCCGGCGAGGACGGCTCCCACCGCGGCGCGCACCCGCTGGGGGGAGACGCGCTGCAGCCAGCGGGTGAGCCAGAAGCCGCGCAGCACTAGCTCCCGGAAGAGAAAGGGCCCCGGGTCCACCGGGACGGGGTTTCCATCCAGCGCTCCAAAGAGGACGGAGGTGCCACCGGACTGCAGCGCCGCAAGCACCTGGGCCCCCGTCTCTCCACCCACCGAGTCGATGGCCGCCGCGGCGCCCTTGCCGCTGGTGAGGGCGCGGACGCGGGCCGCCAAGTCCTCGCCCGGGACCGTCACCACGTGCGCGCACCCCGCGGCGCGAAGCTCCTCGGCCTGCTCGGCGCGCCGGACGACATTCACCAGCACCAGCCCGCGCACCTTAGCGAATTCCACCATCGCCCGGCCAAGCTGGCTTCCGGCGGCCGTCTGGATGACGACGTCACCGGGCTTGAGGTGGAGGGCATCCTCCACCATGGCCTCGAGGCTCAGGTAGTTGACCCACAAGGCCCCGGCCTGCGCGTCGCTGAGGGAGGCCGGCGTGGGCACCACCATCTGCGCCGGCACGCACAAGAGCTCTCGCCACGTGCCGCGTCCGCCGTGGGCCCCGAGGAGAAGGGCCACCCGCGTTCCCGGGGCAAAGGACGTCACGCCGGCTCCCAGGGCATCCACCACGCCGGCGGCGTCGTTGCCCGGTGTCGCCGGAAGCGGAGGCGGACGGCCGTACTTCCCCCGGACATTCTGCAAGTCCGAGGGGTGGATGGCGCGCGACGTCAGCCGGACGCGGACCTCGCCCGCCGCTGGCTCCGGGATGTCCTCCTCGACGAGGCGAAGCACCTCGGCGGGCTCGCCAAACCGGTCGAACTGGACAATGCGGGGCATCGAGACTCGATGCTACAGCGTGGCCGCCCCCTGCGCTGCGCGTTCTGCGGGCAAGGCCCGAAGGCGCGACCGCAAGGCATGCAGGAGGGTGTGCAGCTCCCAGCTTCCGCCGAAGCGGACGCCGTTGATGAAGAAGGTGGGAGTGCCGTGGATGCCGCTGCGCAGCCCGCCGTCGGCCTCCTCGGCGACGCGGGCCCGGAAGGTGCCGTCGCGGAGGTCCCGCGTGAAGCGCGCCACGTCGAGGTCCAGGCTTTTCGCGAAGGCCGCCGGGTCAGCAAGCAGCGTGTCGAGGTCCGCGGAGAAGAGGCGCTCGTGGGCCTCCCAGAAGCGGCCCTGGGCTCCGGCTGCGAGGGCGGCCTCGGCGGCCTCCTCGGCCAGCGGGTCGCGGTCCACCACCGGGAAGTGCCGGAAGGCAAACCGCAGCTGGCTTCCGAGCCGGCGCTGAAGCACTTCCATGGTGGTGAAGGCGTGCCGGCTGTACGGGCAGGCGTAGTCGCCGTACTCCACGAGCGTCAGCTTGGCGTACGGGTTTCCGACGACATGGTCTTCGGGCCCCAGGGGAACCACCAGCCGATTCGTCTGCCGCGCCATGGTTCGCTCCAAGAGCCCCAGACGTGTCGAGGGAGAGGAATCCCCCTGGAACAGGCTGTGGCTGCGAAGAACTACCCACCAGGGCCCCTTCGGCAAGTGACAGCTTTGTGACGAACCGGGCCGCTGTAGGGCACCTGCAAGCACCTGAAAGTCCAGCGCTTGGGTACGGCTTGGCGACGGTGGTGTATGCCCGGGACGGATGGAAAAGTCCCTGGACAGCTTGCGGATTCTCGTTGTCGATGACGAGCGCAACATTCGCTCGGCCCTCAGGGTCTGCCTGGAGCAGATGGGCTCCGAGGTCGTGGAAGCAGCGACGCCGGAGGCGGCCCTGGCCGCGCTGGCGCAGCGTCCATTCGACCTGGCCTTCGTCGACTTGCGGCTGGGAGTGGCGAGCGGGATGGAGCTCCTCCCGCAGCTTCTTGCCGAGGACGCCGGGCTGGACGTGGTGATGGTGACGGCCTACGCCACCTTCGAGACGGCCGTGGAGGCCATCCAGCGCGGGGCGCGCGACTATTTACCCAAGCCCTTCACCCCGGCGCAGATTCGCGCCGTCGTCAGCCGACTCGCCGAGCGCCGCACGCTGCGCGCCCGGGTGAGCGAGCTCGAGGACCGGCTGGCGGAGAGCGCTCCGGAGGCTTCGCTGGAGACGGGCTCCCCGGCCATGCAGGCCACGCTGGGGCTGGTGCGCCGGGCCGCGCCCTCCGAGGCTTCCGTCCTCCTGCGGGGGGAGAGCGGCACCGGGAAGAGCGTCCTTGCCCGGACGCTGCACGCGCTCTCCCCCCGCGCCCTCCGGCCCTTCGTCACGGTGAATTGTCCCACCCTCTCCGAGCAGCTTCTGACGAGCGAGCTCTTCGGCCATTCGCGCGGGGCCTTCACCGGCGCCGTGCGCGACCAGCCCGGGCGTGTCGAGGCAGCCGAGGGCGGGACGCTGTTTCTGGACGAGATTGGCGAGCTCGGTCCAAGCGTCCAGGTGCAGCTGTTGCGCTTCCTCCAGGAGAAGCGCTTCGAGCGCCTCGGGGAGGGACGCACCCGGGTGGCGGACGTCCGGGTGGTGGCGGCCACCAACCGAGACCTGGAAGCCGACGTGCGCGCTGGACGGTTTCGCGAGGACCTCCTCTACCGCCTCAACGTCGTGGAAGTCGTCCTCCCGGCGCTGCGCGAGCGGCCGGAGGACATCCTCCCGCTCGGGCGCCGCTTGCTGGAGGCCCTGGCAAGAAACGCCAAGCGGCCGGGAGTGGCCTTCAGCCCGGAGACGGAGAGCGTCCTTCTGGCCTATGCCTGGCCGGGCAACATCCGCGAGCTGCGCAACGCGGTGGAGCGCGCTCTCATCGTCTGGCCCGCGCAGCGCATCGAGCCCGAGGCCCTGCCCGAGCGCATCACCGCCGCCACCAGCCGCACCCTGGCGCTGGGAGGGCCCTTCACCCTGGAGGCCATCGAGCGCGAGCACACCTTGCGCGTCCTCGCCTCGTCTCCGACGCTGGAGGAAGCGGCGCGCCTCCTCGGCATCGACGCCTCGACGCTGTGGCGAAGGCGAAAGAGGTACGAGGGCAGCTAATCCTTCAAGCAGGGCCCCGGACGGCCGTCGGCACGCTGAGCCAGAAGGTGCTCCCCTGGCCCGGTGTGCTCTCCACGCCCACCGTCCCCCCGTGGGCCTCGGCGACGTCCTTGACGATGGAGAGCCCGAGGCCGGCGCTCCCGCCCTTCGCACCGGGTACCCGGAAGAAGCGGTCGAAGAGGCGGGGCTGGTGCTCCGGGGCGACGCCCTCTCCCTTGTCCTGGACGCTGAAGCGGATGGCGCCGTCGGCTGGCGCGGCCAGTAGCGTCACCTCGCCGCCGGCCGTGCTGTGGCGGACGGCATTGGAGAGGAGGTTTTGAAGGGCGAGCTCCAGGCGCTCCTTGTCCGCCACCAGGGACTCGCTGCCGGGCTCGGCGCGGGCGGACAGCTTCACGCCGGCTTGCTCGGCCAACGTCCGGACGCCGGCCAGCGCCTCCTCGAGGAGCGAAGCGACTTCCAGAGGGACCGGGCTCAGCTCCAGTAACCCGGCGCGGATGCGCGCCAGGTCCAGCAAGTCATCCACTATCCGCTGCAGCCGCTCGCAGTCCTGGCGCGCGGCGGTGAGCAAGTCGAGCTGCTGCTCCGTCACCGGCCCCACCGCCCCCTCCACGCAGAGGTGGATGGCCATGCGCAGGCTGGTGAGCGGCGTCCGGAATTCGTGGGCCACGGTGGCCACGAGGTCATTCTTCAGCTCGTCGAAGCGGCGCAGCCGTGTGACGTCCTGGAGCACCACCGTTGCGCCCAGCACCCCGCCGCCCTCGCCGAGGACGGGCGAGGCCCTGGGAAGCAGGGCCAGGGCCCCGTCGGCGGAGGACACCAGCACCGCCTCGTCGAAGCCCCGGGGGATGTACGGCCCCTCGCCGGCGAGCACGTGGGTGCGCACCCGGTCCACCACTGCTCGCACCTCGGGCGGCGTGGGGGCAAGCGGGGCCTCGGCGTCCAGCCGCACGCCGAGCAATGCCTCGGCGATGCGGTTGGCGTTGAGGAGCGCGCCGTCCGCGCCAAACACCAGCACCGGGTCCGGCAGGCTGTCGATGGCCGCCTGGGCGCTGGCCTGGGCCTGGAGCAGCTCGCCGAGGCTGCTCTGCTGGTAGGTGCGGAGGCTGTCGGCCATGGCGTTGAAGTCCCGCGCCAGCTGGCCAATCTCCCCGCTGTCATTCACCAGCACCCGCGTCCCCAAGTCTCCCTCGCCGAGACGGCGCACCGCCTGGCCAAGCACGGCCACCGGCCGCAAGGCCGCCGCCACGAGGGAGCCCGAGGCCAGAAGGCCCAAGAGGAGCGCGGCCAGCACGGCGAGGTACGTCACCGTCTTGGCCAGCTCGCTCTTCCGGCGCTGTGCCTCGCTCCGCTCCACCATCGCGTCCTGGTTGATGGCGAGTATCTTGTCCGCGCTGTCCTTGACGCGGAGGAAGCCCTTGGCCAGGACGTCCAGGTAGCGGATGCGGCGCTGCTCCCGCCCCGGGAGCTGGACAAAGGCGTCGAAGGCCCGCTGGTAGTCCGTCCAGGCGCGGCGCAGCTCGACGGCCGCCTCCTGCTCGCCGGGCTCGGTGATGTTCTGCTCCTCCACGCGGAGCTCGGCCTCGAAGCGAGGCCGGTTCTCCGTTGCCTGTGCCAGGCCAAGCGCGTCCTCGCCGATGACGAGGAAGAGGGCCGCGCTGTCGATGCGCTCGATGGCCTCCTTCATCCTCTGCGCGGCGAGGACGCTGCGGTAGTTGTCGGCGAGAATCCGCTGGCCGCTCCTGGCCAGGTCCGCCAGGGTGGCGACACTCATCACCCCCACCAGCGCCAGGGCCAGCGCGAGCGGCCCCTGGGCGAGGAGCAACCGCGTCCTCAGCGTCACGCGCGCAGCTCCTGGAAGGCCACCACCTGGATGTCCAGGTCCCTGGCCTGGCGCACGAGGCGCAAATCGCTCGTCCAGCCCAGCCACCGTCGCCAGCCGCGGGCCTGCGAGCGGCCGATGAGGATGAGGGCCACGCCGTGGCTGTGGGCGAAGTCCAACAGCGCCGGCACGGGGTCCTTGGCGCGCAGCCGCACCACCTCGGCGCCCGCCTCGCGGGCCTTCTCGATGTTGGCCAGCAGGTGGCGCTGGGCCTCGGCGTCGATGAGGTTGGGTGCCTCGGACGGCGTCTCGACGTACACCACGAACCAGTCGGTGTTGAGCCGTCCGGCAGCGCGGGAACCGCGGCGAAGCAGCGCCGCCGCCTGGGGCGGAAAGGACGACAGGCAAACCATCACCCGTCCGGCGGCGGGGTGCGCAGTGGTGTCGGTGGCCGGCCGTCCGGCGGCGGCCGACCGCTCGAGGCTTTCCGCCACCTCCCGCAGCGCCAGCTCCCGCAGGGTGACGAGGTTGTCGTGCCGGAAGAAGCGCTCCAGCGCCTGGGGGACTTTGTCCGCCTGGTAGATTTTCCCGGCGCGCAGACGCTCCTGGAGGTCCTCCACCGCCAGGTCGAGGTTGACCACCTGGTCGGCGAGCTGGAGGAAGGAGTCGGGCAGCGTCTCTCGGACTTCGACGCCGGTGGCCCGCTCGACCAAGTCATTCAGAGACTCGAGGTGCTGGACGTTGAAGGCGCCGATGACGCTGATGCCGGCACTGAGGAGCTCCTGCACGTCCTGGTACCGCTTGCGGTTTCTGCACACCGGGAGGTTGGTGTGCGCGAGCTCGTCCACCACCGCCACCGCGGGCTTCCGGGCGAGGATGGCATCGAGGTCCATCTCCTCGACGGTGACGCCGCGGTAGGTGACCGAGCGCCGGGGGATGACGGGCAGCCCCTCCACCAGGGCAGCCGTCTCGGCGCGGCCGTGCGTCTCCACGTAGCCCACCACCACGTCGATGCCGCGGTCCAGGAGGTCATGTGCCTCCTCCAGCATGCGGTACGTCTTCCCCACGCCGGCGGCGAAGCCGATGTAGAGCTTGAGACGTCCCCGCTTTCCCCGCTCGAGGAGGGTGAGGAAGTCCTCAGCCCGCGGGCGGAGCTGGCCGAGGCGAGCCGGAGGGGTGCTCATGGCGAAGGAAGGCTACCTCGGCGGAAGCAGCCGGAGGGCGGCGCGAGGGACGGCCTACCGGCTGACGCTCGACCAGCCCCTCTCGGGGATTGCGAATGTGCGCTGCGCGAGGGCTTTGGCATCGTCGAGTGTCTCGTGCCAGCTGTGGGCCAGGAATTGCCCCGCGTCGTCGAGGCAGAAGAGATAGTACCCCCCATCGTCCTGCTCGATTTCGAGCACGCTTGGACGGACGAGCTCGCTCGCCTCGCGCGCCTGCTTCGCCAGGGTGCCAGCCAGAGGCTGCGGCAGGGTGGCTCGAAGCTTGACGCGTTTCATGGCGAGGCGGCGCCTTTCGTCAGTGGCTCGCCGGAGGCGGCTGGCTTGGACGGCCGAACTGCCGGTCCAGCGCGAGGTTGAGGAGGAGGACATTCACCCGGGGCTCGCCGAGAAAGCCCAGCGTCCGGCCCTCGGTGTGGGCGCTGGCCACCGCCCGGACGCGCTCCTCGCTCAGGCCCCGGGCCGCTGCCACGCGCTTCACCTGCCAGGCGATGGACGAAGGTGACAGGTGCGGGTCGAGCCCGCTGGCCGACGCCGTCACCAGCTCCGCCGGCACCGGCGTTGGCGCACCGGGGTTCCCCGCCTCGAGCCGCTTCAGGACGTCGGCTGCACCGTCCCGCAGCTTCTTGCTGGTGGGCCCGAGGTTACTGGCCGAGGAAGCGGTGGCGTCGTAGCCATTCTGCCCGGCGGCCGAGGGCCGGGGCTGGAAGTAGCCCGGCTTGGAGAATTGCTGCGCCAGGAGCTCCGAGCCCACCACCTGGCCGCGCTCGTCCGTGGCCCAGCTGCCCTGGGCGCGCTCGGGGAAGAGCACCACCGCCAGCCCGGTGACGAGAAGCGGGTAGACGAGGCCCGTCACAAGGAGGGTGAGGAGCGTGGTGCGGAGGGAGATGGCCAGTAAGGAGCGCATGAAGAGGGGTGCCTTTAGACGAGGCCCACGGCCTGGAGCAGGAGGTCGATGGCCTTGATGCCGATGAAGGGGACGAGGATGCCGCCCAGGCCGTAGATGAGGAGCGAGCGGCGCAAGAGGGCGGCGGCCCCGATGGCCCGGTAGCGCACCCCGCGCAAGGCGAGGGGGATGAGCGCGACGATGATGAGGGCGTTGAAGATGACGGCGGAGAGGATGGCCGACTGGGGGGAGGCGAGGCGCATCACATTCAACGGCGCAATCTCCGGAAACACGCCCACGAACATGGCCGGGAGGATGGCGAAGTACTTGGCCACGTCGTTGGCGATGGAGAAGGTGGTGAGCGTCCCGCGCGTCATCAGGAGCTGCTTGCCGACCTCCACGACTTCCAGGAGCTTGGTCGGGTTGGAGTCCAGGTCCACCATGTTCCCGGCCTCCTTGGCGGCCTGCGTCCCGGTATTCATCGCCACCCCGACGTCGGCCTGGGCCAGCGCCGGAGCATCGTTGGTGCCGTCGCCAGTCATGGCCACGAGCTTTCCCTTGGCCTGCTCGTCCTGGATGAGTCGCAGCTTGGCCTCCGGGGTGGCCTCGGCGAGAAAGTCGTCCACGCCCGCCTCCCGGGCGATGGCCGCCGCGGTGCGAGGGTTGTCGCCGGTAATCATCACCGTCCGGATGCCCATGGCCCGGAAGCGGTCGAAGCGCTCCTTGATGCCTCCCTTGACGACGTCCTTCAGGTGCACGATGCCGAGGACGCGTGCGCCGTCGGAGACGGCCAGCGGCGTGCCCCCGGCGTCGCCGATGCGTCCGGCGATGGCATCCAGCTCGGCCGGGACGGTGCCCCCCAGGCTTTTGACGTAGGCGGCGACGGCGTCGACGGCGCCCTTGCGCACGCTGCGCCCGCCAATGTCACAGCCGCTCATGCGCGTCTGTGCGCTGAATTTGATGAAGTGCGTCCCGGGCTCGGCCACCTCCCGGCCGCGGAGGCGGTAGCGCTCCTTGGCCAGCACCACGATGCTGCGTCCCTCCGGCGTCTCGTCGGCCAGGCTGCTGAGCTGGGCCGCATCGGCCAGGTCCTCGACGCGGACGCCGGCCAGGGGCAGTAACTCCGTGGCCATCCGGTTTCCGAGCGTGATGGTGCCGGTCTTGTCCAGGAGCAGCGTGTCCACGTCACCGGCCGCCTCCACCGCGCGGCCGCTCATGGCGATGACATTCTTTCGCAAGAGCCGGTCCATCCCGGCGATGCCGATGGCCGAGAGGAGGCCGCCGATGGTGGTGGGGATGAGGCACACCAGGAGCGCGACGATGGTTGTCGTGGACAGCGCGACGCCGCTGTAGAGCCCGAAGGGGACGAGCGTCACGCAGGCGAAGAGAAAAATCAGCGTCAGGCCGACGAGGAGGATGTGCAGCGCAATCTCGTTGGGCGTCTTCTGGCGGGAGGCCCCTTCCACGAGCGCAATCATCCGGTCCAGGAAGGACTCGCCGGGGTTGGCGGTGATGCGGACCACAATCCTGTCCGACAGCACCTTGGTGCCCCCAGTGACGGCCGAGCGGTCCCCGCCGCTCTCCCGGATGACGGGAGCCGACTCGCCGGTGATGGCGCTCTCGTCGACGGAGGCGATGCCCTCGGCCACCTCGCCGTCGCCGGGGATGAATTGCCCGGCCTCCACCACCACCAGGTCCCCCTTCTTCAAGGAGGAGGCCGGTACCTGCTGCTCCTGGCCGTCGACGAGCTTCCGGGCCGAGGTTTCCTTGCGCATCTTCCGCAGGGACTCGGCCTGGGCCTTCCCGCGTCCTTCGGCGACGGCCTCGGCGAAGTTGGCGAAGAGCACCGTGAACCACAGCCAGAGGGTGGTGAGCCCGGTGAACCACAACGGGGCGACGTGATGGCCGGTGATGACGTCGCGTGCCCAGAGCAGCGTGGTGAGCACCGAGCCCACCTCCACCACGAACATGACGGGATTCTTCGCCACCAGCTGCGGGGCCAGCTTCCGGAAGCTCTCCTTCACCGCTGGGCCGGCGATGCTGGGGTCGAAGAGCGAGAGCGCCTTGGCGTTGGGGGCGGACATCAAAACACCTTTCCCGAGGCGGCCAGGAAGTGCTCGACGATGGGTCCGAGGCTGAGCGCCGGGAAGAAGGTGAGGGCGCCGACGATGATGACCACCGAGATGAGCAGGAAGGTGAAGAGCGCGCCGTCGGTGGGGAAGGTGCCCGGCCCGGCCGGCACCACCTTCTTGCCCACCATGGAGCCAGCGATGGCCAGCGCCGGGATGAGCATCAGGAAGCGGCCGGCAAGCATGACCACCGCCAGCGTCACGTTCCAGAACGGCGTGTTGGCATTGAGGCCAGCGAAGGCCGAACCGTTGTTCCCGGCGCCGCTGGTGAAGGCATAGAGAATCTCGCTCAGGCCGTGCGGCCCGGCGTTGCTGAGGGCGGAGAGTCCCAAGGGGGACACCACCGCCCAGGCCGAGAAGCCGAGGATGACGGCCGGGAAGATGAGGACGTACAGCATCGCCAGCTTCATCTCCCGCGCTTCGATTTTCTTGCCCAGGTACTCCGGCGTGCGGCCCACCATCAGCCCGGCGATGAAGACGCTGAGGATGACGAAGACCAGCATCCCGTACAGCCCGGCGCCGACGCCTCCGAAGATGACTTCCCCGAGCTGGATGTTCACCAGGGGGACGAGGCCCCCGAGCGCCGTGAAGCTGTCGTGCGCGGCGTTGACTGCGCCACAGGAGGCGTCGGTGGTGACGGTGGCGAAGAGCGCCGAGGCGGCGACGCCGAAGCGCATCTCCTTCCCCTCCAAGTTTCCGTCCCGCTGCGAGACGCCGAGGCCGGACAGGGCCGGGTTGGGGCGCATCTCGGCCCAGTAGGCGCACGTCACGCCGACGAGGAAGAGAAACCCCATCGCCGCGAGGATGGCCCAGCCCTGCCGCTGGCTGCCCGCCATCCGGCCATAGGTGTAGGTGAGCGCGGCCGGAATGGCGAAGATGAGGACCAGCTGAAGGAAGTTGGTGAAGGGCGTCGGGTTCTCGAAGGGATGGGCGCTGTTGGCGTTGAAGAAGCCGCCGCCGTTGGTGCCGAGCTCCTTGATGGCTTCCTGGGAGGCCACCGGCCCGAGCGCCACCACCTGCTTGCCCCCTTCCAGCGTCGTCACCTCGCGGTAGCCGTCGAGGGTTTGAATGACGCCCTGGCTCACCAGCACCAGCGCCGCGAGGAGGCTGAGCGGGAGCAGCACGTAGAGGATGCTTCGCCACAGGTCGACCCAGAAGTTGCCGAGCACCCTGGCCGCGCCGGCAGCGAGCCGCCGCGTCAGGCCACGGGCCAGCGCCACGGCCACGGCCATGCCCGCCGCGGCCGAGGTGAAGTTGTGCCAGGCCAGAGCCGCCATCTGGCTGAGGTAGCTCATCGTCGACTCGCCGCCGTAGGCCTGCCAGTTGGTGTTGGTGGTGAAGCTCACCGCGGTGTTGAAGGCCAGGTCGGCGGGCACCGCCGGAAACTTCTGTGGGTTGAGGGGCAACCGGTGCTGCAACCTCAGGAGGGCGTAGGTGACGAGGAGGCTCAGCGCGCTGAAGGCGAGGAGCGAGAATGCGTACTCGACCCAGGTCTGCTCGCG
>Ga0302326_10004356_pt1 | contig 32785 bp, 31 predicted proteins | sample Palsa_T0_3_FD_202264 | JGI IMG/M metagenome (GOLD analysis project Ga0302326, IMG submission 202264) | Peat permafrost microbial communities from Stordalen Mire near Abisko, Sweden - Palsa_T0_3 | ecosystem: Environmental > Terrestrial > Soil > Palsa > Peat permafrost | place: Sweden: Abisko...
CGGGGCGCGTCGCCGACGTCTTCGTCTCCGACGGCGAAGCGGTCGAGTACGGCCAAGCGCTCTTTTCGATCGAAGTATAATGTTCAAGAAACTGCTCATCGCCAACCGCGGCGAGATCGCCATGCGCGTCAACCGTGCCGCGCACGAACTCGGCATCGAGACGGTCGCGATCTTTTCGGAGGCCGATCGCGCATCGCTGCACGTGCGCAACGCCGACCAGGCGTTCTGCGTTGGGCCAGGGCCGGTCGCGCGCTCGTATCTCAACATTCCGAACATCATTTCTTCGGCCTTGATCTCGGGCGCGGACGCCGTTCATCCGGGCTATGGATTTCTGGCCGAAAGCGCCCGCTTCGCCGAGATCTGCGCCGACCACGGGCTCACCTTCGTCGGACCCAAGCCCGCGACGATCGCGCAGATGGGCGACAAGGCGACGGCCAAGCGCATCATGGCCCAAGCGAACGTGCCGACGACGCCCGGCAGCGACATCCTGCCGTCGTTGGCCGACGCGCTCGAGGCGGCCAAGTCGCTCGGCTATCCCGTCATGCTCAAAGCGACCGCCGGCGGCGGCGGCAAGGGGATGCGCGCCGTACGCAATCCGGACGAGCTCGAACACGCTTACGCGACGGCGCAAGCCGAGGCCGAGGCGAACTTCAAAGACGGCCGGCTCTACATGGAAAAGCTGATCGACCGGCCGCGGCACCTGGAAGTGCAGATCGTCGGCGATGCGTACGGCAACGTCGTGCAGGTCGGCGAACGCGACTGCTCGGTCCAGAAACCGTCGCACCAGAAGCTGGTCGAAGAAGCCCCCGCGCCGGCGATCTCGGACCGCGTCCGGTCGCGCCTGCACCGGGTGGCACTTGCCGCCGGCCGTGCGGTCCGCTACGAAAGCGCCGGAACCCTCGAATTTTTGCTCAGTGGTGACGACGTGTATTTCATGGAGATGAACACGCGCATCCAGGTGGAGCACCCGGTGACGGAAATGCTCTACGGCGTGGACCTCGTCAAGGAGCAGATACGCGTCGCAGCGGGCGAAAAGCTCTCGCTCGACCAGGGGCGGCTCGTTCCGCACGGGCACGCGATCGAGTGTCGCATCAACGCGGAGGAGGCTTCGCAAGGCTTCGCACCGGCGGCTGGGACGCTCGGCGACGTAGCCCTGCCGGGCGGCCTCGGCGTCCGGGTCGACGCTCATGCGTACGCCGGCCTCGTCGTGCCGCCGTTTTACGATTCACTGCTCGCGAAGATCGTCGTCCACGCTGACAACCGTGCTGCGGCCATCGACCGGATGGCCGCAGCGCTCGGCGACACGCACGTCGGCGGTATCAACACGACTGTCGGCATCTGCCGGGCGATCATGCGCGATCCGCGGTTTCGAGAAGGCAGCGTCGGCATCGACTATCTGCCCGCGTTCGTAGCGGGCGCGGCCGCCTCGCGTTGACTCGCCGCTACGCGCGCGAACTGGCCTTGCAGACGCTGTATAGCGTCGAGGTCGGAAAGCACGATCCCGCGATCGCCCTCGAGGAAGCACTCGCCTCGCCGGGTTCCGCCGAGCAACGCTCGTTCGTGCGCGACCTCGTGTTCGGCACGATCGAACACCTGGCCGAAAGCGACGCCCTGATCGCGCCGCTGCTCGAGGGCTGGACGCTGGAGCGGCTGCCGCTGCTCGACCGGATCGTCCTGCGGATGGGGGTCTACGAGCTGAAGTTCTGCAAGCAAACGCCGCCCGCCGTCGTGATCAACGAAGCGGTGGAGCTGGCGAAGAAATTTTCGACCGAAGATTCCGGCCGCTTTATCAACGGCGTGCTCGCGAGTGCGGCCGGATGACGACCATGATCGCGCGGCGCCGCAAACGCCGCCGCCGCCTCACGCTGTTCGGCCGGATCCTGGCCGGGACGTTTACGCTGGCGTTTCTGGTCGTGCTGTTTTCGCTCGGCACGATGGCCGGCATCGTGTATTCGTATTCGCGCAACTTGCCCGACATCAACCGCATGGCGGACTTCCAACCCTCGCGCTCGACGCGCGTGTATGCGCGCGACGGCACGCTGCTCGCGACGCTCTACAAACAGAACCGGCTCTACGTTCCGATCTCGAAGATTCCAAAGAGCGTCAGCGACGCGTTCGTCGCCAACGAGGACCGGAATTTCTACACCCATCACGGCGTCGATTTCGCCGGTATCGCACGGGCGGCGCTGGCCGACTACCGTCACGAACAATTCCAGGGCGCATCGACGATCACGCAGCAGCTCGCGCGCGCCCTCTTTCTTTCGAACGAGGTCTCGATCTCGCGCAAGATTCAAGAGGCGCTGCTGGCGATGGAGATCGAGCGCTACTATACCAAGGACGAGATCCTCGAACGCTATCTCAACCTGATCTACTTCGGGGCGGGCGCCTACGGCATCGAAGCGGCCGCGCACACCTACTTCGGCACGGACGTCACGCACCTGACCATCGCCCAGACCGCGATGCTCGCGGGCCTGCCGGCCGCGCCTTCGGACTATTCGCCATACGTGAATATGACGCGCGCGCGCGAACGGCAGCGTCACGTGCTCGAACGCATGGTCGCCAACAACTACATCACGCCCAAGGAAGAAATCGCCGCCGAAAATGCACCGCTCGGTCTGATCGGCGAGCGCCCGACCGGTCTGCAGTCGTTCCTCTATCCGTACTTCACCACGTACGTCAACCACGTGCTCGACACGACCTTCGGCACGCCCGTCGTGTACGAAGGCGGACTGACCGTCGACACGACGCTCGATCCGCACATGCAAGAGCTGGCCCAAGCGGCCGTCGATTGGGGGGTCGATACGGCCGAGCGCGAGGGAATCGGCGCGCACGAAGAAGCGCTGGTCGCCATCAAGCCGCAAACGGGCGAGATTCTGGCGATGGTCGGCGGCCGCGGCTTCACCCTTGCCAGCCAGTTCAATCGGGCCTGGCAGGCGCTGCGCCAGCCCGGGTCGTCATTCAAAGCGTACGTCTATACGGCGGCGATCGATAGCGGCATGCCGCCGACGGCGATCGTCGACGATTCGCCGGTGTCCTACCCGATGGGTGACGGCACGAAGTGGAGCCCGATGGACGACGATTTTCGTTTCCTCGGCCCGGTCACGCTGCGCTACGCACTGGCGCAATCGCGCAACGTCGTTGCGGTGAAGTTGGCCCAGGAAGTCGGTGTCGATCGGGTGATCGAGTACGCGCACCGGATGGGCGTCAAGGCGCCGCTCGAAGCCAACCTTTCGCTCGCGCTCGGAAGTTCGGTCGTTACGCCGCTCGATCAAGCCGCCGGCTACGCGACCCTGGCCGACCAAGGCATCCACATCGATCCAACCGCAATTCGGCTGGTGACCGATTCGCTCGGCACGCCGGTGCTCGACAACCGCTTCCCGCAAGAGAGCGAAGTCGTGAGCGCCGGCACCGCCTACGTGATGACCTCGATGCTCGAAAGCGTGATCAAGGAAGGCACGGGCTATCCAAACGCCGAGATCGGACGCCCGGCTGCCGGAAAGACGGGCACGACGACGGACTTTCGCGACGCCTGGTTCGTCGGCTTCACGCCGGATCTCGTCACGGCGGTGTGGCTCGGGAACGACGACTACACGCCGATGCGCGAATCGTACGGCGGCAACATCCCCGCGCGCACCTGGGCCCGCTTCATGAAAGCGGCGTTGGCCGACGTGCCCAAGCACGACTTCGTGTATCCTGCGACCGAAGTCCGCAAGATGGCGTACTGCGGCGGCGGCAAGAAGTATGAGTACTTCTTGGAGGGCACCGAGCCCAGCGGCACGTGCGCGAACCCGGGCTACGGCGGCCGTTCGCGGACCGTGTTCGCGGAGCCGCCGGTCGCAGCCGAGCCGGTCGTCGCGGCGCCGCCGCCGACCGAGCGACCGTTCGTCCCCAAAGCGGTCGCGGCTGCGCCGGTCACGCCGGTTCCGACCGCCGTACCCGACGATACGCCGCGACCGTACGCACAGCTCGACGGCACGGCGACCGACGCGCCGCCGGACGACGCCTCGCCCGCACCGTGAATTTTCGGCCGGGCCCCGCGCCTTCGGAGCCCGCGCCGCGCATCGTCGGCGTCAAACGTCTGTCCGATTACCTCAAGCGCAAGCTCGAGGCCGACACGCAGCTGCGCAACGTCTCGGTGCGCGGCGAGATCTCGAACCTCAGCGTCGTCGCGCGCAGCGGCAACCTGCACTTCGACCTCAAGGAGGGCGACGCGCTGCTGCACTGCTTTGCTTGGGGCAGCGATGCGGCACGCTTCCCGACGCCCAAGAACGGGGTAACCGTCGTAGCCACCGGTTCGCTCGGGACCTACGCCGGGCGCAGCCTCTACCAGCTCGGCGTGACCGCTCTCGTGCGCGAAGGCGTCGGCGACGTCCAGGCGCTCTTCGAGGAGCGCAAGCGGAAACTCGCCGCCGAGGGCCTGTTCGACGCGGGACGCAAGCGAAAACTGCCCGCATTCCCGTTTGGCGTAGCGCTGGTGTCCTCGCGCACGGCAAACGGCGCGATCGATTTCGTGACCCTGTTGCGCGAACGGGCGCCGCACGTGCGCGTGTTCTGGTGCGAGACGCCGGTTCAGGGCCCGGGCGCGCCGGCCGAGATTTGCGCGGCGCTGCGCCGCGCCTCGGCCGCCGAGGTGGATTTGATCGTGGTCACGCGTGGCGGTGGTTCGTTCGAAGACCTGTTCGCATTCAGCGACGAGTCGGTCGTTCGCGCAGTCGCGCGAGCGCGCCACCCCGTTCTTTCCGCGATCGGTCACACGGTCGACCAGCAACTGTGCGATTTTGCCGCCGACGCGCACGTCGAAACGCCGTCGGCGGCCGCCCGAGCGGTCGGCTTCTCGACCCGCGAACTGCTCGCGCGCGTGGCCGATGGCAGCGGCCGCGCGCGGCGCGCCGTCGAGCGCGGCTTCGGGCGACTGGAGTCGCGCTTGGACCGGGCCTTGTTGCGCTCGAAACTGTCGGACCCCGCGTCCTTCTTACGCCCGCTCTCGCAACGGCTCGACGACGCCGACGGCCGGCTGAGCGAGGTCTCGTCGGCCCTGACGCGGCGCGCTTCCGAGCGCGTGCTGGCGCTCGAGCGCCGCTTGGAAACCCACGACCCGTCGCGGCGGCTCGCCGAGCGGGCCGCGCGGCTCCAGACGGCGGCCCTGATGCTGGAAGCGGCGCAGCGGCGCGCGCTCGACGACGCACGGCGGCGCGGCCGCGAGGCCGCCTCGCGCTTGGACCAGGCTGCGCGTGCGGGCCTCGCGGTGCGCGCCAAGCGGCTCGAACTCGCGCACGTGCGGCTCGAGGGAAACAGTCCCGAAAGACTCTTGCAACAGGGCTATGCGATCGTCACCTATGGCGACGCGATCGTGCGCGATCCCGCCGCGGTTCCGGTCGGCGAGATCGTCGTGGCACGGGTCGCTCGCGGAACGCTTTCGGCGCGCGTCGAACGGGAAGAGCCAGATGGCAACCAACGTATCGGGTGAGTTCGAAACGGCCCTAGCGCGCCTGGAAGAAATCGTGGCCAAGCTCGACGGCGAGAACGTCGGCCTCGATCAGTCGGTAGCGCTGTTCAAAGAGGGCAAAGTCCTGGCCCAGAAATGCGAACGCTTGCTCAAGGAAGCGCAAAGCTCGATCGAGGCCGCCGCCCGCGGCGACGATGCGGCACCGGTTGCGCCGAGCGCGCGCGCGGCGAGCGCAGGCGGGCTGTTCGACGCCGGCCTCGACGACGACACGCCGTTCTAATGGCGTCGAGCGCGCGCAGACTGGACGAAGCGGTAGCCGAACGAGCCGGCGTGACCCGGTCGCGCGCTCGCTCGCTGATCATCGCGGGCCGCGTCCGCGTCGACGGGCGTCCCGCAACCAAGCCCGGGGCGGCGGTGGCCGCGAGCGCGGTGCTGGACGTCGAGCGCCCGCGGCCGTTCGTCAGCCGTGGTGGCGAGAAGCTCGAGGCGGCGCTCCAGCGCTTCGACCTCGACGTCCGCGGCCGGCGCGTGCTTGACGTCGGGGCGTCGACCGGCGGCTTCACCGATTGCCTGTTGCAGTCCGGCGCCGCGCAGGTGGTCGCGCTCGACGTTGGTTACGGGCAGCTGGCGCTCTCGCTGCGTAACGATCCGCGCGTGCGCGTCGTCGAGCGCACGAACTTTCGTTTGCTCGAGTTAGGCGCACTCGGTGACCGGTTCGATCTGATCGTGATCGACGCGTCGTTCATCTCGGTCGTCACGATCCTCGATCGCGCGCGCGCGTTTCTGCGGCCGGACGGCGCGATCGTGGCGCTGGTGAAACCGCAATTCGAAGCGGGACCGCAGCGGCTCGTCGCCGGCGGCGTCGTGCGCGATCGCGCGGTGCACGAAGCGATCCTGCGCGAGGTGCGGGCCGCGACCCGCGCGCTCGGCCTCGTGCCGCTCCAACTCGTGCCGAGTCCGCTGCTGGGGCCGGCCGGTAACGCCGAGTTCTTCATGCTCCTGCGCGCGGGCGGGAGCCCCTTCGACGATGCCGCCCTCGAGCGCGCGCTCGCGGAGCGTCCGGTCTGATGGCTGCCCCGCCGGCCACCGGCGTCGTCGCGCTGTACGTCGACCTCTTCCGGACACACGCGCGGGCCGCGGCCGCGCAGGTCGCGGACATGATTCGCGATGCCGGCTTCGCGATCGCACTGTGCGACGATCAGGAGTCCGAACTCGGCTTAGCGTCAAGCGGAGCGAACCTCGAGGACGCCGTGTTGCTCGTGACGATCGGCGGCGATGGAACGCTGCTGCGCGCGGCGCGCATCGCCGCGCCGCTCGGAATCCCGCTGTTCGGCATCAACACGGGCCGGCTCGGGTTTCTCACCGAGATCGAAGGCGACATTGCGTCGCTCGCGGCCCTGCCGCAGATTCTGAGATCGGGCTTCCACACCGATGAACGCACCGCGCTCGAAGTCGAGGCGCGCGGGCGCCGGCACTTCGCCCTCAACGACGCGGTCGTGACCCGCACGAACCCGCACATGATGCCGTTCAGTTTGTACGTCAACGGTCGCGAGGCGGCGCACGTGCCCGCCGACGGCATCGTGGTGGCCACGCCGACCGGCTCGACCGCCTATTCGCTTTCGGCCGGCGGCCCGATCGTCGCGCCCGACTGCGCCGCGTTTATCGTCGCGGCGCTCTTGCCCCACACGCTCTTTTCGCGCCCGCTCGTGGTGCCGTCGTCGGCGACGATCGTGATCGAGTGCGACCCGGAGATCAGCGGGGTCGCGCTCGAGGCCGACGGGCAAGCGGTCGACCAGCTCGCGCCGGGCGATCGTGTGACCGTGCGGAGCTACCCGATTCCGGTGCGCTTCGCGCGCCGCACCCCGCTCGATTTCTTCGCGCTGCTCGAAGGCAAGCTGCGCTGGAACGCGCCGGTGAAGGACCGTTAGTGCCGGTGCGGCTGGCGCGGCTCGAGATCGAGAACTTCGAGCTGATCGCGCGCGCGACGCTCGAATTCGCTGACGGCTTTACGGTTTGCACGGGCGAAACCGGCTCGGGCAAGACGATGCTCTTGGGCGCGCTCAGCTTCGTGCTCGGCGAGCGTTCGTCGGCGGACGTTGTGCGCGGCGGGGCGGCGCGTGCGCGCGTTACCCTCGAGGTTGACGTCGACGATGCCCTGCGCGCCCGCTTGGCCGAAATGGGCTTGGACGACGACGGCGAGACCGCGATCATTTTGCGCGAGATGCAGGCCGGCGGCAAGTCGACGGCGCGCGTCAACGGAACGCTGGTAACCGCCTCCCAGCTCCGCGATCTCGGCGACGCGCTGCTCGAACAGATCGGGCAGCACGAGCATCAGCGGCTGCTTTCGCGCGCCTACCAGCTCGACGCGCTCGATGCGTTCGCGGGCGACGACGCGCTCGCGCACCGGGCGGCGGTCACCGCGGCTTTCGAACGCGTGGGCACCCTCGAGGCGGCGTTGCGCGCACTCCAGGACGATGCGGGACGGGCGCTCGCGGAACTCGAATTCGCGCGCTTCGCGGCCGCGGAAATCGACGAGGTCGCCCCCATTGCGGGCGAAGACGAGGGCCTGCGCGAGCGGCGCGACTACCTCGCCAACGTCGAGAAGATCGGTGCGGCCCTTGGCCGCGCCCACGACGCGTTGGCCGGCGGCGAGGCATCGGCGGCCGAGGCGCTCGGTGCGGCGTGTGAGAGCCTGCGCGAGATCGCGCGCTACTCGCCGGACATTTCGGCGCTAGCCGCTAGCCTTGCGGCTTTGCAGAGCGACGCGAGCGATGCCGCGCTCGCGGTCGCCCGTGAACTCGACCGCGCCGAGTTCGATCCGCGGGAGTTGGAGGCCGCGAGTGCGCGACTCGACCGGGTCGAGCGCTTGAAGAAGAAGTACGGTGGAACGATCGCCTCAGTGCACGCGGCGCGCGAGCGCTTCGCGGATGCGATCGTGCACGAAGCGACGCGCGACGAGCGTCAGTCCGATCTCGAGTCGTCGCTCGGTTCGGCCCGCGCCGACCTCGCGAGTCAGGCGGGCAAACTCTCGGCGCTGCGCGCCGGCGCCGCGCGCGGGCTCGAAGAGCGGGTGGCTGCCGAGCTTAGCGCACTCGCGATGCCGGCGGCGCGTTTCGCCGTGGCCCTGGAACCGCTGCCGCGGGCAGGTCCGAACGGGGCCGAGAGCGTGGAGTTCGCGCTGTCCGCCAATCCCGGCGAGCCGCTGCGCCCGCTCGGCCGCGCAGCTTCGGGTGGCGAGTTGTCCCGCGTGCTGCTGGCGCTGGTCGTCGTGCTGGCCGACCGCCGCGAACGCACGGCGCTCGTGTTCGACGAGATCGACGCGGGCATCGGCGGCGCCGCGGCGACCGCCGTCGGCCTTCGCATCGGAACGCTGGCCGCGCGCTCGCAGGTCCTGTGCGTCACCCACTTGGCGCAGATCGCGTCCTGGGCCGACCGCCACTACGCGCTGCGCAAGCACGATCGCGACGGCATGACGACGATCGAACTCGTGCCCCTCGACGATCGCGGCGCCGCGCTCGAAGAGATCGCCCGCATGCTCTCCGGCAGCTCGAAGGGCGTCGCACTCGAACACGCCGAGGAACTGCTGCGCGAAGCGCGCTCGCGCAAACCGAAAGCCAAACTCAGTGCTTGATCGTCCCGGAGATCGGAAGGAGGCTCGCTACAGGTGGTTGGCTTTCAACGGCGGACGTGAACGTTCGAGGGGTTACCGCGCCGTGGTTAGGCGATCGAAGCTGCCACCATGAGTAACTACTGACCTAACCAGGTCGACCACAGCGTTAAGGCAGCTCGTGGATCTTCACGACGTTCGTGCCGCCCTCGCCGACCGGCATCCCGGAGGTGATCACGATGACTTCGCCGCGCTCGGCGAGGTTCTGGCGCAACATCCGCGCTTCGACGATGTCGATCAGCGATTCGAAGTACTTGTACGGCTCGACGACCAGCGCTTCGACGCCCCAGATCAGCGCCATACGTCGCGCGACCTCGGGAATCGGGGTCATCGCGACGATCCCGGCGCGGGGGCGGAAGGATGAGATGAGGCGCGCGGTGTTGCCGGTGGTCGTCCCCGTCACGATGTAGCGCAGGCCGAGTTCCTCGGCCATCGTGGCGGCGGCCTCGGCGATCGAGGTCTCGATCGTCTGGGTTGCCGCCGCAACGCGCCGGTAGCGCAGGACGTCGTGCGGATAGCCCGTTTCGACCTGCCGGGCGATCGTGGCCATCACGCGCACCGCTTCGACGGGGTAGGCGCCGCGCGCCGTTTCGCCCGACAGCATAACGGCGTCGGTGCCGTCGATGATGGCGTTGGCGACGTCGGTTGCCTCGGCGCGCGTCGGACGCGGCGACGAGATCATCGACTCGAGCATCTGGGTGGCCGTGATCACCGGTTTCGAACTTTGATTGGCGCGCGAGATGAGGTCCTTCTGCGCGAGCGGTACTTGTTCGAGCGGGATCTCGATGCCGAGGTCGCCGCGCGCGACCATGATGCCGTCGGCGGCGGCTAAGATCGTGTCGATCGCCTCGAGCGCTTCGTGCTTTTCGATCTTCGCGATCACCGGGACGTTCTTGCCGCGCTCGGCGATGAAGTTCTTTACGCGCTCGACGTCCGCGGCCGTCTTCACGAATGAGACCGCTACCCAATCGACGCCGGCCTCGAGCCCGAAAGCCAGGTGCTCGAAATCGCGATCGGTTACGGCGTCGATGGCGAGCGAGCCGTCGGGATAGTTGATGCCTTGATGCGAGCGCAACTCGCCGCCTACCTCGACCAGCGCATCGACGCGCCCTTCGCTCGTCGCGACGACCCGCAAGGCGATCGCTCCGTCCGCAAGATAGATGCGCTTGCCGACTTCCACGTCGTGCGCGAGGCCGGGATAGCTCACCGAGACGGCAGCGGCCGAACCGACGATCTCGTTCGTTACGAGCGCGAAGGGAGCGCCGTTTTGGAGGCGGACCGAATCGATGTCCGGCGCGAGCCCGCCCGTGCGCACCTTCGGTCCCGGGAGATCCTGGAGGACGGCAAGCGGTGCGCCGGTCTCCTTGGAGATCGCGCGCAAGTCGGCGATCGTCGCACCGTGTTCCTCGTGCGAGCCGTGCGAGAAGTTCAAGCGAGCGACGTTCATGCCGGCGTCCACGAGTGCGCGCAGGATCGCGGGAGCGCGCGATGCCGGCCCGATCGTCGCCACGATCTTCGTCCGTTTGCGCGTGCGTTCCGACATGAGTTGTTTTCGGTCTTAGACGAAGTGCCGAGCGGGCCTGGCAGTGAAAGAAAGCTTCATGCCGTCGCCTCGCGGGCGCAGCGTTGCCAGCGCTCGCCGGCGTTATCTGGTTGCCTACAGTCTGTCACTCTTCATCCACACCGTCGCCGGTGTATTTTTCATCCTGCGCTCCTTCTCGCCGATCGCGGGATCGGCGCCGTCGTCCCCCGACGAGGCGATCAGCGTTAGCCGCGATGCCGTCGTCGCGGCGCATACGGCGCAGATCGTCTCGCGCGCGCGGCCGGCGGCCGCAACGCCCCAGCCACACCTGGCGACGCGGCCGAGGCCCGCGCCGGCCACGGTCAGTGCGGTCGCCGTACCGCTCGAGCGCCGGCCCAAACCCCCACGCGCTGCGCGGCCGCACGTTGCGCGCAGCTCGCCGCGGCGCCCCGAGCTGGCCAAGTTCACGCCCCACGGCACGCCGGTCCCGCAGCGCATTTCGCTGGTCGCGCCGGTCGTGACGATACCGCCCACGTTCGAGCCGAGCCCACTGGCCACGGCAGTGCCGTCCCTGCCCCCGACGGCGAAGCCCGTGCCGGTAACGCCGCAACCAACCCTGCCGCCGACGAGCGAGCCAACTGCGGCCCCGGCCGCCCCGGCGGCAGCCCTCCCGACGCGGGCGCCGGTCCCTGTCCCTGCGGTCGTTCCGACGGTCGCAGCAACGCCCGCGCCGTCGCGCGCGCCTAGCCCCGCCCCGACGCCCGCGCCGACTCCCGCTCCGACGCGCGCTCCCAGTCTCGCTCCGACGCGCGCGCCCAGCACGGAGCCTAGCCTCCCCCCGACGCCGGCTGTGACCAGAGAGCCGGCCCGTCCCCCGACGTCACCTCCGACCGTGGCTCCGACGGCGATTCGAACGGCCGCGGCGACGCTCGCGCCGACGGCCGCCCCGACGGCGATTCGAACGGCTGCGGCGACGGCCGCCCCGACGGCCCTCCGCACGGTGACGGCCGCGCCGAGCGTGGTACCCACGCTCGCACCCCTCGTCGCGGAGCGCGTGGGCAGCCCTACGCCGCGGCCGGCGGGAACGCTAGCGAACGCCGCGCCGGGGGCCGTCGCCTCGGCCAACCCGAGCGCCACCGCTTCCGCACCCGCCGGCGCCCAGCCCGGGACGACGGCGCGCCCAAATCCCGCTGGTACCGCGAGCCAGGCGGTTAGGGCCACGCCGAAGCCCGGCCCGACCCCGACGCTGGCCGCGGCCCCGCCGCGCAATGCGCTGGCGCTGGCGCCGCAGTCCGGTCCGAGTCCAGCGCCGAACGCGAACAGCGGCGCACTCGAAAAGCTCAACTCGCGCCTCAACGGCGAGCTGCCGAGCGGCGACACCGCGTACTCGCAGCGCCTCTACGTCAACCAGATCGATCAAGCCCTGCAAGAAGCGCAAGCCGAGTACTTCAAGCGGGCCGCACCGCCGCAGGGCATCCTCGACCGCGCGCTCTACATCGTGCGCCGGAAAGGCTCGCTGCTGGGACCGCCGACGATCCTGTACGTGCTCAAGAAGGAGCGCATTCTCGGGTTCGAGATTTGTACCGGCTGGAAGATCGAGCAACCGCCCGGTGGCGGCGAGCCGCAGGGCGGCTACTACGCCGGCCCCTGCGAGGGCGAAGCGTTCACGCCGCCCGCCGGCATGCCGACGTTGACGCCGAAAACGCCCGCCACACCTGCACCGCTCGCAACTTAGGCTGCGTGCGCCGCCGTTTGCACGAAACGGTTGCCCCGTGCTATAATCCGTCACGGTAGTCAGTACGAGCGTGGGTTGCGTCCCGCGCTTCGTTGTTGTTCGGGGTAGAGTGGCACTCGTCGATACGTTCCAAGATGCGGCCGTCGCGATCGCTAACGAGGCGGAGTTCCAAGGCGTCGAAATCGTCGCGCAACGCGCGCGCCGGGTCGGGCGCGGCGTCGAATTGTCGTTGACGATCGATCGGCCGGGCGGCGTCGACCTCGTCTTGTGCGAGCGCGTTGCCGCGCGCATCAACTTGGCGCTGGAAGCAGAGTCCGAAGCCTACACGCTCGAAGTAGGGTCGGCCGGACTCGACCGGCCGCTGGTCGCTCCCGCCGACTACGAACGCTTCCGCGACCGCCGCGTCGTCGTGACGACCACGTTGCCGATCGGCGGCGAGTACACGCATCGCGGGACGCTGCTCGGGCTGCGCGGTCACGCAGCCGTGCTGGCGACCAAATCCGGCGAACTGCCGATACCGCTCGAGCTGGTAAAATCCGCCCACGTCGACTACGATTACCGCGCGGATCTGCAGCGCGCCAAAAAAGAGAGACGAGAGAAACGCTGATGGCTGCAAAAGCTACGAAGACCGCCCCCGACGAACCGACCCTGCGCGAATCCTTGCGCCTGCTGCAAGGCGAACGGGCGATTCCCTTCGAGATGCTGCTCGAGGCGCTCGAGGCGGCGCTGATCTCGGCCTATAAAAGAAACTTTGGCGGTGAAGCAAACGCCATCGTCTCGATCGATCGAGACACGGGCGAATACAAAGTCTACCATCGGCGGCTCGTGACCGATGAAGTCTCCGATCCCAAGCTCGAGATCGCGCCGAAAGAAGCGGGTCCGAAATACGAGCCGGGCGACTATTTCGATCAAGAGGTCACGCCTAAAGAATTCGGACGCATCGCGGCGCAGACGGCCAAGCAAGTGATCGTCCAGCGCATTCGGGAAGCCGAACGCGACACGATCTTCAACGAATACAGTCAGAAGCTGCACGATCTGGTTCACGGCACGGTGCAGCGTTACGAGCAACGCAACATGTTCGTGGACCTCGGCAAGACCGAGGCCCTGCTGCCGCTTTCCGAACAAGTGCCGCGCGAGAACTTCCGCATCAACGACCGGATCTTGGCGTTCGTACTGGACGTACGCAAGACCAACAAGGGTCCGCAGATCGTGCTCTCGCGCGCGGCCGAGGGTCTCGTGCAGCGCCTGCTCGAGCGCGAGGTTCCCGAGATCGAAGACGATATCGTCGAGATCATGGCGATCGCGCGCGAACCGGGCAGCCGCTCGAAGGTCGCCGTGCACTCGCACCGGCCCGACGTCGACGCGGTCGGCGCGTGCCTAGGGCCCAAGTCCAGCCGCATCGCGAGCGTCTCGGACGAACTGCGCGGTGAGAAGATCGACATCATCCGCTGGTCGAGCGATCCGGTCGGGTTCATCAACAACGCGCTGGCGCCCGCGAAGGTGCTTTCGGTCGAACTGTTCGAGGACGAGGGCGTCGGCCTCGTCGTCGTGCCGGACTACCAGCTCTCGCTGGCGATCGGGCGGGAGGGGCAGAACGTGCGCCTCGCTGCGCGCCTGACCGGTTGGCGACTCGATATCACAAGCGAAGCCGACGCGGAGGAAACACGCGCGCGCTACCTGGTCGAACGCGAGGAGCGTCAGCAGGTCGGCGAGGTGGAAGAGGCCGTCGTCCCGAGCGAGGGGGCCGATGCCGATGGCGTCCCGTCGATCGATCCCGAACTCGTGCGCAAGCTCGAAGAGTTCAAACGGCAAATGTTCGACCCCACGCACCGGGACGACGGAGCCGAGGAAGGGTCCGGCCCGTAACGGCGCACGTCCCGCTTCGAACCTGCGTCGGTTGTCGTGGGCGCGCCCCACAGGCCGACCTGGTGCGCTTCGTCCGCCACGACGGCGGCTGGCTGGTCGACGCGCAGCGAGCCCGCTCGCCCGGGCGCGGTGCCTACCTTTGCTCGGCCGCCTGCGCCGTTCGCGTCCGCAAGAACAAACGCTACCCTGGGCTGGCTGCGGCCGCGGACCAGATCGGCTGGGGTGCCCGGACCGCCCTTTGCGAGGCGAGCCTCGCCCGTGTATGATAGGACGGTTCAGTCGGAGCGGCACGTACATGAAATAAGCGAGGACGTCCCGAGCGCAGCGTTAGCAGCTGCGTCCGGGTTTTGAGAAGGACGATATGGCAACCGGTAAAGTGCGAATTTTTGAGCTCGCGAAGGAGCTCGGTCTGTCTTCCAAAGACCTGATCGGCTTATTCGCAAAGCTCGGGCTTGAAGCGAAGAACCAACTCAGCGTCGTCGACGATCCGATCGCGGACATCGTACGCGGCGTCCTTCTCGGCGGGTCCTCAAGCAAGGGAGCTGCGAAGGCAGCAGGTGCGACGGCGGTCGCCGCGCCGCCGGTAGCTCCAGCTCCGGCCGCGCCACGAGCGCGCGCCACGCGACCGGCAGCCCCGGCGCCCGAAGCGGAGCCGGTCATAACCTTGAAGCCGGTCGGCTCGACCAAGCGGACGTCCAAGGCTGCTCCGCCGAGCGAACCCGCGCCCGCCGTTGCGGCCGCCCCCGCGCCGCCCGTCGCGGCGGCCGAGCCCCAGATCTCCGCCCCGGCGCCGGAAGCGGCGCCCAGCGTGCCGGCCGTAGCGGCTCCCGGGGAACCGGCTGCCCCCGCGGCACGCCCGGCGAGCTCCGCGCCGCGCATTGCCGGCTCGCCCGCGCCCCGCGTAGCGCCCGCGATGTCGCGTCCGGCTGCCGGGATCGCGCTGCCGCCGCGCCCGCGTGCACCGGTGGCGTCCCCCGACAACGCGCCGATCCCGACCCTGCGCCCGGTTCCGGCCGGCCGATCCACGATCGCCGCGCCGCCGCGCGCCGTAGAGCCGGTCCAGCCGCCGAACGGCATCGCCGCTTCGGCGATGCCCGGCCCGCAGACCGGGATGCCCGGCCGCCCCGGCGTTGCCCCGCGGCCCGGTCAGCCGAGTGCCCCGGGTCAAGGCTACCGTCCTTCGCAGCAGAGCTTGACGCCGCCGCGGCTCGGTACGGCGACCGCGCCGCCGGGACGCCGCCCAGCCGGCAACGGTCCGTTCCGGCCGCTCACCGCGCCCGGCGGGCCACGCCCATTCACGCCGCGTCCGCCGGGCGCGCCCGGTCCGGCCACCCCCGGCGCCAGTGGTCCGGCGCCGAGTTCGGGCGGAGGTCCGCGCGGGCCCCAGCGTCCGGGCGGCGACCGCGATCGCAGCGGCAACAAGAAGGACCGCGAGACGGAGATGCTGCTCGAGAAAGAGCGGCGCCGCAAAAAGACCTCGCTCGGCGCCGCACCGGCGGCACCCTCGGCCGTCCTCGAGACGATCGAGATTCCCGACGTCCTGACGGTTCAGGAGTTGGCGACCTCGATGATCGTGCCGGCCAAAGACGTCATCAAAGAGCTGATCAAGATGGGCACCATGGCGACCATCAATCAGAACATTCCGGCCCAGACCGCGCAGAACGTCGCCAAGAAGTTCGGGTTCAACGCGGTCATCAAAGAGGCCGGCGAGGAAGTCGTCGTCGAGCAAGAAGAGGATCGTCCGGAGCTGCTCACGCCGCGTCCGCCGGTCGTGACCGTGCTCGGCCACGTCGATCACGGCAAGACGTCGCTGCTCGATAAAATCCGCGCGGCCAACGTCGCCGGAGGTGAAGCGGGCGGCATCACGCAGCGCATCGGCGCGTACACGGTCGATCGAAACGATCAGAAAGTCACCTTCATCGACACGCCCGGGCACGAAGCGTTCACGGCGATGCGCGCGCGCGGTGCGAAAGTCACCGACGTCGCGATCCTCGTGGTTGCGGCCGACGACGGCGTCATGCCGCAAACGCGTGAAGCGATCGCGCACATCAAAGCCGCCGGCGTACCGATCGTCGTCGCCATCAACAAGATGGACAAGGAAGACGCGCAACCGGATCGCGTGAAGTCGCAGCTCTCGGAAGAGGGTCTGCAGCCGGTCGATTGGGGCGGCAAAACGGAAATGGTTCCGGTCTCCGCTCGGACGGGCGACGGCATCGACCAACTGCTCGAAACGGTGCTGCTCGAAGCCGAGCTGCGCGACCTGCGGGCCAACAAGCAGCGCCGCGCTCAGGGCGTCGTGATCGAGTCCGCGCTCGACAAGGGCCGCGGCGCGGTCGCGACGGTGCTGGTGCAAAACGGTACGCTGCGCGTCGGCGACGTCGTCGTCGTGGGCGGCGCCTACGGAAAGATCCGTGCGCTGGTCGACGACAAGGGCAAGCAAGTCAAGAAGGCCGGGCCTTCGATCCCGGTCGAGATCATGGGGCTTTCCGACGTTCCCAGCGCCGGCGATGCGCTGATGGTCGTCTCCGACGAACGCGTCGCGCGCGAGGCTGCGGCCAAACGCGCCACGCGCCGCAAGGACGTCGCGATTGCGGCCACGAGCGGGCCTCGCGTTTCGCTCGAGAGCTTCATGTCGACTCCGGCCGACGGGGGCAACAAGACGCTCAACCTCATCCTCAAGGCCGACGGCCAAGGCGCAGTCGAAGCGCTGCGCTCGCGCGTCGAAGGGCTCTCGAACGCGGAAGTCGACATCCGCGTCATTCATGCGGGCGTCGGCGCCATCACGCCCAACGACGTCAACCTCGCCAGCGCCTCGAATGCGGTGCTGATCGGGTTCAACATCCGGCCCGACGAAACGGTCAAGCGGCTGGCGGAGAACGAACAGGTCGATCTGCGCTTCTACAACGTCATCTACGACGTCGAGAACGATCTCAAGAAGGCGCTGATCGGAATGCTCGCGCCGAAGTTCCGGGAGATCATCCTCGGGCGCGCGGAAGTTCGCGAAGTGTTCAAGGTCTCCAAGGTCGGGACGATTGCGGGTTGCTACGTCCAGACCGGCAAGCTCACGCGCAACGCGAAGGTGCGGATCTTGCGCGATTCGGCAGTCGTGTTCGAGTCGGAGCTGGAGTCGCTACGGCGCTTCAAGGACGACGTGCGAGAGGTTGGCGAGAACTTTGAGTGCGGGGTGCAGATCGCGCGCTTCTCAGACTTGAAGAATGGAGACGTGATCGAGGCGTTCACGTCTGAGTTGGTGGCGCCGGAACCGGTTCCGGCTTAGTCGGTCTTAGTCGTGCTCGTAGTCGCTGCCGGCGCCGGGGCGTCGCGCCGCCGGGTCGCGGGGACGCCCGCCCGTCCCCATCCATGGGGACGGGCTGCTCGACGATTTCTCGCTGTGCGAGCTGGAGGCGAGCCTGCCGACGCAGCCACGGATGGCGGCCGCGTCGGCCTACGCCCCTCCGGGGCTCCGCTCGAAACTCGACGCCCCGCGACCCGGCTGCACGACGCCCCGGCGCTGGCGCGCGGGGGTGCCGGCCGAGCTAGCTACTGCAGCACTCGGAACCGGGCACCTGGGCTTGGATGGGTCGGCCTCGTTCTCGCCTCGTGGGGGAGTTTGGAAAGAGGCGTCGTTCTCGCCCGGTGGGGGGAGGGTGGGCTGCTGCCTGCCTTTTGGGCCGGAGGGGTGAGTTGACGTGAAGGCGTTTCGGGGGTTGCGGGGTGTTTCGGTGGCGGAGTTGGGGGTTTCGGCGGGGTTTGCGCTGGGGGCGTCCGTGGTGCTCGATAAGGTGGGGGCACGGGGGAGTGAGTTTCTGGTGGGCGTGCTGCTGGGGCTGGGGGCGGCGTTGGGGGTGATGGCGCTGGCGGTTTGGCAGATGCGGCGGGCACGGTGAGGCGGGCGGCGTTGGGCGTGATGGCACTGGCGATTTGGCAGATGCGGCGGGTGCGGTGAAGCGGCCGGCGGGAGATGCCCCTCGGGTTGAGGGCGAGGGGGAGCGGCGGCTTTGGGCGGTGCTTTTGACGGGGGGCGGGCTGTTTGCGGGGCTGCTGCTCGTGCGGCAACTGCTGGATATCGAGGCGGATGCGGGTCATCCGGCGCTCCGGCAGAACGACATCTACAGTGCACTCGGGTCGGTCGCGATGCTGGCGATCGTGGGCGTGATCGCGGCGCGGCGCGAGCAAGTGCGGCGCGAGAACGCCGCAGCGGCGGGAAAGCCGGCGTTGCGAGGCGGGAAGCGCGCTGCGGCGGCACGGCGGAAGGGGCGAGCATGAAACGGGAGCGGATGGGGCGGATCGACCACGAGCTGCAGCGCGAGATCGCGCGGCTGATATCGACCGAACTGAAGGATCCGCGCCTTGGTTTCGTGACGGTGACGCGGGTCGAGATCACGAACGACCTACAGACCGCGAAGGTATACGTCTCCATCATCGGAGATCGCCACGCCGCCACCCAAAGCATGATCGCGCTCGATCATGCGAAAGGCTATTTGCGCGGCGCGGTCGGCCGCGCCGTAGCCTTGCGGCATACGCCGGAACTCATTTTCGTCGAAGACCGGACGACAGAAAAGGCGATTGCCTTAAGTAAAGTTTTAGCCGAAACGGCTCGGGCGCAGGCGTCCGAAGCCGAAAACGGCGAGGTGCCGACGGCGCCGGAAATGGAACCAGACCACCGATGATCCAGAATAAGAGCCCCGAGGCGAAAACGGACGACGTCGTCGCCGAACTGCGCAAGCGCGAAGCGTTCGTCTTCGTCAGTCACGTAAAACCCGACGGCGACACGCTCGGCGCCGGACTCGCGCTCGGCCTGGCGCTGCGCGCGATGGGCAAACGGGTCCACTACTTCCAGCAAGATCCGGTGCCTCGCAATTTGCGTTTCCTGCCCGACAGCGATCGGGTGTCGCGCGCCGTCCCGGCGGATTTGCCGGCCGATGCCTTGTGGGTTTTCTGCGACATGAGCGACACCTCGCGCGCCGGCGAGTATCTTCCGCCGCTCGAGCGCCGCAACATCCTCGACATCGATCACCACCTCGCCAACACGCGCTTCGGGGCGCTGAACTACGTGCTGGAAAAGGAGTGTTCGACCGGAACCTGCGTGCTGCGTTTGTTGCGCGCGCTGCGGGCTCCGATCACGCCCGAGATCGCGACCTGTCTCTTGACGACGATCATGACCGATACCGGCGGCTTCATGCACTCGAACACGACGGGCGAGGTGCTGCGCATTTCGGCGGAGTTGATCGAGCTGGGTGCCGACCGCGAAGAAATCACCGAAAAGATCTTCGCGAACAAGCGCTTCGCTGCGACCCGTTTGCTGGGCGCGGCGCTGGAGGCCGCCCGGCTCGAAGACGGCGGAAAGTATTGCTGGTCGGTCGTCGACGATGCAATGCTGGCGGAATTCGAGGCCGACGGTGAAGACACCGAGGAGATCATCCAGCACCTGCGCGCCGTCGAAGGCGTCGACGTGGCCGCTCTTTTCAAAGCCTACGACGGCGACGTCCGCGTCAGCCTGCGCAGCAACGGACGCGTCAACGTCCAGTCGGCCGCCGGCCGGCTGAACGGCGGCGGCCATTTCCGGGCCTCGGGCTTAACCTTCAGCGGCAGCCTCGATGAAGCCGTCGCAGGCGTGCACGCAGCGCTGCTGGCGGAGGGCCTGTAAACCCGAGCCACGCCGTCGCGGTTCCAGGAGCAATGCTCGGGTTCGTCAACGTGTTCAAGCCGGCGGGGCCGACGTCGACGCAGGTCGGGGTGCGCGTGCGGCGGGCCTTCTCGAAGCTCTGCGGGGAGAAGCTGCCGGTCGGTCACCTCGGAACGCTCGATCCGATGGCGGCGGGCGTCTTGCCGCTGGCGGTCGGCCGGGCCACGCGCCTGATTCCGCTGATCGAAGACCGGCGCAAATCGTACGCGTTTACGCTCGTCCTCGGGCGCAGCACGGATACTGGGGACGCCACTGGGGCCACGCTCGAAGAGAGAGCGGTACCGGCCGACGCATCGGCGTTGCTGGAGCGGGTCGTTTCACGCTTCATCGGAACGATCGAGCAGATTCCGCCGATGTACAGCGCGCTGCATTGGGGCGGCGAGCGTCTCTACGAGATCGCCCGGCGCGGCGAGACGGTCGTGCGTGCGCCGCGTAAGATCGTGATCTACGGTCTGCGTGTCTTGGGATACGAGAACGGCACCGCGCGGGTGGCGGTGGCCTGCTCGGAAGGAACGTACGTGCGCGTGCTGGCCGAGGATCTCGGCACGGCGATCGGTACGGTGGCGCACATGGGCGCGCTCTTGCGCGATGCGGCGGGAGCGTTCGTGCTTTACGAAAGCCGCACGCTGGAGCAGATCGAAGCGGCACCGGCCCAAGCGCTGATCGCGCCCGAGCGCATCATTCCGTTTCCCACGATCGTGCTCGACGTTCGCGGTGCGGCCGATTTCTGCGCGGGCCGGATGGTTCCGCTGCCGTCGGGCTCGGCCGCGAAACACGTCTTCGTGCGCGATACGATGCGGACGCTCGTGGGCGTCGGCGAACCGGTCGGCGCGCTGCTCGCACCGCGCAAGGTCTTCGTGTGAAGATCCACCACGGCATCGAGCAGCCGAGTACCGCCCGCCCGCTCGTGCTCGCCATCGGCTTCTTCGATGGGCTGCACTGCGGCCACCGCGAGATTCTGCGCTCGCTGCTGCGGCTGCGCCGGCCCGGCTTTCGGGCAGCGGTGCTGACCTTTCGCAACCATCCCGCCACCTATCTACGGCCCGATCGCGTCCCGCCGCTCTTGACCACGGTCGAGGAGCGAGTCAACCTGCTTGCGGCGACGGGCATCGACGAACTGTTTCTCGTGCCCTTCGACGAGCACATCGCGCGCGTCGACGCGCGTTCGTTTTGCACGGACTTCGTGCACGGCGTGCTGGGTGCGCGGGCGCTGGTGATCGGGGAGAACTTTCGCTTCGGCGCCGGGCGCGGCGGCGATGCGACCTTGGCTCGCGAGGTCCTGGGCGCGCTCGGCTGCGCGGTCGAAGCGGTGCCGCCCCGCAACGATGGCGACGAGCGCATCTCGAGCACGCGCGTGCGCGCCGCCGTCATGCGCGGTGACATGGCGACCGCCAACCGGCTGCTGGGCGAGAGCTACGCCCTGCGAGGCCGGGTCGCGATCGGCGAAGGGCGCGGACACGATCTCGAGTTCCCGACCGCCAACCTCGAGGTGGCGCCGGAAAAAACGCTGCCCGCCGACGGCGTGTATTCGATCGTCGGACGCTACGACGGCCGGGACTACAAGGGGCTGGTTTCGATCGGCACCAACCCGACCTTCGAGGGTCGCAAACGCACGATCGAAGCCTGGCTGCTAGATTTTCAGGCGACGATCTACGGCGAAGAACTGTCGCTGCGCGACTTTTCGTTCATTCGCGAGCAACGCAAGTTCGAAGCGGTCGACGACCTGTTGGCCCAAATGCGCGACGACGCAACGCACGTCCGGTTCCCATCGTTTTCAGCATCCCCAATGGAGTTCGCACCGTGATCCGTTTTCCACGCGCCGCCGTGCTGGCTGCGCTCCTGGCCGCCGGCCTCGCCGCGCCTCTGCCCGCCGCTGCGACGCCGCATGCGGGCGATCCGGCGCCCGCCTTCAGCGCGCCGGGAGCGGCCGGGGGCACGGTTTCGCTCGCAGGCTACCGCCACGAACCGCTCTACTTGAACTTCTTCGCCTCGTGGTGCGTGCCGTGCAACGAAGAGGCGCCGTCGGTCGCGCGACTGTTCAACAAGTATCGCGCCAAGGGGCTGCGCGTCGTGGGCGTCAACGAACTCGAGGACAAGACCAAGGCCTTGGCCTTCGCGCACCAATACAAGTGGCCGTTCGCGATCGCCGTCGACGACGGCAGCGTCGGTAACGCCTTCGGCGTCATCGGCCTGCCGGTCCACGTCTTCATCGACAAGCGCGGCAACGTGAGCACGTTCCGCCTGGGCGAAATGGACCCGGGCGAAATCGAGGACGCGATCAAGAAGATATTGTTGTAGCGGCTTTCTTGTTGAGGGCCCCAAGCGTGCCGGCTACGATCGCCGCACCGCACGCCTCACCGATGTAGGGATGCCACCAGCCGGGTTGTCCGTCCGAATATGCGGTCGCGAGGTATCCGGTAGCGGCCGAAAATCCAGCCAACGCGCCCGCTAGAAAGCGGACGATAGGATTGGGATAGCTTCGAATGGCGAACAGACAAAGGGCGAGATAGACCAGGCCCATCAGAAAGAAAATCTGCGCCACCGTCGTCCGCCAGGTATCGCTAGGCGGGACAAAGCGGGACGCGACGTTTACTGCGAACTGCAAGACGAGGTCTCCGACGAAGACCCCGACGAAAAGCCAGAGCGGATTCGGAGATTTCGTGCCGGCAAGGTCGCTCATGCCGCGATCACTTCGATGTGGTCGTCGTTCCGCAACTCGACCCGCGCGGCCCCGCCTTCCTTGATATCGCCGCGTAGAATGGCGGTCGAGAGCGGGTTCGTGACCAGGCGCGCGATCGTGCGCGCCACGTAGCGGGCGCCGCTGCCGGCGGCGATGCTCTCGAGCGCGAGGAACTTGCGGGCATCTGCGCCCAGGACGATCGAAACGCGTAGCGCCCCCAAGCGCTGGGCCACCGCGTGCATCTGCAGCTCGACGATCGCTTCGATTTCGGCCTCGCCCAAGGCGTTGAAGTGGACGACGTCGTCGATGCGATTGAGCAACTCCGGCCGCAAGAATGCCTCCAGCTCGTCCGGGTCGGCGTTGCTCGTAAGGATCACGATCGCGTGCCGGAAGTCGATCGTGCGGCCTTTGGCGTCGGTCACGCGACCGTCGTCGAGGATTTGCAGCAAGATCGCCGCCACGTCGGAGTGGGCCTTCTCGAACTCGTCGAACAGGACGACGCAATACGGGCGGCGCCGGACGGGTTCGGTCAACTGGCCGGGCTCGTCGTGGCCGGCGTAGCCAGGCGGGGCGCCGAGCAGGCGCGAGACCGTGTGCGCCTCGGTGTACTCGGTCAGATCGATGCGCACGAGGGCGTCTTCGGTGCCGAAGAGTTCTGCCGCGAGCGTGCGCGCGAGTTCGGTCTTACCGACGCCGCTGGGGCCGATGAAGAGGAAGCCGCCGACCGGTTTGCGCGGATCCTTGAGCCCGGCCCGGCCGCGGCGGATCGCCGACGCAACCGAAGCGATCGCCTGATTCTGGCCAACAACGCGTCTGGCGAGCGACGTTTCCAGCGCGAGCAATCCGCGCGACTGCTCTTCGCTGAGCGCGCCCTGCGGAATGCCCGTCCATTTGGAAACGATGCCGGCGACGTCGGCGACGTCGACGATCGTGGCGTTGCGTAACGAAACCGACGAAGCCGCCTCGTCGATCAAGTCGATCGCCTTGTCGGGCAAGAAGCGGTCGACGATGTAGCGTGCCGAGAGCGCTGCCGCTGCGTCGATGGCGGCGTCGGTGATCGTGACCCGGTGGTGATCGGCGTACTTGGCGCGAAGGCCGCGCAAAATGGCGCCGGTCTGTTCGATCGTGGGTTCGCTGACCATCACCGGTTGAAAGCGTCGCTCGAGCGCCGTATCCGACTCGATGTGCTTGCGATATTCGTCGAAGGTGGTGGCGCCGATGCACTGGAGTTCGCCCCGCGCGAGTTCGGGCTTGATCATCGAGGAGAGGTCGAGCGAACCTTCGGCCGCTCCGGCTCCGACCAAGGCGTGGAGTTCGTCGATGAACAGGACGACCTCGCGGGCCGAGCGCTTGACTTCGTCGAGGATGCGCTTGACGCGCCCTTCGAATTCGCCGCGGTACTTGGTTCCGGCCACCAGCGGTCCGAGCGACAGCGCAAGGATGCGTTTTTCGCGCAGGACCGCGGGGACGTCTCCCCGTGCGATGCGCTGGGCCAGGCCCTCGACGACCGCCGTCTTGCCGACGCCCGGATCTCCGACCAAACACGGATTGTTCTTCGAACGCCGCGAGAGGATCGCGACCACGCGCTCGATCTCGACGTCGCGACCGACGACCGGGTCCAGCTCCCCGGCCCGAGCCGCCGCCGTCAGGTCGCGCGAATACGACGACAGGGTCGGCGTCGAGGTGCGCAGGCGTTTTGCCCACTCGCGTGGATCGGCAGGGGGCAGGTCGCGCTCGCCGCGGCTGAAGCGGTCGATCGCGTACGTCGTGCCGACCGCGAGCGCGACGGCCGCCAGCGCCGAACCGAGCAACGGAAGCGCTCCCAACCGCCGCCGGCGGGCGCACGCATCGCAGATCTCGGCCTCCACCCAACTGCCGCCGCGCAAGGTGAAATCCCGAATGGTTGCAGGCTGCAGCCCGCACGTTTCGCAAATCGAGGCCATCGTCTCTCTCTTACTCGCTCCGGTGAGCAGACGTTTCGCGGCTGGGGGCCACACGGCATGCCGCCGCCGCCAGGACCGCACGAGCGCAGCCCCCAATACGAGCAGCCTGGTTTTCCTCGAAAGGGTCGTTCAGCAACGTCATGTCCTACGTGATCACTGAGCCGTGCATCGGCACCAAAGACAAGTCGTGCGTCGACGTCTGCCCGGTCGATTGCATCCACGGCAAAGACGACGACAAGCAGCTCTTCATCGATCCCGAGGTCTGCATCGATTGCGGCGCCTGCGTTTCGGCCTGTCCGGTGGAAGCGATCTATGCCGATTCGGACGTCCCGGACAAGTGGAAGAACTACACGGAAATCAACGCCGAATACTTTAAGAACAACTAGATTCGACGGGGCTCGGGATGAGCCGCGGGGCGTCTTCCCAGGGCGCCGACGGCCGAACAGGCCGGCCCGCATGCCCCAAGGTTCGACTCGAGGCGCTCAGCACCGGCTCCCGGCTAGGAGTGCCGGGAGCACGAAGGTTCCTTCCGGGCGGCGTCAGCGGGCGAAACTTCGCGCTCGGGCCGACGGTACATGGGGCATGATTTCTCGGGGCATGCTCATCGCCGGGCTGATTGTGGTCGAACTCGCCATCATCGGCGAGGCCGTGGTCGCGGTTCGCGGCGGCGAGGCCGCTACGCCATACGCACAGCAAGGCGATGCGCGAACGGCGTCCGGTTCGCGCCTGATCGAGGGCGGGCCACACAAGGTCTTTGCCGCCGGCGCGCAACCGAGGCTGACCATCGATATCGGTTACGCGGATCTTACGATCCTTACGAGCAAGGCGCCGCAGATCGATGTCAGCTTGAGTGCGAGCCCGGTCTCCGGACTCTTCCAGGCGACGGCCCCGATCACGGCGACCGAGGACGGCGAGACGATTCGTATCGCGACGACCCGCGCGCACGGCTGGTCCACCGGCGACGACCGCATGGTAACGGTGCTCGTGCCTCCCGAAACCCAGGTCACGGTCGTCAACGGCGGCGACATCAAAGTGGACGGGCTTCGCGCCCAGGCCTCAATCCATAGTGTCGGCAACGGCTCGGTCTCGGTCGAGGATTACGATGCACCCGCACTGCACGTCGTAACCTCGGACGGACCGATCATCTTGCACCAGATCGTTGCCGCACGAATCGATGTAGCGAGCAGAAACGACACCGTCGAGGGCACCGCATTGCAAGTGCGTGACGGCACGGTCGAGAGCGATGGCCGCGTGATGCTGGGGTTCGCGACGGGGGCGGACACGCTGGTTTCCGCCCAGGCGAGCGACGGCAAGATCAGCCTCTCGGGCTTCGCGGATGCGCAATCCCTCTCGAGCGGGGGCAAGAGCAGCGAAGACGGCGGTTTGTCGTCGCGAACCGTCCGCGTCGGCGCCGGCAGCGGACACCTTGACGTGCACTCGAGCGATGGCGACATCGATCTCGCTCAAGAAGGCTAGCGCGGCCCGCACCCGGCATATGCGGGCATCGTCTCGCTTGAACGAGAAGGTGCGAATGTGGATTTCAGTGAGGTCTTGGCGCCGAGCGACGAGGCGCTGTCGCGAGGGTACGACGAGATCGTGCGAGCACTCGGCCAGGCCTCGAACGGCGACGGCTGGCGTCGCGGCTTCGGAGCTTGGGACGGGCTGAGACGCAGCTGGAAATCGTGGGCCAACCTGACGCGCTTGCGTTATACGCAGGATACGCGCCGCGACGAGTTCCGCGCGGCGCAGAACGAACTCGACCGCCGTGCGCCCGGCGTGACGGCACTCGACGTTTCGCTCAAGCGCTTGTTCCTGGATAGCGCCGAGCGCCCGCGACTCGAAGCGGAACTCGGCTCGCAGGCCTTCGCGCTCTGGGATTCGGACGTGCGCGCCTTCGATCCGGCGATCGCCGCCGACCTCGTCCGCGAATCAGCCCTGGCGCGCGAGTACACGGAATTGCTGGCGACCGCGAGCGTGCCGTTCGCCGGCGAGGAACGTTCGCTCGGAGGCTTGGGCCTTTTCTTGCAGGACCCCGATCGCGAGGTGCGCCACGCGGCCGAGCGGGCGCGTTGGAGCGCTTTCGAAGACCGCGCCGAGCGGCTCGACGCGCTGTTTGACGAACTCGTGCGCCTGCGCGACGGGATGGCGCGCAAGCTCGGCTTCGCGAGTTTCACCGAACTCGGCTACCGCCGCATGCACCGGGTCGACTACGGTCCGGCCGACGTGGCGCACTACCGCTCCGAGATCGAAGCGGTCGTCGTGCCCTTCGCGCACGAACTGGTGCGCCGCTACGGAGCTGAGGCGGGGTTGGATGCGGCGTACTTCTGGGACGAGTCGACGCTCGGCGTCGAGAAGCGGGTGACGCCGCTCGGCGACCGCGACTGGATCATGGCGCAGACGCGGGTAGCGCTCGCGGCGATCGATCCGGCGCTGGGAGAATTCGTCGACATGTTGGTCGAGCGCGAACTGTTCGACGTCGACAACCGCCCGGGCAAGGCGTTGGGTGCGTATTGCACCCAAATTCCGGCCCGGCGCGTGCCGTTCGTATTCGCCAACTTCAACGGCAGCCGCGGCGACGTGCGCACGTTGATGCACGAACTCGGCCATGCTTTTCAGGCCTGGCGCAGCCGCGACAAAGAAGCGATCGATTATTTGAGCCCAACGCTCGAATCGGCCGAGATCCACTCGATGTCGCTCGAGTACCTCTCGTGGCCGCAAATGGAGCGCTATTTCGGCACCGACGCAACCGCTTTCCGGCGCGAGCACTTGCTCGACGCCATGCTTTTTCTGCCGTACGGCGCGGCCGTCGATCATTTTCAGCACCTGGTGTACGCGCATCCGTCGGCTACGCCCGCGGAGCGCCACGCGATGTGGCAGGAGATGGAGCGCCGCTATTTGCCTTGGCGGGCTTACGGCGACCTGGCGTTTCCATCCAAGGGCGGGCTGTGGCAAGAGAAGCGCCACATCTACGTCGTGCCGTTCTACTACATCGACTACACGCTCGCGCTGTGCTGCGCGCTGCAGTTCTGGGTGCGCGCACAGACCGACCGCGAGGCCACGCTGGACGCCTACGTCGCGCTCTGCACGCGCGGCGGCGAGGCACCCTTCCGCGAACTCGTCCATTCGGCCGGGCTGCGCTCGCCGTTCGACGCGGGCGTGCTCGCGAGCGTCGCCGGCTCGGCCCGCGCAGCGTTAGGATAGATCGGCGCCTTTAGGGTCGCAGGCGCAGCGTTCTGATCGCGACGCTGCCGTCGGGCGCCGTCGCGACGATGCGTACGTCGACGACGGTCTGCGCAGGGGCCGGCAGCGCGAGCGGCGCTGCGAAATAGCCGCGCCCGTCGGCAACCGCGTCGGCTGCGACCGAGCCCACGGCCTCCTCGCGGAATTCAGGCAGCGTTTCGCTCGTCGTCGCGACGACGTGGACGTGCGAGCCTGGTTTCGTGAACGCGCTCACCGTGAAGCCGAGGCGGGCCGGGGTGCCATTCGGCGGTTCGAGTCCGCTGAGGTAGTTGCCGCTGACGTCGCGGGTCGCGAAGGACCAGCGCTCGCGAAACGCCTGGTGCTCGAGCGTTCGCCCGCTGACGACGACTTCGTGCGATGCAGGCGGCAGGTCGTAAGTCGGATCGTAGACGAAACTGCGGTCGCTGACGTAGCTGTCGCTCGTGACGTCGCGACCGTCGAAGGCCACGCGCACGCTGTTCGGGTCGACGGGCCGGGCGAAGGTCGCAGCTATTTCGGGCCGGCGCGCGTCTACCGATGCATCCCGGGGCGGCAGGATGCGCAGCAGCCGCAAGGCGATCGGTTCGGGCGGCGCGACCGGCGGGGGCGCGAGGGGTGGCGGCGGCGCGACGGCCATCGCCTGCCGAACGACGTACACGGTTTGGCTCGACTGATCGAAGTTCACGCTCGCACCCAGAGCCTGCGAGATGAACCGCAGCGGCACGAGGGTTCGCCCCGCGATCAAAAATGGCGGACTGTCGAGGGTTTGCTGCGCGCCGTCGACCGTGGCCGTCGGCGAGCCGATTGTCAGTGAGATCTGGTGCCGGCCGGCCGTGGCGTTGATCTGCCCGTTTTCGAAAACGACGCTCGCACCGAGCTGCTCGAACACACCGCGCAACGGTACGTAGATGCGGCCGGCGCGCTCGACCGGGGGCTGATCGAAAGCGACCGGTTGTCCGTTGACGTCGACGGTGACGTTCGCGGTCTGCGCGAGCGCAGCGGCTGCCCAGAGGCAGTAACAGGCGATGACCGTGGCGATAGCCGTTCGTTTGTGCATGTTGCTCAAAACGAAACAGGCGCCGGTTGCGTTAGCACGTGCCGATGAACAGCGCATTGGAATCACTTGCCGAGCAACCGAGCGAGCTGCGGCTCATGCCGCCGCGGGAAGATCGATCGGGGGAACGCGTTCCGTTCTGGCGCGTTCGAACTCGCAGCTCGAGCAGCGGACGCGGAAGCCGAGGCTGGCCACGGCCGGCTCGTCGTGGATGCGGTTGCAGTCGGGACAGTCGTAGGATGCCTGCATGGCGGTCACCTCCGACCTCATTACATCAGGCCGCTGTGCCAGCTGCCTGGCACAGCGCTCTCAAACTTGCTCGACGCTCGTAATTTCGGGGCAGCGGCCACGTACGGCCGCCTCGATGCCGCCCCGCAGCGTGGCGTTGGACATCGGGCAGCCACCGCAGGCCCCGACCATCTGGACGTACGCCGTCGAACCGTCGATGCGCACCAGCCACACGTCTCCGCCGTCGCGCTGGATGGCCGGCCGCACGGCGTCGAGCGCCGCGTTCGCGCGCTCGTACAGGCTCTCGACATGGGTCACGGACGGTTCAACCATCGAACCGGCCGCTTTCGTTTCAGCCCGCAGGCCGCCTTTGGGGAGGTTCCCGGCGCAAGCGGCGTAGCCAAGCGCGCCGTAGACGGTGACGACGAAAAACAGCGCGACCGCGCGCCCGGCCAGCTGCTCGGGCTGGATTTCTTGGCCGCGACCGAGGGCGCGCAGGTACCCAAACCCCAGCGGCAGCGTCGCCGCGATCGCAAGCGCCGCTGCCGGCGGAGCGCCGGCCAGCGGCGCGAGCGCGGCGCTCGCGTAGAGCACGAGCAGCGCCGTGGCCCCCAACCTGGCCCCGGTTGCGGCACCGAAGCGGACCAGCAGATTGCGCTTACCGCAGGCCGCATCGGCCTCGAGGTCGGGGAATTCGACGGCTAACATCATCGCGAACATCGCCGCAGCGCCCGGCAACGTTGCGAGCAGGGCGTGGCTGTCGACGGCGCCCCGCTGTGCGGCGAAGGCGCAGAGCGGCACCAGAATCGCCACGACCAGCGTCGCGTCCAATTCGCCCAGGCCACGTGCGAGCAAGCGCAGCGGCGGCGCGGAATAGCTCCAAGCGAGCACGGCGATCGCGATCGCGATTTGCGCGGCCAACGCCGCGTGCCCGGCCCGCCAGAGCGCGCCGCCGGCGAGCGCCCCCGCGCCCAGGCATGCGATGGCGGCCAAGAGCGCGACGCGCGGCTGCAGGCTGCCGTCGACGAGCGCACCGCTGCCGCCGGAGAACGCGGTGCGCACCGCAGCCGCGTCGCCGCCGCGGTCGAAGTAGTCGTTGGCGTAGTGCGTCATCAGATGGAACGCGCTGATCGTAACCTGTGCGAGCGCGTAGGAGCGCCAGTCGACTGCGCCGGTTTCGTAGGCGGCGACGGCGGTGCCGAGCGCTCCGCCTGCGACCCCGCCCGCTAGAAACCGCAAACGCGAAAGCCGCAAGAACGCGCGAAGCGAGGCGGACACCTGCGCGCCGTTCGGATGCCGGAGGAGGTGACCTGCGCCGTGCGCGAAAAGAGATTTCGCTTCGTGCAAACATCGATGACGGACGGATCATGACGACGAACAACGCCGCTCCAGCCGGGAAAAAGGCTAGGCGCACGACCGGTTCGGGCCGGCCGAAAGTTCAATCGGTGGACCGCACCCTCGACGTGCTCGAATCCCTCGCCTCACGGCGCGGCGCGACGGGAATCAGCGAACTCTCGGGACTCGTCGGCCTGCACGTGAGCACCGTCCACCGGCTGCTTGCGACCCTCGTCGATCGCGGTTACGTTCGGCAAGATCCGGACAGTTCGCGTTACCATCTCGGCTCGCGCATCTTCACGCTCTCGAGCGCGGCCGACTTGCACCTCGATCTGAGGTTGGTGGCGCGGCCCTATCTCGAACGCCTGATGCGGGCCTCGGGCGAAACCGCGAACCTCGTGACGACGAGCGAGAGCGAGGTCGTGTACCTCGATCAGGTCGCGAGCATGCACCTCGTAAAGATGTTCACGGCGCCCGGCCTGCGCGCGCCGCTCTACTGCACCGGCACGGGAAAGGCGATCCTTGCGTTCAAGGGCCCCGAGTTCGTGGAGCCTATCTTGAGCGGGCCGATGCGCCGCTTCACCTCGCGTACGCTCGTCGGGCGCCAGGCGCTGGAAGGTGAACTCGCCGCAATACGCAAGCGCGGTTATTCGGTCGACAACGAGGAGATGGAGGACGGCGTGCGCTGCCTCGCGGTCCCGATCTTCGATCGGCGGCACGAATGCGTCGGCGCGATGTCGGTTTCCGGCCCGACGACCCGGATGACACACGAACGCGTCCAGAAGCTCGCGCCGGCCGCCGTCGCCATCGCGGACGAGCTGTCGCGCCAGCTCGGCTACGAAACGGCGGTCGGCCCCTAAGTCTACGCTAGCGCTGAATCTTCGTTCGGCGCGACTTTCATTCGCCGCAGTGCGGCCGGCGTCGGCAGTTTGATCTCGTGGGCCATCCGAAGCATCGCGAGCAGGCGTATGGAGTACCACGTGACGTCGATTTCGAACCGGCGCAGCCCGTGGCGCGCCGAGTACGGGAAAGCGTGATGGTTGTTGTGCCAGCCTTCACCCCACGTGAGCAGCGCCACAACCCAATTGTTTGTCGACCGATCGCCGGTGCGATAGCTCCGGTAGCCGCTGTCGTGGGCCGCGCTGTTGACGAGCCAGGTGACGTGGTAGGTCACGACGACGCGCACGAAGATCCCCCAGATCACCCACGGCCAGCCGCCGGCCGCGAACAGCACGAGGCCAAGCGCAATTTGCCAAAGGACGTACGTGCGCTCGAGAAACCGATACACGGGATCGCCGGCCAGGTCCGGTGCGAGGCGCCGTTGCTCGGCCTCGCTCGGGCGCGCGTCGTTGTAGCGATAGAGCCACTCGATGTGAGCCCAGCGGAGCCCGCGATGCACGTTGTGCGGGTCGCCCTCGCGGTCGGTGTGCGCGTGATGTGCGCGGTGCGTCGCAACCCAATCGATCGGACCGCCCTGCAACGCCAACGTTCCGCACAGGGCGAAGGCGTACTCGAGCCAGCGCGGACAGCGTAAGCTGCGATGCGTCAACATCCGATGAAAACCAAGGCTGATGCCGATTCCGCCGGTGACGTAGTGAAGCGCGACGGCGATCGCCACCGCCGGCCACGCGAACGTGCCCGGCAGAAACGCGGCGAGCGCGCCGAGATGGAGCGCGAGCAGACCTAGACCGGTCGCCTTGCCTCGGGCGCGAACACGATGACGCGCGAGCGAGCGTTGGGTCGTCATGCGCGCTGCAACCTCAGCGCCGGCGTTCGGGCCCTAAAAGCAGATTCCAGCGCGATGTCCGTTCGTCGCGGTCCTCGTCCGCGATCCGGCTGCCGGCGAAACGGTAGGCGCTCATGCGTCAGCCTAGCACGCCGGCCGGCGTGGAGGTACCGTGAAAAGCAAGGACCGTGAAGCGAAACTTCACCAATAGTTGAGCGCCGCCGCGAACAGCGCTTCTAGTTGCGGCCCTTCGACCGGGCGCGGGGCGTTCGCGAGCAGCCGGCGCTGTGCGGCTGCCCCGTCGCGCAGTGCCGGGATGTCGTCGCGGCCGAAACCGACGGCGCCGATCCCGCTCGGCATCGCGGTCGCGCGCATCAACGACTCGATCTGTTGCGCGAGCACTTCGCCCGCCTCCGCCGGGCCGGCGCCGAGGGCCTGGGCTCCGAGCGTCCGGGCCGCGCGCAGGTGACGCTCCGGATCGCCGGCCGCCGTGTAGCGGAACACGGCCGGCGCGTTGACGATGACGGCCATGCCGTGGGGCACGATCGGCTCGCCGTCAGGATAACCGGGGGCGCGATATGTTCGTACGAGGCCGGCGACCGCATATGACATTGCGTGCGGCACGTGCACGCCTGCATTTCCGAAACCGATGCCTGCGAGCGTCGCGGCGTACAGCAT
>Ga0302326_10004357_pt1 | contig 32781 bp, 28 predicted proteins | sample Palsa_T0_3_FD_202264 | JGI IMG/M metagenome (GOLD analysis project Ga0302326, IMG submission 202264) | Peat permafrost microbial communities from Stordalen Mire near Abisko, Sweden - Palsa_T0_3 | ecosystem: Environmental > Terrestrial > Soil > Palsa > Peat permafrost | place: Sweden: Abisko...
GCTGGCCCAGGAACTGCCGCGCGTACGCCGACAGCGACTCGGTGTACCGGCGCTGGCCCTCGGCGAAGATCGTGTCGAAGGCCAGGCTCGACTTCCCCGAGCCCGACAGGCCGGTAAAAACGATCATCGCGTCCCTGGGCAGTTCCAGCGAGACATCCTTGAGGTTGTGCTCGCGCGCGCCACGGACCACAAGACGATCAGCCAACAGTGTTCAGCACTCCAAAGGGGGACGTTGCCGCTTCCAAGCGGGGGCCTGTCCGAAACAAGGCCGGATACTGATATCGATAACAAAAACGGCCCGCGCCCGATTCCGGCGGCGGGCGGCTGAGAATCATAACCGGCTGAGGTTATTCTCGTCGTCATGCCGACATTGGCTGTTATAGGCGCCGGCCCGAAGGGGATCGCGATCGCCGCCAAGGCGCGTGCCCTGGCCGCGGCGGGCCTCGGCGCACCGCGGGTGGTGCTTATCGACCGCAGTGCCGTCGCCGGGAACTGGACCGGGCGCCAGGGCTATACCAATGGCCTGCTGCCCCTGGGCACGCCTTCGGAGAAGGATATCGGCTTCCCGTACGCTGACAGCTGGGGCGTTGCCTCGCCTGCCGTCACCGCGGCGATGGCGGACTACAGCTGGCAGCGGCATCTGATCGCCCGTGGCACGTATGCCGACTGGGTCGATCGCGGCCGTTTGCGGCCGACTCACCGGCAGTGGGGTTCCTACCTGCGTGAGGTCGCCGACAAGGCGGAGGCCGAAATCATTGCCGGCGAGGCCGTCGGCCTTGAGGCCGACGGCAAGCGGTGGCGGCTCTCGCTCGAGCCAGGGCAGACGATCTGGGCGGACGGCGTGGTGTTCACCGGCCCGGGCCCGCCGATCAGCGTCGCCGGCCAGCCGCAACAGCACCCGCGGGTGTTCGACGGGCGCAGCTACTGGCTGGCCGAGCCTGCGCTCCAAGCCCAGGTGGCTCAGAGCGTGTGCGTGATCGGCAGCGGCGAGACAGCGGCCTCGGTGGTCATCAGCCTGCTGACAAAGTCGCACAAGCGCTCGACGATCGATGTCCTGACCAGCCGCGGAGTTCTCTATTCGCGCGGGGAGAGCTATGAGGAAAACCGGTACTACTCCGATCCCGGCGACTGGCCGGCGCTGGCCGAGTCGCACCGGCGCGAGTTCCTTGAGCGCACCGACCGCGGCGTCTTCTCCCAGCAGGCCGAGGCGGTCTTCAACGCCTCGCCCGGCTTTCGCACCCTCGCCGGGCGGGCCGTGGCGATCGAGGCTGGTGAGCAGCAGGTTGTCGTCACGATCGAATACGGCAGCGAGCGCGACCGGTTCGCCTACGACCTGGTCGTCGTCGCGATCGGCTTCGATACTCGATGGTTCTCCCGGCTGCTCGGCGGCGAGGCCCGCCGCCGGCTCCAGAGCGGGCTTGCCGGGGCCGAACTCGAACGGCGGATCGAGCTTGATCTGTCGGTGGCTGGCCTGAGCCCGCCGATTCACCTGCCGCTGGTCGCCGGGCTCGCTCAGGGGCCGGGCTTCCCCAACCTGAGCTGCCTCGGCCTGCTGAGCGACCGCATCCTGCGCCGCTATGTCGGCGTGAATGAGCCGGGCCGTCTTGCCTCGCAAAGGAGGGATCTTGTCCGCGACGCCTGAGGAGGCTTGGGAAGAGGACGACTGCGTCCGCCGCACGGTGGTCATCCCCGTCGTGCTGGCCGAACGGCTCGCCGCCCAGGCCGGCCAGCGTGGTCTGTCCGTCAGCGACCTGCTGGTCGAATACGCAGAGATAGGTCTGCGACGCGACGAAGCAGACGACTGAGCAGACGAGATGCATCTCCGCATCCAGGCCTCCTCCGCCATCGGTTGAGGCGGCCCGACCCGGTAAGACAGCCCGTATCAGCCGGAGGGCCCCCCTGGAGTTCCGGGGGGCCCTCCGTTTGTGTCCTGATCGACAGTTATCGCGAAGCACGAACCTGCCGCACTTTGCTGGTGCGGTTACTTCCTGCCGAAACCGTCGAATTCTCCGTTTCGTGCGCCTCCGAGGAAAGCGTGCCATTCGTCCGGCGTAAATCGGAGAACCGGCCCTTCGGAGTCCCTGCTGTTGCGTACACCGATCTGGTCACCGGGCAGGTTCGCGACCTCGACGCAGTTACCGTTGGAGAAACTCAGAGAGCTCTTAACCCAGCCAGAAGCTGAACCTGGCTTTTCGAGCATAGGTTTATCCACGCTACTACCTCACTGATTTGTTGGCTGTTATCCTATGGTGCGCGACTGCGGAGTGTAGAGTATCTATTACTCAACGTAATCGCTTAACTCTTAGACTAGCAGACCTCGCCGGCACCCCGCGTCGCTCTCGCCTCAAATAGCGCCGCGGTCCAGTAAATGCCCGTTGTTCCCACGGCGTACGGCACACCTCAAACGCGCGCAAACACGGCAGGCTCCGCCGACGCAGCCGGGGGGCCTGGGAGCGGCCACGCCAGCGGGCCGGTCACCGCAACGATTGGGGATAAAACGACGTGCGTCAGCTACGCATTAGCAGCTACGCATTAGCGCGCCGCTGGGCGCCTGACCAGTGCGACTCCGCTGTTTCGAGGATGAGTTCCCTGGACGCCGCCGGGGGCAGGGACGCTTCGGCGAGCATCTGGAATGCGATCCGGTGCAAGTACGTCTCCCGCTCCCCCTCCAGCGTGAAGCCGCTCCTGAGATGCTCGGTGCTAACCACGTCTTGCAGCATCGCGTCGCTGTCTTCCCCGAAGCTGAAGATGACAAAAGACTCGCCGAAGACCGTGTGCTGCGCGTCAAGGGGGAGAATCCGCAAAACCATATTTGGCCGTTCGGCCTCTTGCGCTAGGCGCTGAAGCTGCTCATACATCACCGAATCATCACCAATCCGGCGTTTCAAGACCGATTCATCGAGCACTACCGAAAGCTGCAGCTCTTCGCGACTCAGCACCTGCTGACGTTGCATACGGACCTTCACCAATCGTCCGATCATGCCCGGCGCGATGGGCTCGACCCGGCTGTAGCTGCTGATTATGTGCCGGGCATAAGCTTCCGTTTGGAGCAGGCCAGCTACCACATCAACGTGCCATACGGCGATGGAGGTTGCCTCATGCTCGAGGCCGATGAATTGCTGGTAGTCCTCGGAGAGGGTGTCGGCGAATTCTTCCCACCATCCCTTCTGAGCCGCGTCCTCGGCGAGCGCGAGAAGGAGCGTACGGCGAGACCCGGTGATCTTGTAGTAGTCGAGCAGCCGCTCGACTTCCCGCGGCCGCAAGCCGGTCCTGGCCCGCTCGTACCTGCTGATCTTGGAGGGCGACCACTTCAGCGCGGCGGCGACCGTGTCGCCGTTCTTGCCCGTGCTTTCCCTGATCCCGCGCAGTTCGGCGGCAAGCCGACGTCGCCGCACCGTGGGACTTCCTGGCGCGATCATCGGGCGTCGCTCCTCCTCGGTGCCGCGCAGGCGGACTAGGACGGTTCGAAGTTTCACCGAAACCATTTGTGAAACCCTTAGTACACCGTACACTCGCCCATCGCAACAACCTTCAGCCCGCACCCGGCTGAACGAACCGTGCTATCCCGCCTCCAATTACCTAGGTGGACGCATACTGCCTGCTGGCGCGGGCCAGGGCGGGCAACAACGACACCCGTCGGCGAATGCCCTGGCCATATGCGGTCATGGCCCTCGCGGGGCCGCCGGACGAACCCGGAAACAGCGATCTCGCCATCGTCAGCTCGGATCCGCCGGCTGACCGGTCCCGCAACCGGGTCGGCTTGCGGCATCTTGGCGCGGCCGATTCATGAACTGGACCCTGATACGCCACGTCCCACCGGTCTTGATGGGACTACCGCGGAAAATACCTAGCGATGCGGCTGATGTAAAGCTATATGGCAAAAGTGTCTGTGGTGAAGGAATGTGCCTCACGTTGCTGGGCCGGCCAGCGCGCGCGGGCGGCTCCGGCGTCGGTCAGGCTTTATGTCACGGACATGCCGCCTGCCGTAATTGCCTGACCGTCTGCCGCGGATTCGGCGAATCGGCGGCAGACCGTTAGTCGTGCGCCCGGTTAGTTCACCCGTGCATGTGAGTGAGCGGGGCCGCTGCCACCACGTGGACGTTGGAGGCCTGCGCCGCCGTCACGGATACCGCGGAGCCAGCTACAATAGACCCGACTGCGCTGAGTGCTAGAATAGCGGGAACGATGATGGTTCGCCTTATGGTCATGATTCCTCCATGGCATCTACGGAGGTCAGCGGCCCGTACATGGCGCCGGCGGCACACGAGGCACATCTGAGCTACCAGGAGTAATAACCGGTTTTGGCTATTACATGACCTAGAGTAAATCCCCGACTACACTATTATCAAATACTAAATATTTCAGTTTTCTGTCATGCAAAATTTAATGTTCCCAGACCGGAAAATGCTAGTTTTTCATGCAGTGCAAGATTCTATGAAATTTGCATTGCATCAGTAAAGAAACCTGAGATTTTATCGTTCAAGGGTGCTCGGATACCGAATTAATGTACGAAAATAGTCCGCTTGTTCAGTAAATATTCTGGTAGTAAGATTTGTCCCATGCCCCCGGGGACAACGGCCGACACGCTGGTCGGCCGCGATAGTGAGATAACGACGCTCACCGGGCTCATAAGAGAGGTTGCTCGGGGACGCGGTAGTTCGGTGCTCATCGAGGGCGAACCGGGTATCGGCAAGTCTGCGTTGGTGCGGGCGGCGGTGGCGAAGGTACCAGAGGCCGGCTGCCAGGTGTTCTGGGGTGCCGGCGACGAGCTAGGCCAGGCGCTGCCGCTGCTGCCCTTTCTCGACGGGTTGCGGGTCCGCGAGCCCTCCACGAATCCCCGGCGGACCACGATCGTCCGGCTCTTGCGCGGCGAGGCCGCCGCTGACCGCGGCACGGACGTGCCGGCGGTGCTGGCGGAGCAGCTGCTGGCCCTTGTCGCCGAGCAGTGTGCGGTGCAGCCAACCATCCTGGTGATCGACGACCTGCAGTGGGCCGACCAGGCCAGCATCACCTTGTGGGGCCGGCTGGCGAGGTCGGCGCGGCAGGTGCCGCTGCTGCTGGTCGGGATGATGCGCCCGGCACCCCAGCGGGATTACCTGCTGGCGCTGCGGCGAGCGGTGGACGGCGCCGCACGGCTCCAGCTCACCGAGCTCACCGGGGCGGCGGTAGCTGACCTCGTGGCCGCCCTGGCTGGCGGCGAGCCTGACGGTAACCTGCTGCGGCTCGCCGGCGGGGCGGCAGGCAACCCGCTCTACGTCACCGAGCTTGTCGCCGCGCTGGCCCGTAGTTCCGGTTTCACCCTCACCGAGGCAGGCGGTGCGGAGCTGGCCAGCGGTTCCGCGCCAAGCTCGTTGTCGGCGGCGATAGCGGACCGCCTTGGGTTCGTGGCCGGGCCGGTGCGCGAAGTGCTGCGGGCGGCGGCCCTGCTCGGCACGGATTTCGCGGTCCCTGATCTGGCGATCGTGCTCGGGCGCAATGTGGCGGACCTGATCCCGGCGGTCGACGAGGCCTGTGCCGTGGGGGTGCTGGCCGAGTCCGGCCACGGTCTGGGGTTCCGGCATCCGCTGATCCGGGCGGCGCTGTACGACGAGATGCCGGCGCCAGTGCGCGCGGCCTGGCACCTCGATGCGGGGCGCGCCTTGGCGGAGGCGGGTGCATCGGCGGACCGGGTGGCCCGGCAGATGCTGCGGGCGGTCGGCGAGCCTGGGGACAGGACCGAACCGGTGGATGACTGGATGCTGAGCTGGCTGGCCCGCACCGCGGACCCGCTGGTCGCCCAGGCGCCCGGGGTCGCAGCCGAACTCCTCACCCAGGCAGTGGCCAGTTCCCCGGCCGACTCGGCCCCGCATGGCTGGCTGGCCAGCCGGCTCGCCGACGCTCTCTACCGTATCGGTGACAGGCCCGCGGCCGAGCAGGTGGCCAACCGCGCGCTTGATCATGTCACCGAGCCCGACCTCCTCGTGGACCTGCACTGGACGCTGGCGCAGTGCCGCATGCTGGCGGGCTTGTCCGCGGAGTCCCTGGCCACGCTGGACCGGGCGCTGGCTTCGCCGGGGATCTCGGCCCGGCACCGCGCCAGGCTGCTCGTGCTCGCCGCTCGGACGCACAGCAACCTCGGCGAGCTCGACAAAGCTGGCCGGGTCGCCGCCAGCGCGCTCGCGGCGGCGTCGGAGGCCGGCGACAACTGGGCCATGGGCTGGGCATTGCACGTGCTGGCGCTGGTGACTTCGGTACAGGGGCGTATGGCCGATGCACTGCCGCTGTTCGACCGGGCGCTGGCCGTGACCCAGGCCGAGCCGGCGCTGACCGACCTGCGGCTGCTGCTGCAGATCAATAAGGCCGTCACGCTGGGCGATCTTGACCGGTACGAGGAGGCACTGGCCGCGGCCAGGCAGGCCCGGGACCTGGCGGACCAGGTCGGCACGACGTTCCGGCTGGCACAGGCGCACTGCGTCCTGGGCCAGCTGCTCTTCCAGACGGGGCGATGGGACGACGCGCTGGCCGAGGTGGAGATGGTGCACGAAGACCTAAAGGAACCCGCTGGGGCCTGCTGCGATCTCGGCATCGCCGCCGTGATCAGCTTCCATCGCGGCGAGGTCGACGCGGCGCGTGACCGCCTCGCCGCTGCCGTCCCGCACGCCGAACGGCTCGGACACCGGCTGATTACCTCCTTGGCCCTCGCCCGGAGCCTGAACTGTGAGCATGACGGCGCTCTACCTGAGGCGCTGGCCACGCTGACGAATGCGTTTGACAGCAGTACAGAAGAAGTCGAGGAGATCGAGGACCTGCTTCCTGACGCTGTCCGCATCGCCGTCCAGACCGACGGAACGGGCACCGCACAGGCTCTCGCGGACCAGGCCGCCGCGCTCGCCGCCGAATCGGAGATCCCGCACCGGCAGGCGAACGCGCTGTATTGCCGCGGCCTCCTGGACCATGATGCTCCCCGGCTGCTCGCAGCCGCAGAGCGCTATGACGACGCCGGCCGGCCGCTGCTGAGCGCGAAGGCACTGGAGGCGGCCGCTGAGCACTTCGTCGACGCCGGCGACCGGAGTCAGGCGCGGGACGCGTTCACCCGGGCCGTGGAGGTCTACACCTCCCTGGGCGCGGCGACGGACGTGGCCCGGGTACAGGCCACGTTCCGCGCCCACGGCATCCGGCGCGGACCGCACGCCAAACACCGGCGGGCGCAGAGCGGCTGGGACAGCCTCACGGCGGCCGAGATCAAGATCGCCGCCTTCGTGCAGGAGGGATTGTCCAACCCGGAGATCGCCGCCCGGCTGATGCTATCCCGGCGGACCGTCGCGACCCACGTCTCCCACATCCTGAAGAAGCTCGACGTTCATTCGCGGACCGATATAGCCCGTGAGGCCGCCCTGCGCACGATCGCGTCGAGGTTAGCGCGGGCGGGAACCCCAGGCCGTCCGGTGGGGGCGGTGAGCCGGCGGGGGGTCACAGCTCACCGTCCCCACGTATGAACCCCCGCGGGCGGCGGCCGGCGCCCTCGGGGAAGTCGGGCTCGAACGCGAGCGTGAAGTACACAGCCTTGCCCGCCGTGGTGGGGTAAAAGCCCCACTGAGAGGACAAGGTGGCGACCAGCATCAGGCCCCGTCCGGTCTCCGCATCGGCTGGGGCGTCCACCAGCACCGGCAGGGAGCGCGACGTGTCGTGGACATCAACGCGCAGCTGGTCGCAGGAGCAGGTGATGGCGAGAGTGACGAGCTTGCCCGCCTCCTGCCTGATCGCGTTGGTCACCAGTTCGCTGGTGAGCAGGACCGCGACGCTAGCGTCGATAGGGACTTCCCAGGCACAGATGGCCTCCCGGACCTGGCCGCGGGCTTCGGCCGCTGCCGCCGGTCCCCTGGTCAGCGGGACGCAGTGCCAGTACAGTTCGGTCGGACGGGTCGGCGCCATCGCGTTCATCGGATTCCTTAGTGGACCTGTTCGAGCTGGCCCGGGAGAGCGCAGGTCACTCTGCGGCTGCTCCCGGAAGGTCGAGCAAGAGGCTGATGTGCTCAGTGCCGGTTGCAAATGAAATACTGCTGCAAGTTGCAGTGCAAGACATCGGTCAGCTGACGGATTTTGAACGATGGCCGACGAGTCCGAGCCGAGCTCGGCGCCGGCCGAACGTTCAGTGTTCGCTTACCGCTCGCCCGAAGCGGTGGCTCGATTCCCGCGCGGCTGCGGGCAAGACGTTGAAACCGTCACCTGAGGCGGCCTCCTGCTGCCGTGCCGCGGACGGCCATGTCGACAGCGGTGCGGACGGCATCAACCAGCGGCGTCGATGGCGCCCCCTGGCGGGCCCAGTGCAGGACGCCAGCCCGTTCCGCACCGACGACGACAGCGGCCAGGACCAGGGGTTCTAGCTGGCCCGGCTCGGCGCCGGCCCGGCGCGCGATGGCTTCGGCCAGGGCTGTTTCCGTGGTGGCGGTCGCCTTGAGGTACTCGCCGTGCAGCGACGGCTCGACCGCGACCAACGCGCGGAACTCGCTGAGCCAGCCGGGGGGCAGACCGTCCATCCCGCCGTCTGCCCACATCTCGCCTATGGCCGCCACCAGGGCCTCCGGCAGCGGCTCTGCCTCGGGCCGGGCCGCGAGGTTGCCTGCCAGCCGGGCTCCCCGCAAGGTGGCCGGCCAGGCGATGGCGGCTTCCTTGCTGGGGAAGTAGTTGTTGAAAGTCCGGGTCGAGACGCCTACCGCCGCCGCGATCTCGGGGACCCGCACATTGGCCAGGCCGTGAGCCTTGGCCAGCTCGATCGCGGCCAGCGCGAGGTCGAGGCGGGTCTGCTCCTTTTGCTGGTCACGCCGGCTTACCGGTGCGGGTCCAAGTGACGGTGCTGATGTCATGTCCGCACGATAACAAGAACTTGCGTGACACGCAAGTTCTGCACATTGCGCAATTTTCTGGCTCGATGTGAACCATCACAAATAATAATGTCTAGCTCATAGCGTTCCGCGAATAAGCCATGAGGCGCCCGGCGGCGGCGTCAGGACAGCGATTCGTCCAGATCGCCGAGGACCTCGATGAGCTCCAGGTTGGCAGAGTAGTCGACGGGGCAGGCGATCACTGACACCGTGTCGGCCGCCAGGGCGGTGCGCAGCGTCGGCAGCAGCTCATCGGCGGCGCCTATCCGGTATCCGGTTGCTCCGAAGCTCTCGGCATAGGCGACGAAGTCCGGATTGCCGAATGTGGTGTCCACGTTGTGGCCGATTTCCAGGTCCATTTTCCAGCTGATCAGCCCGTACGCATCATCGACCCAGATCAGGATGACAAACGCCAGGCCGAGCCGGAGCGCGGTCTCGATCTCCTGGGAGTTCATCAGGAACGCGCCGTCGCCGGTCGCTACGAGCACCCGGCAGTCGGGGCGGGCGATCTTCGCGCCGATCGCGCCGGGGACCGTCCAGGCCATGGTGGACAGGCCGTTGGAGATCAGGCAGGTGTTCGGCTCATACGTCGGGTACAGGCGCGCCATCCACATCTTCAGCGCCCCGGTGTCGACCAGCGCGATGTCCTGGCGGCGCAACGCCGCCCGGGTATCGGCCACGATCCGGGCCGGGGCCAGCGGGAACCGGTCGTCTTTCTGGCCCCGGGCCAGCTCAGCGGCCAGCAGGGCGCGGATGCGATCTCCGCCCGGGGCGGCGACCTTGCGCGGCGCGACGGCGGCGGCCAGCGCGTCCAGGCTGCGTCCGATATCGGAAAGGAGCCCTACGGCCACGTCGTAGTGCGCGTCCACTTCGGCGGGGAACCGGTGCAGGTGGATGATCTTGGTATCGCCGCGCGGGTTGATCCGCACCGGGTCGAACTCCTGCAGCTCGTACCCGACGGCAATGATCAGGTCAGCGCGGTCGAAGCCGAAGTTCACGTAGTCATGGCGCATGAATCCCACTGCTCCCAGCGCCAGCGGGTGATCGCTGGGGAACACGCCCTTGCCGTGAAACGTGGTCGCCACCGGGATGCCCAGGCTCTCGGCGAACCGGCGCAGCGCCGGGCCCGCGCCCGCCCGGGCGGCCCCGTGCCCGGCCAGCACCACGGGCGCGCGCGCCTCGCGTAGCAAGGTCGCGGCCCGCTCCAGCTGCCCGGGTGCCGGCTCATCTGGCCGGGGCACGTTCACCGGCAGCGGCTCGTGCCCGCCCGGCGCCGGGGCCTGTTCCACATCCTCAGGGATGGCCAGGTAGACCGCGCCGGGCCGCTCGGTCTGGGCGAGCTTGAACGCTTTCCGGAGCATCTCAGGCACCGCGCCGGGCGTCGCGACCAGCGCCGACCACTTGACCGCCGGCGTGAACATGGCCACCAGGTCCACGCCCTGGTGGGATTCCTTGAAACTGCGGTTCATCCCGACCTGGGCCGACAGGGCGACCAGCGGCGTGGAGTTCGTCGTCGCGTCCGCGGTGCCTAGCAGCAGGTTGATCGCTCCTGGGCCCAGCGTCGCCGAGCATACCCCGGCCCGGCCGGTCAGCCGCCCGTAGACCTCGGCCATGAACGAGGCGCCCTGTTCATGGCGGGTCAGCACATACCGGATCGGGGAACGGGAGATCGCCTCCATCAGGTGGATGTTCTCCTCGCCCGGGATGCCGAAGACGTGCGTGACCCCCTCGTTCTCCAGGCACTCGACAATCAGGTCAGCCGTACTGCGCGAAGACTCCGTCACGACCACGAGACTAGACCGCGACCGTCGTCTTCGCGTGAGCCGCCTCGGCTGCGGCCAGCTGCCCGTCTCACCGGCCCGGAAGTGCCCGGCCGGCGCGGACCGGGCAGACTGTCGGCATGCCCGATCTACCGGTACGTCATTTCCGCGGCCGCGACGGCACCCAGCTCGCCTACCGCGAGGTGGGACAGGGACGGCCGGTCGTGCTGATCCACGGCTACTTCTCCAACGCCACCGTCAACTGGGTGAACTATGGCCACGCCGCGGCGGTCGCGGCACGAGGATTCCGTGTCATCATGCCGGACCTGCGCGGGCACGGCGACAGCGCAAGGCCGCAGCAAGCCGCGGATTACCCGCCCGACATCCTCGCCGACGACGGGTTCGCGCTGATCGAGCACCTCGGGCTCACCAGCTACGCCCTGGGCGGATACTCGCTAGGGGGCCGGACGACGATCCGGATGCTCGCCCTCGGCGCGGCGCCCAGCCGGGCGGTGGTAGCGGGCATGGGCCTCGACGGGGTACTCCATGCGTCAGGCCGCGACGCCCATTTCCGCCGCATCCTCACCCACCTGGGCACGTTCGAGCGGCGCTCGCCGGAAGGAAAAGCAGAGGCGTTCCTGAAAAGCACCGGCGCCGACCCGGTCGCGATGCTGCAGTTGCTCGACAGCGGCGTCGACACGCCACCCGAGGCACTGGCGATGATCGGCATGCCCGTGCTCGTTGTGGCCGGCGCTGAAGACGACGACAACGGCTCGGCCGAGGCGCTGGCCGCTGCCCTGCCGCGCGGGCAGGCGGTCCGGGTCCCCGGCAATCACATGAGCGTGGTCGCCCGGCCGGAGCTGGGGGCGGTCATCGCCGGCTTCCTCGATGAAGGGGCGCAAGAGGACGCCCGCTGAAGGCCTCGCCCGGTGCTCAGCTGCGTAACTCCACCTCCGCGGCAAGGCCAGGACAATTCAGCCCACCGGGGCCGGCTCGCTTTCCGCGACGCAGATTCGTTCCAGGAGGCTGCGCAGGACCTGCTGCTCGTCTTGGTCAAGGGCGCCGACGGCCGCCGCGGCGACGCGCTCGGCGGCGGTGCTGGCGCGGGCCAGTTCACCGGCGCCGGCCTCAGTGAGGTGCAGCAGGGTGACCCTGCGGTCGGAGGGATGCGGGCAACGCGCGACCAGGCCGCGCGCTTCCAGGCCGTCGATCATGTCGGTGATCGTGCGGGGCGATACATGCAGGGCCTGGCTGATCTCGCGCATGGAGCAGTCACCATCCCCTAGGGCCTTGAGGAGCTTCAGGCCCGATAGCGACAGGCCATGCTCGCGGAGGGCGGCGTCAGCGGCGGTACGGACCCGGTGCGCGGCATAAATGATGGCATCAACAGCATCGATGCCGGTTTTAGGTCTCACGTGCGCATCCTTTGGACGGTTACCAGCCATAGTATATTGTGAGCATCCTCACTATAGGTATCCTCACGGGTTCACGGGTTCACGGGTTCACGGGTTCACGGGTTCACGGGTTCACGGGTTCACGGATTCGAGTGACGGAGGGAGCAGGGTGCGGGCGCGCATCAGCGAGAAGACGACCGTCGGCGTCGTCTTCACGGCCGCGGTGTTCATGAGTGCCCTGGACACCACCATCGTGAACGTCGCCCTCCCCACCATCGGCCGGGCCTTCGCGGTGGCCCCGACCGCGGTTGACGGCATCTCCGTCGCCTACCTGGTCAGCCTGGCTCTGTTCATGCCCGTCTCGGGATGGCTCGCAGACCGCTTCGGTGGCAAGCGCATCCTGCTGACCGCCACGGTCATCTTCACCGTCGCCTCTGCCCTGTGCGGCGCGGCCACCGGCCTGGGCGAGCTGGTCGCGTTCCGGGCCCTGCAGGGCGTCGGGGGCGGCATGATGACACCGGTCGGGATGGCCATGCTGTTCCGCGCCTTTCCGCCCGGCGAGCGCCTGCGCGCCTCGGCGGTGCTCGTCGTACCGACTACTCTGGGTCCCGCCTCAGGTCCCGTCCTGGGCGGCCTGCTGGTCAGCGAGCTGTCGTGGCGGTGGGTGTTCTGGGTGAACATCCCCATCGGCGTCGCGGCCGTCACGTTCGGCGCTGTTTTCCTCCGCCACCGCGCCGAGCACAGGCCCGGCCGCTTCGACCTGGCCGGCTTCCTGCTGTCCGGCGCCGGCCTGGGGCTGCTGATGTACGGCGTGTCCGAAGGCCCCAACGCCGGCTGGGCTTCCCCCGTCATCGTGTCCGGCATCGTGGCCGGCGCGATCCTGCTCGCGCTCACGGTGCTAGTCGAATATCGTGCCGCCGAGCCGATCGTGGCGGTACGCCTGCTCGGTGACCGCCTCTTCCGGTCAGGGACCGCAGCCAACATCCTGATGACCTCCGGTTTTATCGGCACCCTGTTCGTCATGTCGCTCTATCTGCAGGACGGCCGCGGCCTGGGCGCCCTGGCCGCCGGGCTCAGCATCTTCCCCGAGGCCGTCGGGGTCGCCGTCGGTTCCCAGCTGGCCAGCCGGGTGCTCTACCCGCGGTTCGGTCCCCGGCGGCACATGGCCGGCGGCCTGATCGGCATCGCCACGGCGATCGGCCTGATGGCGCTCCTGAGCGCGCACTCCAGCCTGTGGTGGGCCAGGCTGCTGATGTTCGCCATGGGGTTCGGGATGGCCCAGGTAATGCTGACCACGCAGACCGCCTCGTTCGCCACGATCTCATCGGAGGCGACAGGCCGGGCCTCGACAATGTTCAACGCTGGACGGCAGCTGGGTGCCGCGACCGGCGTGGCGCTGCTCACCACGACCATCGGCCTGGTCGGGGCAACTCACCACGTCTCCGGTCACCTCGTCGCCAACCTGGACGCCTACCGGGCCGCGTTCCTCGCCGCCGCCGCGTTCTGCCTGGCCGGCGTGCCCTTTGCCCTTCTCATCAGTGACGCCGATGCCGCGGCGACGATCCCCGCCCGCCAGGCCCGCCGGGCCCGCCGCGATCGCCTGGGCGGGCCGGCGCCGAACGCGCCAGCTCCTCTCCCCCGGCCCAGTGATCCGTGATGGCCCGGATCACGCCTCAGACCAGCATCACCCGTCGGCCTGGGCGGCTACTGGAAGCTCGGCGCAGCCGATCATCCCGACCACGACACCGGCGAGGATTGACCTGGCACGCCCGCCCAGCTTCCCTGAGCGGCGCAACACGGCTACCAACGGAGGAGCGCGACATGACAGACGACAGCGGGCTGACGTACCAGATCGGGTTCGGCAACGAGCTGGCCAGCGAGGCCGAGCCGGGCGCCCTGCCGCATGGCCGTAACAGCCCGCAGCGACCGGCTCTGGGGCTGGTCAGCGAGCTTATCTCCGGGACCACCTTCACCGCCCCGCGGAGCCTGAACCGGCGCACCTATGTCTTCCGGGCGATGCCGTCGGTCGTGCACGGGCGGTACCGGCCGGTCGAGACCAAGACGTTCGCCACGCCCCCGTTCTCCCAGCCGAACCCGAACCAGATGCGCTGGGATCCCTTCGAGATGCCCGACGGCCAGCAAGATTTCTTCGACGGCATGCTCACCATCTGCGGCAACGGCTCGCCGGCGGCGCAATCGGGAACCGCCCTGCACGTCTACCGGGCCACGGTGCCGATGACCGACCGGTTCTTTCTCGACGCCGACGGCGAGCTGCTGATCCTGCCAGATACCGGTCCGCTGCTCGTGGCCACCGAGCTGGGACGGCTCCGGGTCGGGCCGGGTGAACTGGCCTTGATCCCCCGCGGAGTCAAGTTCCGGGTCGAGCTGCCCGACGGGCCTAGCCGCGGCTTCGTCTGCGAGAACTACGGCCTTCCGTTCCGCCTGCCCGAGCTCGGCCTCATCGGCTCCAACGGGCTGGCCAACGCGGTCGACTTCCACGTCCCCGACGCGTGGTACGAGATTGAGGACAAACCGTGCACCCTGGTGCAGAAGTTCTGCGGGGCGTTCTGGGAAGCCAGCCTGGGGCATTCCCCGCTCGATGTCGTCGCCTGGCGGGGGAATCACGTGCCCGCCAAGTTCAACATGTTCGATTTCGTCGCGCTGGGCACCGCCACCGTGGATCATCCGGACCCGTCGATCTTCTGCGCGCTGTCCTCGCCGTCCGATCCGGTACTGGGCGGCAACGCTGACTTCATGGTCCTGCCGCCCCGGTGGGCGGTCGCGGAGGACACCTTCCGGCCGCCCGGGTTCCACCGGAACTGCGTGGCCGAATATCTCGGCATCATCACCGGCAAACACGACGGCAAGGCGGCGGCCGGGTTCCGGCCCGGCGGGGCCAGCCTGCACAACAACTGGGCGGCCCACGGACCCGACCTCGAGACCTTCGAGCTGGCCCGGTCGGCGGAACTGCCGCCGCGAAAGATCGAGGACTCGCTGGTGTTCATGATCGAGTCGAGGCACCCGCTGCAGGTCACCGACGCGGCGCTGGCGGCGCCTGAGTTCCAGCGCGACTATCAGGACCACTGGCAGGGCTTCGTCCGCCGGTTCGGTGGACAGGACCAGCGATGACCTCGGGCGGCGCCGTCGAGATCGAGACCGAGTGGGTCCATCTCGCCTACCAGGCCACGTCCGCGCTGCGCGAGGTATACGGGTACGCCGGGCGGCAGGGCACGGTCAACCTGGAAGGCGTCCGGTTCCGGTCGCCCGGGCGGGCGTCGGGCACCCTGCTGATCTACATGCACCCGGCGTCGACGCTCCAGCTGCTCCCCGTTCCCCGGGCGATGGCAGCCGCCGGCGTCGACGTCTTGTGCGCTGGCAGCCGTTACGCGCGCAACGACACCCCGTTGATCATGGAGATGGTGGCTCTCGACCTAGGCGCCTACGTCCGGCATGCGCGCGAGACCTGGGGTTACGACGCGGTCGTGCTCGCGGGCTGGTCCGGCGGCGGCTCCCTGTCGGTCTTTTACCAGAGCCTCGCGGAGTCACCGGCGGTGACCCGCACCCCCGCGGGCGACCCGGTCGACCTGTCCGGACTGCCTCCGGCCGATGCCGTGATCTACCATGCCGCGCACCTGTCGCGGGCCGTCGTGCTGAGCGAGTTCATCGATCCGTCCGTGCTGGACGAAAACAACCCCGACGTCCGCGACGTCGAGCTCGATCTCTACGATCCGCGCAATCCCAACCAGCCTCCCTACCTCCCGGAGTACCTCTCGGTGTTCCGGGCCGCGCAGCTGGCCCGGGTGCGGCGGCGGACCGGCTACGTCCGGGCGCTGCTGGAGCAGATCCGGGCGAAGGAGGGGCCAGCGGCCGAGCGCGGCCTGCTCACCCACCGCACCCTGGCCGACCCTCGTTTCCTCGACGGCACCATCGAACCCAGCGACCGGCCGACCGGATGGTGCTTCCTGGGCCGTCCGCACGAGGCGAATCTGAGCCCCGCGGGCATCGCCCGCTACTCCACCCTGCGCGCATGGCTATCCCAGTGGTCAATCGACGACACCAATGCACGGGCCGACCGGAACATCACCGGCGTGCACGTGCCCTTGCTCGCCATCGAGAACTCCGCCGACGATGCCGTCCCGCGCTCGCACGTGTCCAGCGTGTTCGAGGCGTCCCCGGCCGCGGTCAAGGACTACATGCTCATCAAGGGAGCGAATCACTACTACGCGGATCAACCGGAGCTCCTGCGGGAAGCTGTCCACCAGTGCGTGGACTGGCTCCGCAGAAATGGCCTGGCGACGTAAGCCGCATCGCGGTGGCCATCCGCTGCCATGGACGGTGAGACCGCGGAATTTTCATTCAGCTCAAGGTGCCGCTGACGGTGAACATGCCGGTCATTCCTTCCTGTGCGTGCCCGGGGACTGGACACAGGTACCGGTAGGTTCCTGGCGTGGCGGTGACGCTGAGGGTTGCGGAGTGCATACCCGCGGACGTGGGGTTGCCGAGGAACCACACCGCCGCACCGGGGAACGCGAGGCGTGCGGTCACCATTGGCATCGACGATGACCTAGCCTGACCGGCGGCGATGACCAGGCCCTGCGCGGTGTCTGGGTCGGCGTTGATGACTTGGAGGCTGACCCGGGTGCCAGCCTTGACGGTGATCGCCGGGTTGGTCATGCCGGCGATGCGGAAGGTCTCATCGGGACCGCCAGCCGGGCTGGCCAGGACGGTGAGCCTGACGGTGGCGCCGGTGAAGGTGATCCGGTTCGCGGCACGGTCAACCGTGGCGCCGGCCGGACTCTGGCTGCCGAGCCGAGCAGCCTGCGCTGCGCTGATCCGGGAACCGGGGGCGTTCGCGAACAGCGCACCCATGATCTTCCCCGGATCGCTGCTGGTGCCCATCATGAAGCCCGGCAGCGCGCTGCCCCGCATCCAGGCCGGGGCGGCGACGCCGCCCATCATCCACTGGCAGCCAGTGGCACCCATCATCCAGCCGTACGATTTGCCGCCCATCATCGAGCCGCCGCTGTCCAGGCGGCCCATCATCGTCTGGTAGTACGCGTACGTGGAGCCAGCGGGCGTAGCCGCCGCGGGGGGCTTGGATGTGGTCGCGCAGCCGGTGACGGCCGCTCCGGCCACGAGGCCTGCCGCGGCGACGACAGTGATGCCGATCGCCGCGGCGGCTGGCCTGTGTGGGCAGTTGTCCTCATGTGGGTCGGGATACTCGCGTTTTTGGGTGTGCTGATCTGGATCGGGTACACCCTGATGACCAGGCAGCACCGGCCGCGCCACGGCGGGCAGGGCGGCTACGGGCACCGCAGCGGAACGGACGCGCGCGGGATACTGGACGAGCGGCTAGCCCGCGGTGATATCGACGCTGCGGAATACCACAGGTTGCGGGGCCTGATCGCCGCAGGCGATGACCAGGCCCCGGCTGGCGCGGCGAGCAGGCGATAACGGCCGACGATTGATTCTCAACTGGCTGCGGGGGCAAACTGCGCAATGGCGAAGAACCTGTGACGGCAGTCCGGTAGCCACCTGTGCCAGCGGCCAGAAATTTCGTTCGAAATGCCGTGGGAAATTCTCCTGCTCTCGGCCGCTTTATGAGCTATTAAACCGCTATGTAACCAGGTCATGATGACCATGGCCTCTGTTGCGCAGCTGGGCATCAGGCGTACGGTGGAGGCCTAGGCATCATCTGGAGAAGGCATGACGGCCCCGGTCGCAGGCGAATTCCGGCAACCACTGGCAATCGAGGACAGGCCAATTCCGTCACCTGGCCGCGGGCACGTTCCAATGCACCCCATTAACGTCCCTGACAGCATCGCCCTCTTCGACGCGGCCCGCTCGGCTACGCGGGCGTGACCACCTACAAGGCAGTCAAGGTAGGTATGGAAGTGGGTGGAAGAATCCATGGGCGATCGCGATGACCGGCTATCGGCCGCGCGGCAGGATCTGGGCCTGCTGGCCGGCGACTTGAGTACGGCTTGCGGGCAGCTTGAGGAGTTCGCGACCATGTGGCGGCGGCAGTGCCAGGCCAGGAATTCCTGGCGCGACATGCCGCACGCCTTCCCGCAGGGACTGCGGGACGCGGCGTACGGGCTGGCCGGCACCCTGCGAGCGTTCGTGGAAGCAGGCCCGGACCAGGGTCCGGACCTTGTGCTCTGCGCGGTTGCGCAGCTATCCGCTCTCGAGGCCGGCCTCGCCGCGGCCGTCGCCGCAGCCGACCGCGGCGTGACCGGAGATGCCTGCGGGAGCACTCAGCTGAGGCCGGCCGCGATCTGCGTCACCATGAGCCGCGTCCGGACACGGCAGCGGAGCCTGATCGCGCACCTGGTCGCAGGCCAGGAAATGACCGCTGCGCGGGCAGCTTAGGTGCGCCGCTAGGCAGAGCCGGCCAACAGCAGGTCCAGGTCGGCGGCCTGCGGTGATGTCCCCGGCGGAACATAGCCCGCGCACGGGCAGCGTCTCCGCACGTTCAGCGGGTCAAGCCGGACGGAGCAGGCCATGGGCGTGCGGTGGGACGCGGCGGTGTGCGCGCATCGAACGCACATTCCCGCCGTCGGCACCGACATGCAGTGCCATTCCCAGAGCATATTGGTCCCGATGGACAGCCAGAACATGAAATAGGCGAACGCGATCACGAAGCCGACGACTTCATATTCACCGGCACCGCGCACAGACGCGACCACAAAAGAAGCGGCGACTACAGCTGGCGTAATGAAGCCGGCCGCGCCCCACCTGACCGCGTTGCTCGTCTGCGGCCGGGACGGCCTGCCCGGCGGCTGGGCCCCGGCCAGCCGCGCAGGGATGTCGGCGGTGACCGCGGCCAGTTCCGTGCAGGTACGTGCCGTGAACGTCAGGCCGATGCGCGCGTCGAACTCGTCCTTAGTCAGCCGCCCCTGAACGAACGCGGCCTCGAGCACGTCGACCGCCTGATCGCGGTCCGCGCGCGACACCCGCCGGCGGCCGTGGCCCGCCGCCGCTGCCTTCTCGTCTCCAGGCCCTGTTATCACGGCCCCTCCCTCGGAGGAAGCTTTAAGAACAGGGTAACCCGCTGCCCCGGCCGGCCATCCCCCGCTGGCCCCGCTATGGATTAGCGGACGGTGAAGCTGGGATAGAGCACCGGATAGTAGCCAAGGCTCCCCAGCCCGGCAGGTCCGTACCGGTACATGCGATTGGTCACGGCGGCCACGAGGACGCCGTCGACCTGCGCTGAGATGCTGGTGCCACGGGTGGTGAGGCTCAGGGTGTAGGCGCGGGCGGCGGTGACCCGCCCCGATGCGAGCGTCACGGCGGCCGGGCCGCTGGCCACGATCTGCCAGGCGCCGTTGCTGCGGATCATCAGCTCGTAGCCCCGGAACTGGCTGAAGGTGGTCCCACCGAACCCGCTGAACCGTGCGATGAGCGTGGCACCGGGCGCCGGGAACGCCGTTCCGGACGCCGGGAGGATAACGCGGGCCGAGACGGTGTAGTCGCGCCAGGTGTTCTGGCCGACGATCGCGTACGGGGCGGGTGACCGGCCGGGGTACTGCCATTCCACCGGCTCCCCCGCCGTCGTCTGGGTCAGCACGCCGTGCACGTAAGCGAACGACCCTTCTATCGGGGCGAGCATGTTCGCCAGGCCGGCGCTGTCGGGGGTAGCGGTGTACGGCACCGGCATCGGCCCGGCGGCCGGGACCGCGGGTGCGTGGCCGTCCGCCCGAGACTGCCCGGTGGTCGTGGTGAACGTATATATGTATCCCGGTTGCAGCAGCGCGGCGAAGGCACCGTCGTGAGGGATGATGTCGCCGCGCTGGATGAACTGGCCGGGCCCGCGCAGGTTGGTACTCCAGACATGGACCACCCGGGCCGGCAGGCCGCCTGTGACGTGGATGGTGACCTGCTGCGCCGCGGTGGCTACGGAGGTCTGCGCCACCATGGACCAGGCGGAACGGCCGGGCGCCAGGTAAGTGTCGTACGTGCCGCCGGCAGGCAGGTCGCCGTTGGCCCCGGCCGCGTGCCGCCAGCCGGCAGCGGTGAACTGAGTGGTCTGGGCGATCACCCAGGTCAGGGGCGTGACGTCGTAGTAGCCGTCCCAGGGGGAGTCGGCCAAGACCAGGCCCCGGTTCTCGTGCGGGAGATCCGGCGGGATCGCGTCGATCAGCGGCCACACCAGGATGCCGGTGATCCCGGCCTGGATGTAAGCGTCGTTGAGCGCGCGGGCCAGGCCGCCCGGCCCCGGAAGTGCGGGGTTGGTTCCGGTGGCCGGGGTGGCCCCGAGCTCGGATTCCCACAGCGGCTTGCCCAGGCCGGCCGCTAGGGCCCGAGCCTGAGCGGCCACCACGCAGCGGTACCCGGTCGTGGGCAGCCCGCAGGTGTCGTGCACGCCCAGGACACTGACCGCCCGGCCGAAGGACGGATCGGTAACCATGTCACCGGCGACGGTCTGCCAGGCGAGCAGCGGAGCGTATCCCATCTGCCGGCGCCCTTCCGCAGTTTGCGGGGTGTCATCGGCGGCGACGATCGCAGTGCCGGCGAACCCGGCGGCGTCAAGCGCCGTGCGCAGGTTCACGAACCAGGCCCGTTCGGCCGGGGTGCCCTGGAAATGCTCGTTCCAGCCGCCGACGTAGCTGATGGTCAGGCCGTTTTGCCTGGCACACCGGACCCAGGCCACGACGTAGCCCACGTCCGCGCGGCTCCACAGGCCGCCCCGACCGTCGCGGACCCAGGCCGGAGCCGACCATTGCAGGCCATACAGCTTGATCGCCGGATTACGCGCCAGGGCCTGGCGGGCCAGCCAGAACTCATAGCCGGCACCGCAATCCAGCCGGCCCGCGGCGGCCTCGACGGAGGGCTCCGAGCCATCGGAGGAGAAACCGCCTCCGCCGATCTCCAGCTTCAGCAGCTGCAGCGAGGCCCCGAAGCGCGGTGAGAACAGGTAGTCGAGGATCTGCGCGCGCTCACCCGGCGGATAGTCGATGAGCAGCCGGGAGTTACCGCCGCCGCCGCTGATCGCGCCGATGCCACCGAAGACGGGACCGGGGTGAGCGCCGTTGATGATGACCGGGTCCCGATCTGGCGTGATCGCGGCCGCTATCAGCGATGTGCTGTGTGATCCAGCCGGCGTAACCGTCGTGCTGCAGGCGGTCACCAGCGCCACCGCAGCCACGGCTATCGCCGTGCGGCCCCGCATTCTCACGGTCACCCGATCGCGCTTGCGATGGCTGGCCGGCGTGCTGGGCCGCTATGCCGGAACAAGACCTTCGTCACATAGCGGTATAACGCGGAATCAACACGGATAGTTGCTGCCTGACCAGGCCATACCGGCGCTCATGAAGCTTCTAGCTACCGGAGACCACTTGCAATTCTCGTGGCCCTGGTAGCGGGAGAGACTCGACCGTCCCCTTGACCAGGCGTACTCCCGCTGCGCGCATGTCTTGTCCTCATGCCGGCCTGGTAAGCCCGCTACCAGCGAGGCTGCATACGCTCGTAGCCGGGGACGACGCGGCGCATGTAGCCGGTGTCGTCGCGGTTGCGCAGGCCGCAAGTCAGGTACTGCTCATGCAGGCGGGCCAGGGCATCACGGTCGAGTTCGACGCCGAGACCCGGCCCGCCAGGGACGGTGAGAGCGCCACCGCTGAAGGTGAACGGCGAACCGGCTACGACGTCCTCGGTCTTCCAAGGCCAGTGGGTGTCGCAGGCGTAGGTGAGGTTGGGCACGGCGGCGGCCAGCTGGACCATCGCGGCGAGGCTGATGCCCAGGTGCGAGTTGGAGTGCATGGACAGGCCCAGGCCGAACGTCTCGCAGATACCGGCCAGGAGCTTCGACCGGCGCAAGCCACCCCAGTAGTGGTGATCCGAGAGGATCACCTGGACAGCGTTTTCCCTGATGGCGGGCGGCAGATGGGTAAAGGCCACGACGCACATGTTGGTGGCGAGCGGCATCGGGGCGTCCCTCGCCACGCGCGCCATGCCGTCGATGTCCGGCGTCGGGTCCTCCAGGTACTCAAGCACGCCGGCCAGCTCGCGGGCGACGTCGAGTGACGTTGCCGGGGTCCATGCGGCGTTCGGGTCGAGTCGCAGCGGGTGGTCGGGGAACGCGTCGCGCAGCGCCCGGACCGCCTCGATCTCCTGCGCCGGCGGGAAGACGCCGCCCTTGAGCTTGAGCGCCGTAAATCCGTAGCCGTCGACCATCCGCTTGGCCTGGGCGACGATCCCGTCCGGATCGAGCGCGGGACCCCAGTCGTCGGCAACCGGCGAACCCGGATGCGCGGCCCACTTATAGAAGAGGTAGGCAGAGAACGGTACCTGCGTCCTGACTGCGCCGCCGAGCAGGTCGGCGACCGGACGCCCGGAGACCTTTCCCTGGATGTCCAGGCAGGCCACCTCGAAGGGGGAGAACACGCGGTCGGCCGGCGCGCTCTGGCCGATGAGGCCGGATGCGATGGTCGTCTCCGGCGCCGCGAGGGCCCGGACGCGAGAGTAGATCTCCTCGGTGTGATAGACGTCGACGCCCTCGATAGCGGTGGCGGCGGCCCGCAGCGCCGCCAGGTGCTTCTCGTCGGCGTACGTCTCGCCGAGGCCGGTGAGGCCCGCGTCGGTGTGCATCTCGATGATGGCGCGCAGCGCGAACGGTTCGTGGACGCCGACAGAGTTAAGCAGCGGCGGGTCGGCGAACGCGACAGGCGTGATCGCCACGTTAGTGATACGGATGCTCCCAGTCGTCATCGGATGGCCTCCTGCGGCCGCGAGGTGGTGTCGGTGTCAGGGAGCGCCGCGAGGCCAGCGGCGAGGATGCGTGCCAGTTCCTGCCTGTGCTCGGGCAGCACCCCGGTCAGCGGCGGGCGGACGCTGCCCGCGGAAAAGCCCGCCAGCTCGACCCCTGCCTTGATGAGCGAGACCGCGTATCCGGCGCCCCGCTCCCGCAGGCGGACGAGTGGATGGTAGAACGCCCGCTCAAGCGCGGCGATCGTCGTGACGTCATCCTGCTCAAGCGCATCGTAGTAGGCGAGCGCGACGCGGGGCGCGAACGCGAAGGCCGCTGAGGAATAAAGCGGGACGCCGATGGCGCGGTAGGCGCGCTGCGTCACCTCTGCTGTTGGCAGGCCGTTGAAGAACAGGAACGGGTCGTTGCCCGCCTCGTCCCGCACCGCACGCACGATCCGGCTCATCATGTCCAGGTCGCCTGCACCGTCCTTGAAGCCAACCACCTGCGGCAGCGCGGCGACCGTGACCGCACTCGACTCGTCGAAGCGGGCGTTCGCCCGGTTGTAGACGATGGCCGGCAGGTCCTCCCGCGTCGCCGCGCGCACGTAGGCCTCAAGGCCGCGGCCCGTAGCCTCTGTCAGGTACGGCGGCAGCAGCAGCACCCCGTCGGCGCCCGCCTCCGCGGCGAGGTCAGTAAACCGCCTGGCGGTTCGCACCGGGCCGCCCGCTCCGGCGAAGACGGGAACGCGGCCCGCGATGGTCTCCGCGGCGGCGCGCACCACCTCGGCGTACTCGTCCGGCTCGAGCGCGCTGAACTCGCCGGTGCCGCAGGCGACGAACACCCCGCCCGCGCCCGCGTCGATGCCGCGCTCGATGTGTGCGGCCAGTTCGGCCAGATCGACCTCGCCGTTGCCGAGGAACGGCGTGATGGGGAAGAACAGCAGACCGTTGAACATCGGTTTCATCGTGATCAGTACCTGGCCTCGATCGGTGACTGCCCAGGGCAGGCGTCTTGATCCCCATGCTAAAGCGGCGAGCGGGGGGCAGGCCGTGGCGTCCCCGGTGATGGCTGACCGTACGGTGGTGCCCAGCAACGATCACCACCTGGAGGCACACGGTCATGAGCATTGAGCGAGAAAAGCAGGTCGCCGCGGAAGCGGCCGCGGAGCTGGTCGAGAACGGCATGACCGTCGGGCTTGGCACCGGCTCGACCGTGGCGTACCTGCTCCCGGCCCTGGCCAAGCGAGCCCTCGACATCGTCTGCGCCGCCACGTCGCCGCGCACCGAGCAGGTCGCGCGCGAACTGGGCCTGAGGATCGAGGACGTCACGAGCATCGACCGGTTCGACATCACCATCGACGGCGCCGACCAGATCGCCCCGGACGGCTGGCTGGTCAAGGGGGGCGGCGGCGCGCACACCCGGGAGAAGATCGTGGCCGGGGCCGCGGACCGGTTCGTCGTTATCGCCGACTCCTCCAAGCCGGTCCCGGCCCTGCACGCCCCGATCCCGCTCGAGCTGCTGTCCTTCGGGCTGCACGCCACCATGCGCCGGGTCGACCCGGCTTCGCTGCGCGACGTCCCGCTGAGCCCGGACGGCGGCGTGATCGCCGACTACCACGGGCCGGTCGAGGACCCGGCGGCGCTGGCCATCCGGCTGTCATCGACGCCTGGGGTCGTCGGGCACGGCCTGTTCCCGCCTCAGATGGTGGCCACGGTCCTGGTCGGCCGGGGCGAGTCGGCCGACCGGATCGACTTCACATCTCGTGCTTGAGCGAATAGTCGGCGGAGCAGCATCAGTAGAACTTGACCTCGTGGATGTCCCAATTACCGGCCGGCGCCGGAGTCGGGCAAAGCGGGCGAGAATATCCAGAGCACCTGGGCGGGACCAGCGTGCGGGGCCACCCGGAAGGTGTGCTGGGTGCTGGGCGGGAAGGTGAAGGCGTCGCCCTGTTCGAGGGTGACTTGCTCTCCGACGACGGTGATCTGCAGCTGGCCGGCCAGGACGAAGACGAACTCCACGTCCGCCGGCAGCGAGTAGAGTTCGTCCCCGCTGCCGCCGCCCGGCTCGATGTCGCTGAGGATGGCTTGCACCCGCTTCTCACCGGACGGCGTGAGCAGGTACTCCTGAACACCGCTGCCGCCGAAGTTGATAGGCGGGTAGGCGCCGCGCCGGACCACCTCTCCTATTGAGGCCTGGAACAGGGAGCCGACGGAGACGTCCAGTGCCTCGCAGAGCCGGATCAGCGAGGCCACCGAGACGTTCGCGAGGTCCCGCTCAAGCTTGGACACGAATCCCTTGGTCAGCCCGCTCTGCTCGGCCACCTCAGCCATGCTTTTGCGGGCGGCGAGCCTGGCCGCCTTCAGCTGCGCGCCGATCCGCGTGCCGTCATGGCCGGCACCTTGGGTGCCGTTCCCGCTGGCGGAGTTCGTCATCAGTCCTCCTCCCCGATCCCGGGGCGTGGAGCCCCAGGACCCGCTGCCAACTAATGAAACTACAGGATTATTTATGAAACAAGGGTTGACCAATAGGAAACACATAGAGATCATAGCTCGTAAGCAGGTCCCGTCCAGCAGGGAGGCAGCCATGGCCACACAGTCCCGGGAGCCCACAGTTGAAGCAGAGCTCGAGCGGGGTCTGCTCGGTCAGATCGAGGTGCACTCGATCGACTGGATCCCCGACACCGAACGGCACGGCAAGACCTGGCAGCAGGCCATGCTGTGGTTCCTGGGGAACTTCCAGTACTTCACCATCCCGATCGGCTTCGTCGGCCCGGCACTAGGCCTGTCGCTGGGCTGGTCCATCCTGGCCGGCGCGCTGGGCATCTGCTTCGGCACGCTGTTCATGGCCTTCCACGCCACCCAGGGCCCGGTCTTCGGCCTCCCGCAGATGATCCAGACCCGGGCCCAGCTCGGCTACCGAGGCGTGGTCGTCGCGCTGTTCGCCGTGCTGTTCACCTACATGGCCTTCAACGTCGCCGACCAGGTGCTGATGAGCACCGGACTGCACGGTGCCTTCGGCTGGAACGCCCACCTGGTGGCGGCCGGCACCGCGGTGCTCGCGGCGCTGCTGGCCATCTTCGGCTACGACTGGGTGCACCGGGTCTTCCGGTTGCTGCTGGTCATATCATTCCCGTGCTACGCCATCATCTCGGTCGCCATCCTCATCGGGCACGCCGGCGGGCACGCCCCCGCTCGCCCGGCCGGCTTCCTGTTCGCGGCGTTCATGGCCCAGTTCTCGGTGGCCGCCGCCTACAACATCACCTACGCGCCCTACGTCTCGGACTACTCCCGTTACATGCCGCGTAAGACGCCGGCCCGCGGGATCATCACCGCCGTGTTCTTCGGTGCGTCAGGCTCGGCGATCTGGCTGATCGCACTCGGCGCATGGCTCGCCACCCGCCTGGGCATCAGCGATGGCCTGGTCGGATTGCAGGTCGTAGGGGACAAGGTGGTAGCCCCGCTCGGCTCCATCACGGCGGTCCTGTCCGCGACAGCGCTGCTGGCCACCATGGGCATGAACGCCTACGGGGCCATGCTGACCGTGCTGACCGGGATCGACTCGTTCAAGACGATCAAGACGAGCCGGATGTTGCGCGTCGTGACGGTCATCGCGCTGGCCATCATCTGGTACGTGATCGCGGCCAGCCTTTCCTCGAGCACCAGCGCCGTGTCCGCGGTCCTCAACTCGCTGACGCTGATGCTGTACCTGCTGGTGCCGTGGACCGCGCTCAACCTGGTCGACTACTTCTTCGTCCGCCGCGGGCACTACGCGATCACCGACATCTTCCGCCCGGACGGGGTCTACGGCGCCTGGGGCTGGCGCGGCCTCACCGCCTACTTCGTCGGCTTCGCCGCCGAGATCCCGTTCATGGTGCTCCCGCCCATCGCCGGCCTTTCCTACACGGGCTACTTCCCGGCCCACCTGACCAACGGCGTGGACTACTCCTGGCTGGTCGGCCTGGTCGTTTCCGGCCTGGTATATCTGCTGCTGTCACGCTCACTCAACCTGGCCGCCGAGCAGTCCGCCATCGACGCCAGCGAACGGGAACTGCAGGCGATCGACGTCGTCGCTGAATCAGCGGCCATCGCCGAGCACGACCAGCCGGACGTGCAGGCAACCCAGGACGGAGAATGACATGACCGATTCTTTTCCGCGGATCACCGCCGGTGACACCGTCGGGCAGGTGGACGCCACCGTGGTACCCCGCTACGCCGGGGAGGCCACCTTCGCCCGCCTGCCGCGCATCGACGAGGTATCGCAGACCGACGTCGCTGTCCTGGGCATACCCTTTGACAGCGGGGTCAGTTACCGGCCAGGTGCCCGTTTCGGGCCGTCCCATATCCGGGAATCATCCCGCCTGCTCCGGCCCTACAACCCGGTACTGCAGGTACAGGTGTTCGCCCGCCAGCAGGTCGTCGACGCGGGGGATCTGGCGGTCAACCCGTTCAGCATCGACGACGCGATCAGCACCATCGAGCGCGGCGCACGATCCCTGCTGGAACGCACGAAATTCGTGCTGACGCTCGGCGGTGACCACACCGTGGCGCTGCCAATGCTCCGGGCGGTGTCGGCGGTGCACGGCCCGGTTGCCGTGGTCCACTTCGACGCGCACCTCGACACCTGGGACACCTACTTCGGCGCCGCCTACACCCACGGCACGCCGTTCCGGCGGGCCTCAGAGGAAGGCCTCCTGGACCGGACCGGATGCCTGCACGTCGGTATCCGCGGCCCCCTGTACACCGATGCCGACCTCACCCAGGACACCGAGCTGGGCTTCCAGGTGATAGCGGCCCCCGACGTCGAACACCTCGGCGTGACCGGGATGGTGGAGAGCATCCGGCAGCGGGTCGGCGACCGGCCGGTGTACGTCTCGGTCGACATCGACGTGCTCGACCCGGCGCACGCGCCCGGCACCGGCACCCCGGAGGCGGGCGGCCTGTCCAGCCGGGAACTGCTCGCCACCTTGCGCTCCTTTGCCCGGCTGAACCTCGTCGGCGCCGACATCGTGGAGGTCGCGCCCGCCTACGATCACGCTCAGATCACCGGCATCGCCGCCGCGCACGTCGGCTACGAGCTACTGTCCGCGCTCGCGGCGAGGAAGGCCGCCCCGTGAGCGCCACCGACGAAGTCCTCGGCGCCGCGCAGCACCTGGTCCAGGCGTTCGGGCGGCACGACACCACAGCATATTTCGACTGCTTCGCCCCCGACGCGACCTTCATCTTCCATACCAGCGCCGCCAGGCTGGCATCCCGGGACGAATACCAGCGGCTGTGGCGGCAGTGGGAAAACGAGGATGACTTCCGCGTCCAGTCCTGCACTTCCGCGCAGCCCGTCGTCCAAGACCTCGGCGACGCCGCCGTCTTCAGCCACGACGTCACGACCGTGATCCGCACCCGCGCTGGTGAGCAAGCCGTCAGCGAGCGAGAGACCATCGTGTTCCGGCGCGACGGTGACCGCTGGACCGCCGTGCACGAACACCTGTCACCCCATCCCGAACCGCCGACATGATCCGCGAGCGCTGGTGGGATTTGGGCGGCACCTACTTTGGATCAGGGAACGGCGACCGCTATGAACTTCCTCGCCGGTGAGGATAATGTGGATTTAATCCCATTTGCGCCGATAGCCTTATTCTCACCAGTTGGAACGTACTGTCCATGCCCCGAATAGAACGTTCGGTAACCGGGAACCTAAAGCCAGTTGCGCGCCCACCGCTTGGGACGGAACCCGCAGTTCGTCCTGCGACGTAAGCATCTGTCCCCCCGGGCTCGTCGGACAGCCAGCTGCGGAGTTCGTGGTCTTGACCCGGTCATGCATGCCGGCCCACGGGGCAGAGGTCACAGACGCCGGACATGCCATAGACCTGCTGGGCCGCATGCGGAGTGCATCCCGGACGGAAGTGAGCGGCCGAGCATTGCAGCAAATGCGTAGGTTGTCGAGGAATCAATGCCGACAGTCCACCGTGTCGCGGCTGCCGACCAGCACGCGGCGGCACACTCACGTGCAAACCTTCCCGAATGCGCTGGCGGCGAGGCCCGAGCTTGGGTACGCGCCGGCCATAGTGACATCTCCGGAGTGTCGTATCTCTGACGGCCGCCGCGCACTCATTCCAGGAGTCGCTCGGTAGCCTCGGTCAGGACCGGCCAGCGGAATACTTCCTATCGCTTGGCCAGTGTCGGCCGAGCGCACGCGCTCGAAACCCCTGCCGCGCTAACCTAAGACCATGCTGATCGCCCCTGGCCTCGAGGTTGACGAAGAACGCCTGGCCGACATTTGCGGCCGGTACGGGATTTCCGAGCTTCAGATATTCGGCTCCCAGGCCCGCGGAACCGCAGGGACAGACAGTGACATCGATATTCTGTACACGCTCCGCCCCGGACGGCGGCTGGGCTGGAAATCGAGCAGCTTGCTGACGACCTCTCCGACCTGTCGGCCGCCGGGTCGACCTGGTGTCGCTGCGCTCCCTGCACCCGCTCCTGAAGCCGTCAGTCCTTGCCGAGGCCCAGCCCGTCTATGCAGCGTGACGTTCTCCTGCTCACCGAGATGATCGATGCGGCAGAGCAGGCCCCAGCAACTGGCGGTCTGCTGGTCCATCGACCTGGAAGTTCTCCATACCACTGCCACCGAGCAGTTGCCCGCATTCACAGCCGGCTTGCGCCGTGTCCTGAGCGGGATCACCGACCGCGCCTGAGTGGAGTCCGACCCGTGTCCGATTCCGGCAGCGGCATCAGCGTTCATCGGCGGTTACCCGGCGTGGAGGAGAACCCAAACCTCCGGCCACCGGGCACCGAAGGCTCGATTGGAGCGTCTAAGGGCCTGTGGTCGCGGCTCTGGGGATTGACCTGGACGCCGAAGTTGACGAAAGAAGGTGCCGCCATGGGTACAGGGTCCGCGGTGGCCACGCTGGCCGCGGTGGCCGCCCTGGCCTGTGCCGCGCTGACGGGCTGCGGGAGCGCCGCAGCCACCACCGACGCCCGCATCGGACGGCCTCCTACGGCGCAGGCACCAACGGCCGGGAACGTGTGCGCACACACCCGGGACGTCGATCGCCTGACGATCGGCAGGGTCAACTCTTTTCCGCAAAACCCTGAGCATTTCACCTTCCCCGCGAAGGTCACCGTCACCGGCGCCGGCCGGTCACAAGCCATCGCACAAGCGCTGTGCGCGCTCCCGGCGATGCCAGCCGGAACGTTCAGTTGCCCCGCGGACTTGGGCATCGACTACTGGCTGGTCTTCACCGCCGGTGACAGGAAGCTCGCGCCGGTGACGGTCGATGCAACCGGCTGTGAGACGGTGAATGGCGCAGGCCCGGTTCGCTGGACCGCCCTCTCGCCCGACTTCTGGAGCGTCCTCGCCACCGCGGCGGGCATCGCCCCAGCTGATCAGGCGACGTTCGCGGGCACGCTGTAGAGCACCGGACGAAGCGGCCGCAGGTCCTAGGCGGGATCAGCGATCCTGGCGGATCAGGCCCGGATGAGGACGCCGGCGGCCCTGTTGCCGCCGTCCAGCAGCGGCCGAAGGGCCTGCGTCTGCAGCAGGACGTGCAGGTTGGCGTGCATGCGCTGGGCCGGGTGAAGGTAGCAGATGGAGGACGACGACCGCGTGTTGGTATCCGGGCGGTAGCCGATCTCGAAGAAGCCGGTGCCCTCGATGACGTCTTCGTCGTTCCAGGTGGACCGGGCCGACAGGTTCAGCGCGGAGCTCGCGGAGCTGACCACGTCGGCCACGAACGGGTTCTGGTCCTGCGGCGGCACGGGCGTGATCGGAGCCTGCAACTGCCGCCCACCGGCGGATCAAGCGGGCGCGCGGCTCATGTTCGTCGCTCGGCCCCCATTCGACAAGACCGACCGAGACGGCCGGGTCCTCGCCCAGCCGCGCGGCGACGATACAGCCGGCCGTGCCGCCACCTACCACCAGGTAGTCGAAATCGGTCAAATGCGCTCCTCAGGCGGGCGGGTAGCCGAGCAGCAGCATGCCGTGGCAGTCCTCGTCGGCCGAGCGGTAGACGTGGGGGCCGTCGCCGCTGTACCTGGCGTAGTCGCCCGGGCCGAGCGTGATCGGGTCGCTGACCGAGCCGACCGTGATCGTGCCCGCGGACACGAACACCCGCTCGACGACGCCGGTGCCGTGCGGCGCGCCGAGGTGGTCGGTCCTGGCGGGCAGGAACATCTCGAAGATCTCGACCAGGCCGCCGCGCTCGATCCGGTCGAGCAGCCGCAGGTCGAGCTGGCCGCCGGGCGTCGACCCGCGTACTCGCGCGCCCTGCTGGGCCCGGACGACCGCCGTCGTGGTCTCCCGCCGGTCTTCCAGCAGGTCGCTGAAGGCCACGCCGAGCCCGAGGGCCAGCGACCACAGCGTCTCGATCGTCGGATTGCCCCGGCCCTGCTCCAGGTTCGCCAGTGTGGCCTTCGCGACATCCGCCCGGGCCGCGAGGGTGGCCAGCGACATCCGGCGGGAGGTGCGGAGCCGGCGCAGGTTCGCCGCGATGACCTCCCCCAGGTCGGCGAAGGCTTGTTCAGAAGCTTCATCCCCCATGCCAGTGAACTATACCAACTGGCTAATCAAATGGTACGCTCCGCTCAACCTAATGACCTTCGACTTCTGTCTGGCCAGGTGACATGGGAGACGCGGCCTTCGATCCGGTGGCGATCGCCGCGGACGACTGGCTGTGCGGTCCCGGGATCGGCGACAACGCGATCGCGGTCGCGACCGCCGTGGGCGTGTGCGAGCGTGTCCTGCCGGAGCCGACGCCGATCGCCATTGTCTTCACCGTCGGCGAGGAAGGCCTCGGCGGGCTGCGCGGGGCACGCCACGCCTGCCGCGAACTGGCCCCCGAGGCGGTGCTGGCCCTGGAGGGCCACGGGTCCGACCGCGTGTTCACGACCGCCGTCGGCTCGCTGCGGGTGCGGTTCACGGTGACCGGTCCCGGCGGGCGCTCATGGTGGAACCGAGGCCGGCCAAGCGCGGTCCACGAGCTCGTGCGGTTGCTGGACGGGATGATCGCGGCGGCTTCCGCACAGCTGCCGGTCAACGTCGGCTGCTGCGAGGGCGAGGACATGCACGCCCCGACCGAACAGATCCGCGCCGACTCCATCGCCGTCGGCGCCAGGCAATTGCGCGCCGTCCTGGCGGAAGTCCTGGAGCTCACCCCGGGACCCGCGCAGAACTGACCCGGCGGACCGAAAGCCCACCAGAAACCGAGGAAACGAAAGTGCTCCGAACCGGCAGGGATTACATCTCCTCGCTCCGCGACGGCCGGGAGGTCTGGATCGACGGTGAACAGGTCGAGGACGTCTGCACGCACCCGGCGTTCGCGCCGATCGTGAACGTGCGCGCGCGGATCTATGACCTGGCCCACGAGGCCGACCTGCAGGACCTGCTGACCTACGTCGACGAGGACACGGCAGAACGGTGCGCCACCACCTCGCGCCCCCCGCACACCCGCGAGGACTGGCGGACCAGGCGGGCGTCGGTAGACGCGATTCTCGACGACGCCGGCGGCGTCGTCACCCGGGTGGGTGACGAAACGGTCGGCGAAATGTGGTCGCTGTTCGACGGACAGGACGTGCTGAACGAGATCGACCCCGCGTTCTCGGCCAACATCACCCGGCACGTCCGGCGTGCGCAGTTGCTCGACCCGTTCCACGTATCGGCCAACACCGACCCCAAGGGCAACCGCGCGCGGCGGCCGCAGGACCAGGATCCCGATGTCCTGCTGCACGTGGTCCGCGAGACCGACAACGGCATCGTGGTCCGCGGCGCGAAGTTCGAGACCGCGGCCGCCTACGCCAATCAGGCGTTCGTCAAGCCGACCATCGGTGAATGGAACAACGAGGTGCTCAGCGATTACGCGGTCGGCTTCCTGGCTGACATGGGCGCTCCGGGCATCAAGCACCTCTGCCGGTCCGCCTTCGCGGCCCAGCGCTCGCCAGAGGACTACCCGTTGTCGAGCCGTTACGACGAGATCGACACGATGATCGTCTTCGACGACGTGGAGATCCCCTGGGAGAACGTGTTCTTCTACCGGCACACCAAGGCGGCCGCGTTCATCCGGGCCACCCTGCACCGGTACAGCATTTACC
>Ga0302326_10004358_pt1 | contig 32780 bp, 28 predicted proteins | sample Palsa_T0_3_FD_202264 | JGI IMG/M metagenome (GOLD analysis project Ga0302326, IMG submission 202264) | Peat permafrost microbial communities from Stordalen Mire near Abisko, Sweden - Palsa_T0_3 | ecosystem: Environmental > Terrestrial > Soil > Palsa > Peat permafrost | place: Sweden: Abisko...
GGATACATCAGCCTTCTCCTGGACATACTGTTCGGCTCCTTCGTTCGAGCCTTGGTCGTTAAGCGCTACCAAGTCTACTCGCTCGCTGGAGCCGACGCTGTTTATAGGATCACGATTGTCGGGGCTTGGTGGGACGTGGCGGTGGATTAGTGGGCGCCGGCGGAGGCTTTCTCTTCGGCTTTGGTGGGGTTGCGCATTATGAAGACTACTGGGACCAGGCAGGCTACGATTACGCTCATTAGCCAGAAGGCGTTTACGTAGCTCATGACCAAGGCTTGGCGGTTGACGCCGCCGGATATCTGGGCCAAGGCTTTCTGGGCGGCGTCTAGCTTGGAGAAGCCTGCGGCGGAAAACCTGGCGGTGAGTCCGGCTAGTTCGCGCTGAAAGAATGGATTGGCGTTATTGGTGTGGGCGGTGAGGCGGATGCGCTGGGACTGGGCCTGGCGAGCCATGAAGGTGTTGAGCACGGAGACGCCGATGGCGCCGCCGATATTGCGGGAAAAATTGCTGAGGCCGGAGACCTGGTTGTGCTTTTCGGAGGGGACACCGACGTAGTTCATGGTGGTGATGTTGACGAATACGAAGGGCAGGCCGATGACTTGGAGAACGCGCAGCATCATGGCGGAGCGGAAATCGAGACCGAGATAAACGGTGGTCAAGTGATGCAGCCCCATGGCGGTGATGGCAAAGCCAATGGCCATGACCCAGCGGCGATCGAATTTCGCGCCGGCGATGGCGGCAACGGGCATGAGCACCATCAGGGTGAAGCCGCCGGGCATCAAGGCCAGTCCGGCGCGCTGGGCGGTGTAGCCGAGCAGATTCTGGAGGAACTGAGGAATCAGGATGGTGGAGCCGTTGAGCACCACGCCGAGAATGAAACTGAAAAGGATGGCGGTGGCGAAGTTTCGTTTTTTGAGCAGGCGGAGATCGATCACCGGATCGGGATGGGACCACTCGCGAATAACCAGGGAGGTGAGGCAAATGACGGCGATGATGGAAAAGGTGACGATGATGCGGGAGCCGAACCAATCGTCTTCCTGGCCTTTGTCGAGAACGTACTGGAGGAACCCGACGCCGGTGACCACCAGAGCGATGCCGATGTAATCGTGCTGAATGCCGGAACGGTTTCGATTTTTCATCCACGGCGGATCGTGGACGACGCGATTGGTGGCGTAGAGCGATAGCAGGCCGATGGGGGCGTTGATGAAAAATATCCAGTGCCAACTGTAATTGTCAGTGATCCAGCCGCCGACGGTGGGGCCGATGGCGGGGGCGACGATCACCGCGACGCCGTACATGGCGAAGGCCATGCCGCGCTGCTTTTCGGAAAAAGTGTCGGCGAGGATGGCTTGTTCGCTGGGCTGCAATCCGCCACCGCCCGCGCCTTGCAGCACGCGAAAGAAGATCAACATGGGCAGACTGGTGGCCAGCCCGCAGCAGACCGAGCTAACGGTAAAAATGGCGACGCAGGTCATGTAAAATCGTTTGCGGCCGAGGAGATTAGTGAGCCACGGGCTGAGCGGCAAAACGATGGCGGCGGAAACCAGATAGCTGGTGAGAACCCAAGTGCCCTCTTCGGTGCTGGCGCCTAAGTTTCCGGCGATGTGGGGCAGCGCAATATTGGCGATGGAAGTGTCGAGCACTTCCATGAACGTCGCCATGGTCACGGTGAGGGCAATCACCCAGGGATTGAAGCCGTGGCGAATATTTGCCGCTGTCCTTTCGTCAGTCATTTCACTCTGGGGCATTTAGATTTGGGGCATTCGTGCGCCGGTGCGTATGGCCAGCGCGGCCAGCCGGTACGGAATTCAGTCCAAGTGAACGGTGGGTTCGACGGACATCCCGGGGCGCAATTTCTCGAGACCGCTCTGGTTGGGGCTGAAGCGAATGCGCACCGGCAGGCGCTGCACCACCTTGACGTAATTCCCCGTGGCGTTTTCAGGAGGAAGCACGCTGGAGCGGCTGCCCGTGATTGCGGGCATCGCTTCGACGGTGCCGTCGAAATCGTGATCGAGCGCGTCGACGTGCAACTTTACGTGCTGGCCGGGATGCATGCGAGCCAACTGGGTTTCCTTGAAATCCGCGGTAACCCAGAGATAGCCGATATCGACGATCATGAGTAATTGCTGGCCGCTGGTGATGTGGCTACCGAGTTCGGCGCTGCGCTGGGTGGTGATGCCGTCAACCGGCGCAACGATGTGGCTGTATCCAACGTTCAGCTGGGCCTGCTGCAGCTCGGCCTTGGCGGATTCCTCGTTGGCGACCTGCGAGCGAAGATCGGCTTCCTGGATGGCGACTTGGCGGGGTGCATTTTTCTGAGCCTGCTCGAGCCGGGATTTTTCCTCAGCTAGCTGGGCCTGGCGCTGCTCGATCAATTTCTGCGCGGAGGCGACGGCGGCCTGGCTGCCTTTCACCGCGGCGTCCTGTCCGGCGGCGATGGCGGCGTAACTTTGATAATCGGCTTTGGCCGCTTCGTTTTTCTCGAACAGCGTTTTGTAGCGCTGAAAATCGGCTTGGGCGCGGACGTTGGTGGCCTCGGCCTGCTGTTCCATGGCTACGGCGTTGTCGTAGTCATGTTGCGCGGAGGCAAGACTCGCTTCGGCATTCACGACCGCCGATTGCTGCTCGCTGACGCTGGTGGAGTTGTTGAGTTGGGTGATAGGCAGCGAAGGGCTCTGCGCTTCGCGCTGGGCGCGGGCGCGATCGAAGCGAGCCTGGGCCTGGGTGAGGCTGACCTGGCTATCGGTGGGATCGAGATCGACCAGCGGCTGGCCGGCTTTGACGATGGCGTCGTCTTCGACGTAAACGCCGCGAATGGTGCCATCGACGCGAGCGGTGATGGGAATTAGATGGGCGTCGACCTCTGCATCGTCAGTGGTTTCGTAATTGCGCGCGTGCAGATCGTAGAGAATTCCGGCGACGAGAATCACCAGGATCACCGCGCCGATGGTGAGAAAACGGCGACGGCGCTTTTCCGGATCCTCCGGCGGGGTGACAGCTCCGGCGCTGGCGGACGCGGGAGTAGGCGAATCGTTCTGAGGTTGCAGTTGCGGCTTTTCGTCGGCCATCTACTTGTCCTTGAGTAACGTGATGATGTCGGTTTCGGCTTCGCCCATGGCGCGGGCCAAGCTAACGCGGGCGAGATTTCGCGCGTAGATAGCGCTCACGTAGTCGCGCTCGGCGGATCCGAGGGTTTGCTGCGACTGGACCACTTCCACCGAGTCGGCGGCACCGGCGGTATAGCGATCCTGCGACTGTTGCAATGTTTCCAGGGCCAGCTTGCGATTGCTGGCGGCCACTTGCACTTGATCGGTGGCGACTTGCAGATCGGTGTAGGCGTCGCGAACTTCGAGCTCGACTTGCCCGCGTTGATTTTCGAGTTCGGCGCGATGTTGATCGAGCACGGCGCTGGCTTGTTCGCGATCCGCTTTCAGGCGGCCACCTTCGAATATGGGTACGTTGACACTGGCGGTGGCATCGAAAACACCGCGGGCATGATTGGGATCGACTCCCTGCACACCGTAGTAGCCCTGCACGGAAGCGGTGGGCAAGCGCTCGGCCGAAGCGGCTTTCAGTGCGGCGTCCGCGGCGCGCACCTGAGCCTCGGCGGCTTTGAGGTCCTGGCGGTGAGCAAAGGCGGTCTGGACCGCTGCTTCCGCTTCCATCGGCATTTCAGTGCCGCCGTTCAGTTCGCTGGTGAGCAAGAGATCGGCGGTGAGAGGCAAACCCAGAAGGCGCGCGAGCGCGTATTTTTGCTTTTGCAGATCGCCGCGTTCGGAACGCAGGCGCTGCTGTTCCGTTTGGAGCTGTACCAGGCTGCGAGTGGCATCGATCTGCGCTTTGTTGCCGGCGTCAAACTGGGCCTTGGCGCGGTCGTATGAGGCTTGCGCGTATTTCACTTGATCGAGCTGGGCGTCGACGCCTGCAGCGCTGGCGAGGACTTGCAAGTAGCTGCCGGTGACGGCGAGGACGACGAGCTCGCGCGCGTTTTGCGAGTCCAGCTGCGCGGCATCGGCGCCGGCGCTGGCGGCGCGAAAATTGTAGAGCGATGTGAGATTGAAAAGATTGGCCTGCGCGTTGCCCATCAGGGCGTAATAGTGAAAGGGACCAACGACGGTGGGAAACGCAGCGCCCAAGGCGCCGAACGATCCAAGTGTGGAGGCGCTCAGGCCTTCCGCTTGCAGATCGATTTTGGCACCGGTTTCGCTGGCGCTGATGCCGAGTTTGGGAAGGAGTTCGCTGAAGGCAGCTTCCTTTTGCGCGCGAGCCTGACGGAGGGAAGAATCGGCGCTGATCTGTCCCAGGTTGAAACGCAATCCTCGGTGTACCGCGTCGGTAAGCGAAAGCGGAATCGAACCGGCGGCCGCGGCGGATTTGTCGGGGACGCTGCCGTCGAAGGGGCTTTGCACTTGAATGGAGGATTGGATAACGTCCACGCTGGAGCCGGCGGGAGCGGCGGACTGCTGGGCGCCCACGGCGTTGGGGGCATGTGCCGACAACGGAATGGGATTCGCCATGGCGGCGGGGGTGGCACTTCCAGCCTGCTGGGCCGCGGCGGGGATGGCGCCGGGACCGGCGCTGGCCAATGCGACTAACGCGATGATGAGGCTGCGCACTTTCATAAGATCATGGATCGTAACACATTGAATACATACGTGTATGTATTTAATGTAGGATCGTGCTATTCTGGTCACCGGGTAATCCACTTTGAAACGTACTGCCAAACACGCAGGTACAGCGCTGAACAAACACCAAGCGCGCGCCGCGGCCACGCTTTCGGGGCTGCTGGACGCGGCGCAGGTGGTGTTTGCGCGGGACGGCTTTGAGCGAGCGCAGCTGGAAGCGATCGCGGCGGAGGCGGGACACACGCGGGGCGCGGTGTACGCGCATTTTAAGAACAAGCAGGATTTGTTTATGGCGCTGCTGGAGCGGCGAGCCCGGCAGAAACTGGCGCTGGCGCGGGAACAAATGGAGCAGCGGTCACTGCAGGAACGGCTGGTGTTTGTGCGCGAGAGATATGTGGAATTCTATTTCGACGGGAACTGGCCGCTGCTGACGCTGGAATTCAAGCTCTTCGCGTTGCGCAATCCGGAGTATGGGAAACGGCTGCGCGAGTTGTATCAGCTGCTTTACGCGGACACGACGAAATTGCTGTTTGAGGGCCAGCGCCCGATTTCGCGGAAACAAAAGGACCGGCTGAATCTGGCGTTTACTGCGCTGCGGGGAATTCCCAGCGCCATTGCGCTGGAAGGCAAGTTCGATCCGTTGCTGGCTGCGCCGGCGACTGCGCGGCGGGTGCTGGAGAGTGTGTGCGATTCATTTTTCACGGGGATTGCGTCGGGGGTGCGGGCGCCTCGCACGGGTAAACGGCGGTATGTGCGGGCTCAGCGTGTGGTCACGAAGACATCTGCAGTGTTACATCGCATTTAGTTCCTCGGATCGGAATTGTGGTCATGCTGGTCACTGGGCAAATCTAGCACGCACAGCCAGGTTGGCTGTGCCACGGCTCCCTCGAAGCAGTTCTAGTCACTTCCCGGCGGTGGAGTTTTCACATCGCTTTCATCGGATTGTAACAACGCTCGGGTATCTATTGATGGCGCCGCTTTGATGCGGTTCGGCCGGCCGGATGACGCCAGGCAGGCTGGTTTTGTGGATGTCGATCGGACGGGTGGTGTTAAACACCCGAGAATAGGATGTTTTCCTCGCAACTTCCCCTCCCTGACAAACGCCCGCTGGCCCGTCCCGCTACCCCCGGGATGGGCCAGTTTTTTTGATTGGCACGAGGCGCTGCTGTCTGCAGTGGCGCGAAAAAGCGACGGCGAACGATCAACGTGAAACTCTGTTTTCACAGGGCTAAGCAGGGCGGAGGGATTGGCCCGGTTTTATTATCCGTAAAACTCCGAATTGCGCACAATCACGGGATTCGGTATATCTCGGTTGTTGTTGGTTCACGGTGAAATTCTTCGAGGTGTCCGGCCGGCATAAACCCTCGGTTCTTTCGCCTGCGAAGTGTAAAGCTGCTTGACGCCGGTCCGGGGCGACGGCGGCGACTTGGCTCCGTTGGCTTCGGAACTAGTTGTGGGACGGCGCGGTTGGTGATTCGACCTTTCCGGAGAAGGTGCGATAGACGAAGACGAAGTAGCTGGAGGCGAGGAGGATGCCGAAAGTCCACCAGATGAGGCCCACTTTGAGGCCATAGGCGCCGGCCTTGGCGTTTTCGACGGTGAGTGAATATAGAGGATTGCGCGCCGGCAGGACCATCGGATAGACGCCGAAGACGACGCTGGTCATCATTCCGGCGAGATAGGCGGCGGAAGCGCAGAGGGCGGGCAACTCGCGATTTCTGCGAACCTCGACGATCACGCCGGCGAGGCCGGCAACGGCGAGCAGCGGGAATACCGCACCCCAGTGGTGATCGGCGAAATTTGATTCTATCTGGGGCTGAATGCGGAATGTGACGGTGGTGACTACGGCGGTAAGCGCGGCGACGACCCACCAAATCGCGGCGGCGAATTTTCCGGTGCGCTGGTTCACTGCGCCGCCGGTTTTCATGCGGACCCACAGGGCTCCGTGCATGGCGATGGCCGCGAGAGCGAGCACGCCGACCAGGATGGTGTACCAATCGAGGATGCCGGTATCGGCGCCGAGCCGGAAGTTGGTCCAAAGCGGCTCGAAGAAATATTGAGTGGCATCGAGCGGCACGCCGCGGACCACGTTGGCCAGAGCGGCGCCGTAAAAAACCGCCAGCAACAGACTGGAGGAGCAAAACAGGAAATCCCAGAGCGGATCCCACACCGCGCTCTTAATGTGGCCGCGGAATTCGATGGAAATACCGCGGAGAATCAGCAGCCACAATACGATCATCAGCGGGAGGTAAAATCCGCTGAAGCCGCTCGCATACAGGAGCGGAAACGCGCAGAAGAGCATGCCACCGGCGGCGAGCAGCCACACTTCGTTTCCTTCGCGGACGGGGCCGACGCTGGCGAAAACCGATCGGCGCTCGGCGTCGGTGCGGGCGACAAAGAGGTGGATGGCGCCGGCGCCCAGGACGAATCCATCGAGCAGGACGTAAATGGTAAGGGTGAGCGCTGTGGTGCAGAACCAAACCGTTCCCATCGTACCCTCTTGTTCTTAATCGCCGGACGTTTCGCAGGTCAGGCGCCGGTCATTTCACAACTCAGCCGATCAATGTGCCGGTCTTTCACAAGGCAACCGGTCAATGCAGCGGTCAATGCACGGGTCAATTCACCGGTCGATTTACGGGTCAGGCGCCCGCCGGGACAGGCGTCTCGTCCGCGACGGCGTGGTCATCGCCATCGTCCGGATCGTGGCCTTCGGGACCCATTTCGATTTCGCGGCCCATCAGAAACAAAAACAGAATCGACAACATCGCGTACATGCCCATGAACCCGATCAGGGTGAACCAAACGTTGCCGGCGCTGAGTCGCGGCGAAGCGCCGTGGGCGGTGCGCATCAGACCATAAATCAGCCAGGGCTGACGGCCAAACTCGGCGGTCATCCAGCCGGCGGTGTTGGCGATGTAGGGCAGCGGGACAGAAAGCATCAGCAGCCAGAGCATCCAGCGGGAGCGGAACAGTGTTCCGCGCCACAGAAGGAGCGCGGCCATCAACATTATGGCGATGAAAATGGTGCCGAGGCCGACCATGACGTGATAGCTGTAATAGAGCAAAGAGATGCGTTCGGGCCACAAGTCGCGGGGGAAATCCTCGAGACCCTTGATCTGCGCGCTCCACTCCTGGTAGGTGAGGAAGCTCAACATCTTCGGAATTTCCAGGGGATTATCGAGGCGGTGGTTCACGACGTCGGGCTGGCCGAGGATCGCGAGCGGCGCGCCGGACTGGCTGTGGAAGAGGCCTTCCATGGCGGCCAAAGTTACCGGCTGGTTTCGCGCGATTAATTTTCCCTGGCCGTCGCCGGTGGGAAAAAGCTGCAGGCACGCGGCGAATACTCCTACCAGCACGCCGGTGCGGACGAAGGTGCGTCCATATGTTTCGTCGCGCCCAGTGAGCAGATAAAATGCGCCGACCGCGGCCATCACGAAGCATCCGGTCTGCACCGCGCCAAGCATGGTGTGGGCGTACTGCCAGAGGGCCCAGCGATTGGCGATCAACGCCCAGAAGTCGGCGAGTTCGATTTCTCCGTGGGGGCCCACGGTGAAGCCAGTGGGATATTGCATCCACGCGTTGGTGGCGACGATGAAATAGCCCGAGAGCCAGGAGCCGAGGAAGACCAAGAAGCCGGCCCACCAGTGTCCGACGCGGCCAAGCTTTTTCGCGCCGAATAGGAATAGGCCCAGGAAGCTGGACTCGAGAAAAAATGAGAAGACGCCTTCCATGGCCAGGGTTTGTCCAATCACGCCGCCAGCGGAACGGGAGAACGCGGCCCAGTTGGTGCCGAACTGAAATTCCATGGGCACGCCGGTGACTACGCCCAGACCAAAATTGATGGCGAAGATCCGCGCCCAGAATTGCGCGCAGCGATCGTAGTGCGGGTCGCCGGTGCGCAGGGCTTTGGTTTTCAGATAGACGAGCAGAAGCGCGAGGCCCATGGTGAGTTGCGGGAAAATGTAGTGGTAAGTGATGGTGAAACCGAAGTGCAGCCGGTTGGCGTCGAGAGCCTGTTCCATGGCGCAGTGATTCTAACTCAGGGGCGGGGCGGAGACACTACCCACGATTCAAATTGCCAGGGCTACAGCACAGGGGATATTCGATGAACCTTACGCCCACCCTTCCCAACACCAGGGAAGAGTGGGGCACCCGGAAAAGATAAGAGCGTTAAACCGTCGAACCGGAAGTCCGACCCTCTTACGTAACACGACTTGCGATGGCTTATTGGTGGGGCGGCGCATCGGGGACGGGCGGAGTGGCGCCGGTGCCGGAGTGTTTGGCGATTTCCGCGCCGGTTACTATGGCGGTGCGGATTTGGCTGAAAAGATCGGTTAGGTTGTTGGGGGTGTGGGGGATGAGGATGGTGTTGCTGTGATCGTTTGCGGCGATTTCCTTAAGGGTATCGAAGTATTGGGTCATCAGAACTAATTGCATTACGTCCTGGGGAGTGGATCCCGGGACGGTTTTTGAGAAATCCTCGACGGAATCTTTGAGGCCGGAGATGATGGCTTTGCGCTGGTTGGCAATTCCCTCCCCTTGCAGGCGCTTCGATTCGGCTTCCGCTTCGGCTTGCTTGACGAGCAGCAACTTGTTGGTTTCGGCGCGGGAAACGGTGGCTTCCCTTTCGCGCTGGGCGGCGTTGATGTCGTTCATCGCGGCTTTTACTTTAGTGTCGGGGACGATATCGGAGATCAGCACGCGGACGATGGCGTAGCCGTACTCTTTCATGGAGGCGTCGAGATTGTCGCGCAGGTCGCTGGCGATGTCGGCTTGATTGAGGAAGGCATCATCGAGCTTCATTTTGGGGACGTGGCCGAGCACCACGTTGTAGACCATCGATTCAATCTGCTTGACCGGCGCCGACAACTTGTAGAACGCGGCTTCCACCGCCTCGGGAATGATTTTGTACTGGATCGAGACGGGGATTTGCACGAACACGTTATCCTGCGTTTTCGTTTCCACCTGCACTTCGAACTGTTGGACCTTCATACTGAGGCGGGCGACCACGACCTCGAGGAAAGGAGTCTTCCAGTTGAGGCCGGGGCCGGATACGCGCGCGAATTTGCCAAGGCGCTGGACGATGGCGACCTGGGAAGTGTCCACGGTGAAGAAGGAGCCGAAAACCAATTTCAGCACGAAGAACAAGAGAAGGAGACCCACGAGCACACCAAAAGTTCCAAGAGGGGTCACGATGATGCTCCTTTTTTGGCGCCTGGCGGAGTCCGAGGAAGTGAGCTCGGAGGTCCGGCGTTCGGTGCGTCGCGTCGGTCGCGTCGGCTGGGCCGAAATTGCCACATAGTTGTATCACGATTCCGGTGAAAGAGAGATTACCGAGGCGCTTAGCGAGCGCGCAGGGTTACCGCGGTGGGTCGCACGTGCGGCTACTGCTTGTTGACGTTGATGTAGTAGAGATCGGTGGCCACTTCGAATTCGTCTTTCTTCAGCGGAGTGGCCAGGGTGGCCCACTCGGCGGTGGGATGAATCACCTGCCAAAAGTCCTTGGTGCCCACGCGAACGGGCATGGCGAAGTCCGGCACGTCGGCTTGCCAGCGGTATTCGACGCTGTCGGCGGCCTTGAATCTGAGTTCGAGGGTGGGGATCGCTGCGCGGTGAAGGTACTGCTCGAAAACCGGAGTGAGATTCATGGCGGTCTTTTCGTTGAAGAAGGCTTCCACGTCCTCGGTCATGATGTTTTGATACTGGAAACGCTGATAGAAATCGCGGATGAGCGGCCACCAGCGGGCGTCGTCATTGACGATAGCGCGCAGGGTGTTAATGAATAGCGCTCCTTTGAAATACTGGTCCTGGGGCGGCGTGGCGTTCACCCCGCGCGGGGGGATGATCGGCACTTCGTTTTTCACTTTCGACTTATAGGCGTTGAGATATTGCAGGGCGTCGTCGGTTCCGTAGGTGTATTCAACGTACAGACTCTCGAGGTAAGTGGCCCACGCTTCGTGGATCCACATATCGGAGCGGTCGGCGGCGGTAATGCTGTTGCCGAACCACTCGTGCGCGCTTTCGTGGATGATGATGAAATCGAATCGAGGGCTGATGCCGACGCCGGTCCAATCGCGATCGAGGTAACCGTTGGCGAAATGGTTGCCGTAGGCAATGGCGCTCTGATGCTCCATGCCTGCATAAGGCACTTCGATCAGCTTGTAGCCGTCTTTGATGAAGGGATACTCGCCGAAATAATGCTGGTAGGCTTCGAGCATTCCGCGGGCTTGCACGAATTGCTTTTTGGCCTTGTCCAGATCCTCGGGGAGTATGTAGAAATCCATCGGTAGATCGCCGAGGTGGTCGGAGAAAGTTACGTAGTTTCCGATGTTGAGCGCCACGTCGTAGTTGTTGATGGGGTATTGCACCAGCCAATCCCAGCGAGTGTAGCCATCGCCGAGGTCGGCCTTGCCCTTGAATTTTCCGTTGGAGGCATCGACCAGGCCGTTGGGAATGGACACGCTGATTTCCATGTTCTCCACTTCGTCGCGCCACTGATCTTTGTTGGGCCACCATTCGCTGGCGCCGCTTTCTTCGCAGGCGGTGTAAATCCAGGGATGGCCGGTGGAGTCGGTGGCGAAGGTGAAGGCGCCGAAACGGCCGGTGTGGACGGGCGTGCCGGAATAATAGAAATCGATGGAATAGATGTTGCCGGATTTGAGGGTGTCCGGAAAATCCACGAAGACGGCGCCGGAATCGCGTTCGTATTTCAACGGAGTATAGCCGTAGAGGATTTTGTCGATGTTGAGATGCTCATCGAGATCGAGCTGGATGCGGGCGCCGTCCTGGAGCATGCGGAAGCGGATGGTATTTTTCCCACTGATGAATTTTTTGTCCGGGTCGATGCGGACATCGAGGTGGTAGTAGAGCAGATCGTTATTGGCGCGGTAGGGACCGTAGGAGCCGCGCAAGATGTCTGCATGGGTAGCCGCCTGGTTGGGTGGATCGGCTTGGCTTGGCGCGGCGGCGGGGTGGGGCGCGAGCGAGGCCCGCGCATCACTCTGGGCGCGCGCGGGCGCGGCCAAGCACATCAGAACAAAAAAACCGACTGCGCAGAATGGGCTGCTGCGGGAAAAGTGCCCGAACATTACGATCACCCCCAGAAGGGACAGCGGACCTGTGGGCGAGGTGCCACGTGAACGCTAACACGTCTTGAGATCGAGTATCCATCGGAATAGTGGCAGAGAAAGATGCAAGGCAGGCGACGCGGGTTGCGCGCGCTTGGCGAGTTGCAAAGGGAGGGGCTACGATTAAGCGAAATTATCGAACGAATCGCGTCTAGACGGAACGATCGGGGTATAGGGCGTTTGGAAATCGGAGATGGATTAGCAGGGCGCAAAGTAGCAGGACGAGGAATGCGACCACGCTTCCCTCGGGGCCAGCCGATCCTCCGGTGAGCCAGTTTGGGCCTTGGACGGAGGTGTTCAGGAACCTGCCGACGCCCAGTAAGCCGCTGTTGGGGGTGCCGTAGAAGAAGGTTTCGGCCCAATCCCAGGCAGCATGAAAGCCGACGGCGAACCAAAGATTGCCGGTGCGGCGAAGAGTGAGGCAAAACAGCAGGCCGATCACTACCACCTGGAGGATGCCGAAGGGATTTTCTCCGGGATTGAGTAAATGAGCGGAGCCGAATGAGACCGAAAGAATCGCCGCCGCCAGCCAGAAAGGCAGACGTTTGGCGAGGACAAAGAGCAGGTAGCCGCGGAAGGCAAACTCTTCATTGATAGCGACGGCGAGAAAAACCAGTCCCCAGGCCAAGGCGTATCGGAAAAGTGCGGCTCCGGTGAGATCCACGGAGTCGACCCGGAAATGGCCGAGGACGCGAAGCACGCCCAGGATCGCGGAAAGCATCGCGAAGCCCCACGCAAATCCCTCCCAAAATCGCAGGCCAAACGCCTGACGCGGAGGGATGCCGTAATCGTCGAGGGGAAGCTTTTCCATACGGGACACGACCCAGGTGCCCAGCAATACCGCGAGAGCGACGATGGCTTTGACCGGTAATTCGGTGTGGACGGTAAAGAGCGATCCCACCGACTTTAGCGGGATGTGCAAAGCAATGAGGATCGGCACGGGAAGAATGAAGGAGATTACGAGCCAGACGAGAAGGCGGATGATTTCGGGGCGATCCAATCGCCGCGATAGCCCTGGGTTGGCCGGGCTAGCGTGCTGGCCCAAACCTCCGCTGGTTGGCTGGGGGGTATCCAAATCGATGACTCAGGCGAAACCGAACAACGCCGAGCCCACGCACAGGATTCCGGTTTTCTTCTCGGGCTTTTCAGTTACCGGCTTCGCCGACGGCGTGTCTTCGGAGGAGAAGAAAGTGCCTCCGTCGAAAATCACCTGAATCGCTCGCAGTAATTGGCGCGCCGCGTGAGTCTTGATCACGCACCCGGATGCTCCGAGCCTTTCGACCTCTTCGGCGAGCTCTTTGGAATCGTGCATGGTGAGCACAAGAATTTTGAAGCGAATATTCAGTTTGCTCAAATCGCGCAGGACTTCGAGACCATCTTTTCCGGGCATGCTGATATCGAGAATGACCATGTCGGGATCGAGCGATTTCGTCTTTTCGATAGCCTGGAATCCATCTTCCGCTTCGGCGATCACCTGCCATTCCGGACGGTTGCGCAAGATGAGCCGAACGCCCTGGCGAACGACATCGTGATCGTCGACTACGAGGATACGCTTTGACATCAGGTCTCCTTGTCCAACGGTACCACTACTTCTACCACTGTTCCGGCCGATCCGGAACTCACCCGCAACTCGCCGCGGAGTTCGCGGACCCGCTCGCGCATGCTGGTGATGCCCACGCCGGGATTCACCGGCTGGCCATCGACGAAGGCGATTCCCTTCCCGCTATCCTCGACGGTCAAGCGCCCGCCGCCATCCTCGACGTGAAAGCGGATTTTGGCCAGTTTGGCGTCAGCGTGACGATGAATGTTGGTGAGGCACTCCTGTAGCACGCGGAACAGAACCAGCTCGATAGCTTGAGGTAAGCGGTCCGGTTTGGTCGGACCGTCCAGATCGACTACGATTCCGCTGCGTTCGGTGAAGCCCTTGACGTACCAGGGAACGGCGGTGGCCGGACCCATTTCTTCGAGAAGCGGAGGATGCAACAGGGGCGACATGGTGCGGACTTCGGCGGTGCAATGGCCGAGCAGGCTGAGGGAATCCTGCAGAGCGCTGAGGGCGGCGAGGTCGCTTTGCCGCGCTTCCTGAAGCGCCACTTCGTTGGACATCTTGATGGCCGCCAGGTATTGGCCAACACCGTCGTGCAACTCGCGGGCGATGCGGCGGCGCTGGGCGTCCTGCACGCTCATGATGTGCAGGCTGACTCGCTGGAGCTCGGCGTTGGCTCGTTCGAGCTGCAGGCGGCGATCTTCCGATAAGTGGGCGGAGCGGACCATGCGACGCTACGCCGGTTACAAATAGACGGGGCAGCGCTGATTGGCGATGATCCTGCGCAGACCAGACGCATCGGCAGACAAGCACTCGATGCGGGATTCGAGGCAATCATTGCGCCTTCGGCGGCGTGCCTTACGGGCAAGAATCTGATCATTTTCCTGGGCGTTGTTGCGCAGTTTCCTATCGTGCGGGCTTCCAACCCGGTTGGCCTGTCTCAGAGAGATGGTTCGTGAACAATCCGATAGGAAAGTGAGCTTGACGCTCTCCAAACCAGGAATTCTGTTACGGGTGGAAGGCGCGTTCGTTTTCGCGCTTAGCTTGTTCTAACGCGTTGCGCCAACCTCAGGCCAACTCGGCGCATGCGCGGTCGGCGGCTTCGAGCAGTGTGGCTACGTCTTTCTCGCCGTGCGCGGTCGAGACGATCCAGTGCAGGCCGTTCGAAGGCGTCATGTAGATTCCGTATTCCATCAGCTTCTGCACGAAGCGGGAATAGCGGTCGGTGTCCACGTAGGTACAGAAGTCCCGATAGTCGTTGATGCTGGCCTGGTTGGTGAAATAAATCTGGAACATGGGGCCGAAGCCCTGCACGATGGCTTTGAGATCGTGCCGGCGAAACACTTTCCGCAATCCTGTAATGGCCGAATCCCCGATCGCATGCAGCTCTTTGTAGGCGCCCTCTGCGGAAAGCATATCGAGATTGGCCGCCACCACTTTCATGGTGAGGCGGTGGCCGTTGAAAGTGCCGTAGTGCAGCACCATGTCACTGCCCCAGGTCAGGCGGTCCAGGATGGAGCGCGGACCGGCGACTGCACCCACAGGGAAACCGGCACCCAGAGCCTTGCCAAACGTGCTGATGTCCGGGCGAATTCCATATATTTCCTGGCAGCCTCCGGGCGCATAACGGAAGCCAGTGACGACTTCGTCGAAGATCAGCAGGGCGCCATATGCCAGGGTGAGTTCGCGAAGTTTTCTGTGATATCCCTCGAGCGGCAGAATGCAGCCCATGTTGGCCATGATCGGCTCGGTGATGACGGCGGCCAATTCCCTGCCGCGCTGGCGCATCACCCGCTCGAGGGCGGGGATATCGTTCCAGGGCGCCACGACCACATCATCGAACGTGGTGAGGGGTATACCTCGCGAGTCGGGAATCTTCCTGGGATTTTCCGGGGGTCCGAGCTCTGCCGGCGGATGGCTGTGCGCGTTGGTGAGGTAGGGATCGTACCAACCGTGATAATGACCCTCGAACTTCAGGAATTTCGTGCGTCCGGTATGGGCACGCGCCAAGCGCAGCGCCAGCATGGTGGCTTCACTGCCGGTGTTGGTGAAGCGGACGACTTCGGCCGATGGAACCAGTCTGCGAAAGCGTTCGGCGGCCTCTACTTCGGCCGACGTAGCGGCAGCAAAGTGCGAGCCTTCGGCCATCGCCTGACAAACCACGGAGACCAGCGCGGGATGCGCGTGTCCGTGGATTAACGCGCCGAAAGACATCATGAAATCGGTGTACTGATTTTCGTCCGCGTCCCAAACCTGGGTGCCCTGGCCGCGTTCGAGCATCACCGGCCCATCGCCATGGACGGCCGATCCGCGCGAAGGCGAATTTACGCCCTCGACTAGCGATTGTTGGGCGCGGGCAAACAGCTCTCGCGAGCGAGTGCGGGGGGCCTGCAGGTTCTTGTTATTGTTCATTGGCATAAGTTTAACCCGTAAATCAGGAAGCCGCCGGAGACGTGGAAAAAAGCACTTGGAATCCGCACCCGCACAAGAGCAATGCCAAGTACGCAGGAGCCAGCCATTTGCCCGGTCCTACACTGCCGGAACTGAGGCTTCCGATGCAGACACCGATGAGAAAGATCAGAGAGACCGCGGAGAGAGCGGCCTTTGGCGCGCTCAATTTTTGGCGACGGAAGAGATGAACTGGCGCGGCCACCAACAACAACACATAAGCGGTGATGAACCCGTAGGTCGATACCGTCGCCATCCAGCCGTACAAATCAAAGGCGCTGACTTGCCAAACGGTGAGAGCGACCGCAGGCAGCAACGTGGCTATCGATGTGGCCAGGACGGCGGCGTAGGGAGTGCGGTGCCGCTCATGCGCTCGCCCGAGGCTTTTTGGAATCAGGCCGTGCTTGCTCATCAATAGCGCGATCCGAGCGGCGGCGGTGATCGAGGCGAGAGTACAGGCAAAAAAACTGGTCAGCGCCCCCGCCGCGATGATGGGAGCGATCCAGTGCAGACCTTTGAGGTCGGCGAGTACTTGAAGAGGAGCTCTGCTGCTGGCCACTTCGCTGAGTTTATTTCCGAATCCGGCCACTTCGGCGTATGCGCAGAAAACGAAGAAAACTCCGGAGAATAGGACGGTCATCAGCAACGCGCGGGGAATGGTGGTGAGCGGCGCCTTCGCTTCGGTCCCCAGAGCGGTGGAACTCTCAAATCCGACAAAGCTGAAAGTGGCGAGCACCAAGCCCGCGCCCACGGGAGTGAGGTGGAACACGGGAGGACTGAATTGACGCGGGTCCCAGCTGAGTTTGTCGGCAGGGCTAGGGAAAACAAAGAGCAATACGATGGCGGCCACGGAGATGCACTCGATCCACAACATGAAGCGAGCGGAAAGTTCGACGTTACGGTAGGCGAACGCCGCGGCGGCGAGCACCGAGCACAGGATCAAGGCGATCGAGACGGCCATTTGCGGGGGCTGCCCCGGCGCGAGAGTCTGCGCGTACTGCACGATTCCGCCGATCACCGCGGAAGCCGTGCCTACATAGGCGATCAGCAAGGACCAACCGGCAATCGATCCCGCCCAAGGGCCCAGGTCGGTGCGAATGAAACCATAAAGCGAGCCAGGAGACGCCGAATCGCTCGCGAATACGTTTATGTTCGCCGCTACCAGCAGGATGGCAACGGTCGCGACCAGGTTCGCCAGCCATGCCGACGGGCCAGACGCGGCAATAACTAACGGGATGCCCATCGCCACGCACGCGGTGGGCGCGATGCTGGAGAGAGACTGCGCCAAAGTTTCTGCCTGCGAGAGAATTCCCGCACGCAGGCCAAAACTTTCCGGGGTGGCAATCCCCAAGTCTGGTGTCATCTGGCTCAAAGCAGAACATTCTCCTGACCGGCGGGTCCTACAGGCACAGACCGGCTGTCGACTCACTGTGGCACGCGTGGAGCCGGTGGCTCCGACGCTAGAAAACAAACTTCAGGACGAACTGGAGGCCCCGCGGCCCGCCACCACCCAGGAACGGATTGCCAACGCCTACGTCGGCGGTTGCCGTCAGCGGCAGATAACCGATCTCCCTGCCGTTGCTCGCCAGCCCATTGGTCGCTGCATCGGTGATGAAGGCCGGCAACACTGGATTGGCGCTCGACTCACGTTTCTCGCGGCAGGCCGGTTGCGGGAATTTTTTAATCCGTCATCACTCGCCACAGGTCTTCGCCTGAGAATTTTGCGTGCATGCACTTCCCGTTGACGATGTCATCGAAGCGTACCCACTCCGGGCTGTGCTCTTCGTCCTGCAAAATGAAGACGCCGTCTGGGCCTGGTTCCAGGCCGAGTACACCGTCGGCCATTAGCTTGCCCTTGTACACCACGATTCGGGTGCTGCCGACCCAGGGGCTTTCATTGCGGTAGTGACCGACGTACTGATCCCACTCCTTGGGATAGTCGAAAGTCTTCGGGCCGGTGTACCGAGAGTTCGTAAACCACTCACCGCCGAATCCCACCTCGACGACTGGGCTTTTCGGGTCCTTCTCGTCGGCGCGGCCAAAGACCAGCGCGAATCGTTCGAAATCCGGGTGGGCCACCGTGAACGCATCGCCTTGTTCTCTTTCCAGGGCTACGCGCTCGCGGTGATAGAGCAGCCATAGACTTTCACCGGTCGCCACGATTTCAAAGTTGCGTCCCTCGCTGCTCTGATACTTCCCCAAGTAGTCGGAAGAATCTTTTATTGCGCTTGGCGAATTCAGCGGCGGAGCAGCGGGAAACGATGTGCTGGCCCGCTTCGCGCGCATGAGCTGCATGGCATACTGCGCGACCGGGTTGGGACGATAGCCTTGCATCGCGTTGATGGAAGCGAAGGCGCCGACGCCATCGTCGATATCGACGTGCATCGACGACGCAAAAGAAACCATGCCGCCGGTGTGGCGCACGATCTTGTGACCGTCGAGAGTGTCGACCGCGATGCCGTATCCGTAGCTGGCGGTCGGACCGAACTCTTCCGCTTTGATATACGGCTGCGAGAACAAACCGAAGCTCTCGCCGGAGAGCAGCGGGCCTTTCGGGCCTTGACCGTGATTGGCGATCATCTGGATATAAAGTCCCATGTCATGCGGGGTGGAAGCGATGCAGCCGGCGCCGTCGGTGATGACGATGGCTTGCGCTTCGCTGAGGCGCCCTTGACGCGGATACGGGCGATCGTTTTGAAAGACGGAATAATTTTTGGCCAGCTTCTCGCGAATATCGAGCGAAATTACCGGCGAGGTAGCGGTCATGCCCAAAGGATCGAAGACGCGTCGCCGAAAAACTTCGGACAGTGACTGGCTGTCCAGGGTCCACACCAGGTGCCCGAGCGCAGCGAATGCGGTATTGCAATAATGGAAGCGCTCACCCGGCGGATTGGCGGCGCGGTGTTTCGCGGCCGGGTCGCTGAGGAACAGCGGAGCGTTGCCGGGCAATCCTGAGGAATGCGTCAGAAGATGATGAGTGGTGATCGGCGGGAAATTGGATTCGATTCGGAACCACGGCAGATATTCGAGGATCGGCTTATGCAAATCAAGTTTGCCTTCCTGGTGGAGTTGCAACAGACAGTTGGCGACGAAAGACTTGCTGATCGAGCCAATTTCGAAGAGCTGCTCGGGTTTCACTGCGACGTGCTGTTCGCGATCGGCAAAACCATAGGTGGCGACGCGCTGCACACCGTCACGGTCGGCCATCACCAGGGTCATGCCCGGCGCATTCATGCCGCGCATGTACTGCTCGATGAACGCATCCAGCGGCTTGAAACAATCCGCATACTTGCTCTTCACTTCCTTGGTCGGCGATTCCAGGACGAAAAACTGGGTCGCCGCTATTACCGCAACCGCCTGTCCGCTCACATTCAGGAACGTCCTGCGAGTCACCGAAGACGACATTAGCGATCCTCCGAAAATTCACCAGGGATTATGCCATCAATGCCGGCCCGGCTAACGCACCGATGCGCGGACCGCGGCGGAGAGGGATGGAAGACGAGGGGAGTGCTTGGGCGGGGGCGGCGAACGGGAGCCTGGTAACGAGGGGGGCGGTTGCCTGTTGCTATCGACTGACCACCAGTCATTAGGATAGAGTGATTGTGGATCACCCGGAACAAGGACCTGTGGGATTGGATAGTCAACTCGATCAATCGCTGAAGACGGAATCGCCTGCCGCGCTGCCTCCCTCGGTGTTCAAGCATCGTGCGTTTGCCCTGTTCTGGTGGGCGCGGATGTTCTCCACGCTGGCAGTGCAGGCCGAGAGCGTCACCATCGGCTGGCAGGTGTACACCGTCGCCCGCTACGCTCGCAGCGTCGAGCAAAGCGCCTTCCTGGTGGGCATGGTGGGGCTGGCGCAGTTTGTGCCGCTATTCCTGCTCACGTTCATCGCCGGCGCCACCGCCGATCGGCGTGACCGCCGCGCGATCGTGCTGCTGTGCACCGGAGCGGAGATCGTCTGCGTGCTGGCGCTGGCGCTCCTCTCCTTGCGCGCCGGTGCAAGTCTGTTCCCCATTTTTGCGATCGCTGCCGTATTTGGAGCTTCGCGCGCGTTCTTATCTCCAGCCGGCGGAGCGATGGGGCCGATGCTGGTCCCGAGGGAGATGCTGACGCGCGCCATTTCCCGATACTCGCTGGGCGACCAGATCGCGTTTGTGATTGGCCCGTGGATCGGCGGGGTGCTGTGCGCCGTGTCGCCAGCGGTTGCTTACGGAGGCTCGGCGGTCTTGTATTCCGCTGCCGTCGTTGCCTTGCTTCTTATCCGCGCCAACACCCGCCCCGAACCCCAGCCCGGTTCGCGCCTGGAGCAGATCCGCGAAGGAATCGCTTACGTCTGGACCAACAAGATCGTGCTGGGCGCGATCTCGCTGGACCTTTTTGCGGTACTGCTGGGAGGCGCCACCGCGCTGTTGCCGGTGTTCGCCAGCGATGTGTTGAAGGTGGGCGCACATGGCTTCGGCATACTTCGCTCCGGCCCAGCGATCGGCGCGATGGCTATGGCCTTTGCGCTCACCCGCTGGCCACTGCATCGCCGCGCGGGGCGTTGGATGTTCGCCGGGGTGGCCGCGTTCGGCGTGGCGACGCTGATTTTCGCCGTTTCCAAATCCATGATCGTCTCGGTGATCGCGCTAGCCGCGTTGGGCGCGGCGGACATGATTTCGGTCTACGTCCGCCAGTCCCTGGTGCAAATTGTCACACCGGACCATATGCGCGGACGCGTTTCGGCGGTGGCATGGCTGTTCATCGGCGCGTCCGCGGAACTCGGCGAATTCGAAACCGGGGTGGTGGCCCGGGTGCTCGGCCCAGTGGGCGCAGCGATCTTCGGCGGAGTAGGGTCGTTGGTAGTCACCGCCGCATGGGCGCGGATGTTCCCTTCCCTGCGCGAGGCGGATCGGCTGGATGGGACTGAGGTGCCGTCGGTGAGCTTTGCTACGGTCAGTGATTAGCGCTCTATCGCGTCGGGGAGGTTTTGCCATTAATGCGCACCGCAACCAAGCAGCGGCGTCCGAGGACCAAGCCCGCCGAAGAGCGCCGCGAAGAGCTGATGATCGCCGCGCAACGCCTGTTCCTCAAGCACGGCGTCGGACCGACGACGATCGAGCAGATCACGTCGGGCGCTGACGTCGCCAAAGGGACGTTCTATCTCTATTTCTCGTCCAAAGAAGACGTCCTTGCAGCGCTTGGCCGACATTTCGCGGAAGGGCTGCTCGCGGGGATAAAAGCAGCAATCGCCGCTAAACCGAGCCAGGACTGGAAGGGCAAGCTGGCCACATGGGCCCAAGCCGGTATGGCCGGCTACCTCGATTCGATTCACCTGCCCGATGTGGTATTTGCCGGCTCCCATCGCCCTCCGACTCGGGAAGGCCTGGTTGACAACATCGTCATCGATCATCTCTGCGGGCTGCTGCAGGCTGGCGCCGACGCCGGGGCGTGGGCAATCGATGACGCTCGTTCCACGGCGATATTCCTGTTCAGCGGCCTCCACGGCTTGGTGGATAACGCGTGTATTATTAAGGAGAAGCGAGGCAGCCGCAACCGGCTCGCGCAAATGCTCGAAAAACTCTGGCTGCGTGCCGTCGGATTGCCTGAGTGAGCACCTAAAATTCCCATTATGTTAGAGATCCAAGAATTTTCGGGTAGTCACCGCATAGCGCCACCCTTTAGCACATGACCATGGTATAATGACCATAGTCATACTTGGGGTTCGAGATGAAGACTATGGCCGCAGGGTCCTTCAAGGCGAAATGTCTCGCGGTTATGGACGAGGTTCAGGCCAAGCGTGAGACGGTGGTAATCACCAAGCGCGGAAAGCCGGTGGCCAAGCTCGTCCCCGTTGAGAGCGAGACCGACGAAATCTACGGTTTTCTCGCGGGGAAAGGCACCATCACGGGAGACGTCGTTTCGCCGGTCCTTTCGCTGGATGAGTGGGGCGACCTCGCGTGATCCTGCTCGATACGCATGTGGTGCTGTGGCTGGCGTTTGCCCCAGATAAAATTTCCAATAACGCAAGAACCGCCATCGCCGACGTGAGAAAAACCGCGACTAGCCTGGCGATTTCCGACATCACGCTGTGGGAATTATCCGTGTTCGCGAGTAAGGGCGGGCTCGGCCTCGACATCAGCATCGAATCCTTACTGCAAGAAGTCGAAGCGCGGTTCATTGTCCTGCCAATCAGCCGTCAGGTGTGTACCCGCGCTCTGAGTCTTCCAACGAATTACCCTAGGGATTCGGCAGACCGCATTATCGGGGCGACCGCGCTCGCCGAAGGGCTATGCTTGCTCACCGCGGATCAGGAGATCCGCCGGTCGAACGCGATTCAGACGATTTGGTAAGAACGGTTTTTACGACCTTGCCGGGCGCCTACGTTACCGGCTGCATCGCATTCGCTTCCTGCACCTGTGGCTGAGGCGAGCATCCTCGATCCCCTTCTTTGAACCCTTTGCTTCAACTTGCGCTGGGTATCGTACTGCTTACCGGTCTGCTTTTCGGACTGGCGCCGGAATAGTCGCTTGACAGCGTTTCACGAGTTGGACTACATTTCCCGGTACAATTGAATCGTTTCAAAGCGATCCTTATATTCGCTCCTTAAATCCCAATCGACTCGCTCTTTTTTCCTTTGTCGTGCCCGGAGGAACGTATGTGGGAAAATCGTGATGCGTGCGCAAGACTGGCTGGCGCTCGGAAAGGCTTTCGTTTCCAACACATATTTTCAGGCTGGCGCCGCTGGGGGACAACGGCGCTTAGCGCACTGCTGCTGATGCTTCCCGCGCTGTTCCTCGCGGCGCCGGCCATCGCCCAATTTGCGCAGCGCGGCGGCATGGAAGGATTCGTGTTCGATCCCTCCGGCGCGGTTATCGTCGGGGCCCAGGTCACCCTGGTTGACCTCGCCGAGAAGCAGTCGCGGCAATCCGTTACCGACGCCACCGGCCATTTCGAATTTGCGGACCTCGCGGCCGGTCAGTATCAACTCAACGCATCGGCGACAAGCTTCAAGGCTACGCAGTCCGAGCCCGTCACCGTCAATATCGGCCGCACCAGCCGCTACGACTTCAAGATGAGCGCTGGATCTTTGGCGCAGTCCGTTACCGTCAGCAGCGGCGCCGTGACCATGGATACCGGCCCTGCAGACCTGAGCACCGACGTCTCCCCACAGCAGGTGGAAGATCTCCCGGTGAATGGCCGGAACTTTACGGAGTTTGCCGCTTTGACCCCTGGCATCGCCACCACTCCACAGCTCAACGTCAATCCCGGAGGCACCTATTCGGTCGGCGCGCAGTTTGCGAGCGGCGGTCTTGTGTTTACATCCGGCGGCCTGATCGAAGGATCACGGGACAATGGCTATTACATCAACGGAATCAATATCAACGACAACTACGAGAGCAGCATCAGCTACGCTCCATCGATTGAAGCGATCGGCGAAGTCAACATTCAAGTGGCGGATTTTTCTTCAGCCAACGGCCGTGACATTTCCACTCTCTCCATTCAGACCAAGGGCGGAGGCAGCAGTTTCCACGGAGCGGGCTATGACTACCTGGAAAACGACGATCTCAACGCCATCAATCCATTCGACAAAGCCGAATCGCTGCTGGTCCTCGGCACACCGGCCATAAAGCCTACCCTTCGCCGCAATCAATTTGGCGGCAACTTCGGCGGACCGGTTTTTATTCCCAAAGTGCTTCCCTCCCTGAAAAACAGGCTCTTCTTTTTTGTTAACTACGAAGACTTTATCGAGCACGACGGCTCGGAACCTGTGTACACTTCGGTTCCTTCGGCGGCCGAACGGACCGGGGACTTTAGCGAGCTTCTCAACGGACCCAGTCCTCTACAACTCTATAATCCGTTCGAGACAACTTACGATGCCAGCGGGTTTAGCACCCGCCCGATCATTCCCGGCAACCGGCTGGACCAGGCCACACGGCCCGATGGGTCACCGATGGTGGACCCGGCTTCGGCAGCGCTGCTGGCCCTTTACCCGTTGCCGAACATTCTGAATACCCCAAGTTATTTGCCAAACTATTCAACTACCCAAACTCTGGGCTTCAGCAACTATCACATCGACACTCGCTTCGACGCGCGTATCACCAATAAGGACGTGGTGTTCGTCACCTGGTCAAAATCCCACGGCACTAACGATGACTCCGGCAACGTGCCGCCTTCGCAGCTCTATATACAGAATGTCGACGACAAATCCTATTTGGTCACCGTCAACTACGCCCACGTCTTCACTTCCCATCTGACCAACGAATTCATCTTCGGCGTCGGCCAAGCCGCGCTACAAACCCAGGCCCCGAGCGCGATCAGTTATCTCAACAGCAGCGCCAACCCGTTCAATTCGATTTTCCAGAATACCGGCGCCGGACTAACTCACGGCGTGCTGGCATTGGACGTTTACGGCTACTCGAGCCCGGGTTTCAATGAAGTATTCCGGGCGGCAAATCATACCTTCCAGATTTCCGACAACGTGACCTGGGCGCATGGCAGGCATACGATTTCAGCGGGTCTCGATGTGTTTCGGAAAGGCGAGTATGACTGGGACTTCATTCGTTTCGTGACCTTCGGCGAGGGATCTTATGACGATGGGTTTCCCCGTCAGGAGTTCACCTCGGGCGGTTACGATCAGAATTACGCGGGCGGCGATGGAATTGCCGACTTACTGTTGGGCCTGCCGCAGGTGATTCATCAGCGTTACGATTTTACCGGCGGCGACCCGACCTCGCCCGAGGTCAACATGATCTTTCCGGACTGGGGAATGTATGTCAACGACAAGTTCCAGGTGACACCCAAGCTGACGATTTCCATGGGACTGCGATATGACCTGGATGTTCCGGCCTATGCGCTGAATAAGCTCTGCTGCGCGGTCTACTCGCCCACCGCGGACGGCGGAGTTCTCGGCGTGCCGGGCATTGACCCCTCCGTGCCCCAACACTACTTGTCCACGCCGAAGCATGATTTTGGCCCGCGGATCAGCGTCTCTTACAGCCCGCGGCCCTCGATCGTGGTGCGCGGCGGATATGGGCTCTTTTACGACGCAGGCGCCACGCAGTTAGCCAGCGTCCTTGACGACACAACCAGCGGAGTGCCCGGTTACTTTATTGGAGATGAGCTCTCCAACGTACGCGCCGGCGTGCCTTCCGATACTCCGGCACTCACTCTCTCGCAGATTTTCCAAAGCGAACCGAGCTTGACGCCCGGCCAGTATCCGGTGACCACCGGAAAGGGCCAGGGCTACTTCGGCGACGGCGCGCTGCAAGCTATCTATTACTCCGATCAAAAGTCCACGCCTCTGCCGTATTACCACCGTTATATCTTCGATTTCCAGAAGCAAGTCACTTCCCATGATTTCGTTACCTTGTCCTACGTCGGCACTCAGGGACGAGACGGTTCCAATTACGTGAATATAAATTTGCCTGCGTATCAGACCGGCTGGCCCACCCAGAATGCATTTGACGCCGCGCGCCCGAACAATCTCGGCCGGTTCAGCGATATCTATGTCCTGCGGCCGACCCTGAGCTCTCACTACAACGGCGCCATCGTGGCGTACAAGCATGTCTTCCACAACGGCTTCCAGTTTCTCTCCAACTACACATTGGCAAAGACCACTTCCGGTTATCCCTGGCAGAATACGCTGGCGGCCAATGGCGATGGCGGCTACAACGGATTTCAGTATCCCAACATACCTAACTCCGGAGAATCGACCTTTTCGCACCGCCAGCGCTTTGTGCTCAGCGGCATTTGGGCGCCGGTGTACGGCGGCGGATGGTCGGCCTGGGCAAGAGTTCCGTTAACGGGATGGAGGCTCAGCGGCATCGCTACCCTCGAGTCCGGTGACGCGGATACGATTGTGAACCAGGAGACGACCGCGTCGGATTACGCCGGCCAGGATGAGCTCACCATAGCCCCGGGTGAAAATCCAAATCTGAGCCACGGGCAAAAGACGTTTACACAACAATTTAACGTCAACGCCTTCACCCTCCCACCCAACGGTGTGCGTGGAAATTCCGGACTCGGCACGATTCGCGCGCCGGGTCAGAACAATGTGGATCTATCTCTCGCCAAGACTTTCAAAATCGTCGAGAACCTTCGCCTGGAATTCCGCGCCGATGCGTACAATGCCTTCAATCACACGCAATGGAACGGCGTACAGACGGTCTATCCGTATGCGTCGGTCGGTAACTACGGAAATATTCCGTTCGGCGAAGTGACCGGAGCCAGAGAAGCACGCATCGGCCAGCTGGGATTGAAACTGGCATTCTGAACGCGGCGGCGGAGCGCTTGCCGCCGATCTCTACTCGAACACTCGCGGCGCCGAAGAACCGGTGGCATCCCTTAGCCTATTGGTTACCCCGAAGAATTTACGCGGAAGTAGCCGGTAGGCTAAAATAGGTCAGGTTAAGGAGCTGCGATGAGCATCGTCACTATAGGCCAAGCCAAAACAAACCTTAGTAGGCTGATTGCGCAGGCTTCCGCGGGCGAGGAAGTAATCATTGCGCGCGGATCAAAGCCGGTAGCACGCCTCGTATCGGTCAGCGCGGTAAACCGCAAACGCCAGCCAGGTTCGTTGAAGGGTAAGTTGCGTGTTGGCCCTGAGTTTTTTGAGCGCCTTCCGATAAGTGAACTCTAGAGTCAACCCACTACCGGCCTCACGCCAATGGAACATCAAACTAGGAGGCTCGGCTTAGCTCTTCCCGTATTACCCGCCGGATGATTTTCTCAAGAGGCTCATGGGCTTGCCATACGTGTTGTCGCAGGACCTCGATGATGACAGTCTGGTAGTTGCCGCCGCCTGCCCGTTCGACCTGGTCGCGAAACCAATTGAGGATTTCGTCATCGAGACGGATGGTGATGCGCGTTTTGCCCTTCGGCACCGCTACAACCGCACCACGTTTGACTTACTGAAATCGTATTCACGCTTCATGATGCTCCTCATATTGAGTCTTTTCTCGGGGCTCTCCTCGTCCTGCGAGGTCGTGGCGACCGTTCAGGCCTGCGATTAGCGTTACACCTACTCAGAAACTCGTAGCAGCACCACGCCGTGGCCCGGCACTCGCACCTCGTGGGGACCGGTGACCGGGCCCACGTCCTTCGCCTTCCAGACGTCGCGCGCCTTTACGCTTCCCTTGAAACCAAGGTCGTGGAAATCCACTTTCATATCGAGCGGCCCAGAATGTCGGTTAAAGAGCCCCACTGCTTTTGAACCATCCGACAGCGGCCGCACCCAAATTTCCATCGGGCCCTCCGTTGAAAAGCGATCGCCTTGCTTCCCTGCGGGATCCTGATCGATCGCAATAACCTCACGGTTCGTAAGTATCGCCAGCGTCTCCGCGCTCATCGAGCTCAGGTCGTTTCCGGAAAGAAGCGGCGCCGCAAGAATCGCCCAAAGGCTCACGTGCAGGCGATATTCCTCCACTTTCATCCCGCCGTTCCCTACCTCCAGCATGTCGGGATCATTCCAGTGACCCGGGCCGGCAAATTTCGACAGGCCTGCCTGTCCGAATCCGATATCTGCCATGCGGCTGTAAGTGTCGTTAATGTCGCCGGTGGTCCGCCACAGATTGCCGCCGACGGACGCGCCCCACCGCCAAACCGCGTCGTCGCCGTACTGGCACAGGCTATAGACGATCGGCCGCCCGGTTTTCTGCAGCGCATCGCGCATCTTCAGGTACGCTTCGACCATCATTTTGTGCTCGGCTTCCGGCGATGCCGTGCTTTTCATCATCTCCCGCAATCCGCACAAATCGTATTTCAGGTAATCGATTCCCCATGCGGCGTACGTCTTGGCATCCTGTTCTTCGTGTCCGTAGCTTCCCTCGAATTTCGCGCACGTGGTGGGCCCCGGCGAAGAGTAAATGCCGATCTTCAGCCCTTTCCCGTGGACGTAGTCGGCCAGCGCCTTCATATCCGGAAATCGACCGTTGGGATGGATCACGCCCTGGGCATCGCGCGTTCCCTGCCAGGTGTCATCAATGTTGATGTAGACATACCCCGCGTCGCGCATCCCGGACGTAACCATGGCATCCGCCTGCGCCCGAATCGTGGCGTCGTCCACTTTCCCAGCGAAGTGATTCCAGCTGTTCCAACCCATCGGCGGAGTGGGCGCCACGCTCGGCGCCTGGGCATGGCATAGCGTCGCGCTGCAGAGACACAAAATACTGGCAGCAAAAAATTGCAGGACATCGAATTTGCGGCGGTTCGATTGAGAAATCATAAATTCCGGCCCTCCATTCAGCTATCGGTGGCTTTTCCGAACGGCAACTTCACACGGCGGGTATCTTACATGAGCGGCGAGCGAAATGGCGGGGTGTTCGGGGAGTTTTGCGGAAATTCGCGTCGGCTTGATGGGCCTTAGTCCATTCCCCAGCGCCGCCCACGGAGAGGATTGGTCACGATTGGTATTACGTTCTTATGACGGTCGCACTTGGCGTTGTTGAAATGCGCGTGGACCATATTGGCGAGGGCGCCCGTTACGGCGCCCTCCGGCCCGTCGAAGTCGACACAGGCACTACCGTGAAACTTCTGGTCCGATCTGCTGGGTGAACGATCCGTTGCTCCCGATAAAATTTTGATCCCCTGCATAGGTGGCTGTTATCACATTCGTACCAACGGAAAGCGAACTGGTCGACCATGAGGCGTTCCCATTGGCGTTTAAATTCATTGTGGCCACGACGGTTGCTCCATCACTGAACTGGACGGCGCCGCTGGGTATGCCCGCAGCGAGGTGCAGCACTACTGCGGTGAGGGTTACATTTTGCCCCGCGTCTGCGGAGGGATTCCACGTATAGAGCATGATCGCGCTGGGTGCGCGATTTACCGTGATCACCACGGTCTTCGCGGCCGGCACGTAATCGGTGTTGTCCGTTGGTGTGAAGTTTACCGAGAGCGGGTGCGTCCCCACCGTCAGAGGGGTCGTGTCTAATGAGACTAACGTCGGCGTGTAAGCAAAACTCCCGGCCACCGACGCGCCATTGTTCGGATTACTTACGGTGATGGTTAACTGGTTTTTATCAAGGGCCGATCCATACGTCATCGCCGCCGGCGTCCAGCTAATCACCGGCGTCGCTTTGTTCACGACCAAAGTTACCATGGCATACGCGATGGCGTAGATCGTGTCGGCTGGCGTGTACGTGACCACGAGCGGGTAGCTTCCCACTGTGGGCGGGTTTCGGGGCATGCCATACAAGAACTGTCCCCGCTTGGTGTCGCCTTAGCGTTCAACTGCGCTGCGCCGATCAGCGTCCCGTAGGTGATCGTCGCCGGCGTCGCCCAGGTGATCTGTGCCTGGAGGATGCCGGTCACGGGGATGGAGTGAGTGCCACCCACCGCGTCGTCGGTGATCGTGATGGTTGCCGCGTTTGTGCCGATGGCGAGCGGCGCGAACGCCACGCCGAGATTACATTGCACGCCAGGAGCGATAGCCCCGCCGATCGAGCAGTCGCTTCCCACCGAGGCCTGCACATAGCCGGCTGGGAACTGAATGGCGGAGAGGTGCATGGCGGCGGAACCGAGGTTCGAGATGGTGACGCTTTGTGCGGCAGATTTGGATCCCACGGCGGTGTTAAAGGTTAACGTGGGCGTCGCCGCAAAGCTAAGTTTGCGGACCACACTGTCGCTGTAGTCGCCGATGATCAGATTACCCGCGGGGTCCAGCGCGAGGCCCCGCGGCTGGTTGAAGTTGGCATTGAGATGCTGACCCCTACGCCTCGCCTACTGGGGTCCGAATCGATCGACTATTCCTCGGCACTTAATTGTCGAGCCCGGTAATGGCGCCGACCATGTCCGCAAACTCGGCGGGTACCGACGGATCGGAAGCGTTCGCGTAGAAAGTGCGATCGGGCGCTTGGTAACGATGGATCTCGCTGCGGAACGCAGCTTCGGCCTGCGTGGTGCTGCCGTTGAAATCGACCCAGATTTGACTGTGGGTAGCTGGCAATACGGCGAAGCCGTGGGCAACCAGCCACGCCCTGATTTTGGCGATGTCCGCGGAATCGGCGCCGAAACGTTTGCCAAATTGGGCCGCCGTCAGCCAGCGGTGATAGTTGATAGACTTGGGATCCAGCTGCTCGGCGAGCAATTGCTCGAGGTCGGCACTTTGCTTGGCGGTGGGTTTCAGGTGGATGGCCATCGCGATCATCGGTTCGCCCTCAGACACCCGTCCGATGTCACTGGAAGGGGTCGCCATAGGGTGGCGCCGGCCGAGCAGAACCGTCCGCTGGGCATCGTCGATGCGCGCATTGATTCGACGTTGCGGCGCGGCGACGTTCTGGCCCATCACCGATGGGGAGACGCCAAGCAACAACGCCACGATCGCTGCAATGTTACGGAACCGCGCAGGCCGCGTTACAGGCCGTGCTGCCGGCTTCCGAGCATCTACAAGAATCCCCACGAAATAAGAGAGCAACCATTGTCGTATTACCTCGGTTTGAGCTGAGTCGTTCGGCGCCGTTCCTCGGGCGCTATGGGGACTTAATGCACGAGCAGGGCCACGGGGGCCCGGGGGCCTCGCAGCGTTGCGCCCCGGAATCAATCACTTACGGATGGGCTGCTTTCTTATGAATTGCAAAAGATGATCCAAAAGGACCAGTACGTTTCGCTATAAACGGCTGATTAAGTCCCACACAGAAAAAACTCACGATTTGCTTGCGGTACAGAAATACGGCGACGGCACTCAGGGGATCACACTCGTGCGTAGCAGGGAGGTTTGCCGGTACTTAGCTGCGGTTTAATGAGTGGCGAATCGAATAGCGCCTAGACGATTGAAATAGGAAGTTCACGACGACATCTGGCTCGGCTCAGCTTTACCTTATTGGGATGTTCGAGTACTCGAACTGCTTGACCATCCGTTCGGCCCCAGGTTGTTATCTATGTGGCCGGTACGTTCTGTTACCCATGTCTCCGGGTCGGACCCAAGACAAGGTGGTGCGCCCGGAGGGATTCGAACCCCCGACCCTCTGCTTAGAAGGCAGACGCTCTTTCCAACTGAGCTACGGGCGCACAGCGTAAAGGTGATTTAGTTTAAGACCGCGATGCTCTCTTTGGCAACGCCCAACTATTTCCCGCTCTTTGCCGGGTCCCCTTTTTTCGCGCGGCGGGTGTACTATGGTTCCGTTTTCGCGGTACGCCTAAGCGAAGAAGCCGTAGCAGTGGAGGTGACCCTCCCGTTCGTTCGAACTTTTCCCAACCAGTCATGTACCGGAGAGCCCGATTTTTTCGAGGGAGTGCGCCAATGCTCCACTCGACAGGCCCATCCCGAGTGCACAAGGAGAATTCCAATGAAGAGAACCGGGACCAGGTTGCTATGTCTTTCGATTTTCGTAGGACCCATGCTGATGGCGTCGTGTACAAAGCCATACCACGACGAAAACGAACGGTACGTCTTCGTAGCCACCAATATCAACCTGCCGTATTGGCAGGAAGCGCAGGCGGGGTTTCTGGACGCCGCCAAAACCCTCGGCGTGAAGGGCGAACTCAGCGGTCCGGCCACCTATGACCCGGACGCCGAAGTAACCACGTTCCGCCAGGTGGTTGAACAGCACCCTGCGGGAATCTGCATTTCCGCGGCGCGCGCCGAGCTCTTCCAGGCGGAGATCGACAAGGCCATCGCCCAGGGCATCCCGGTGATCTGCGTCGATTCGGATGTCCCGGATTCCAAGCGCGTCCTGTACATCGGAACGGACAACCTCCGCGCCGGCCGCGAGAGCGTGAAGCGGATTGCCGCGCTCCTTCAGGGGAAAGGGAATATTGCGGTGATCACCATTGCCGGCCAGCATAACCTCGACGATCGCGTGGCTGGCGTGAAGGACGCGCTGACCAAGTTCCCCGGCATCAAGATAACTACCGTCCTCGACGACAAGGGCGACGCCCGCAACGCCTCCGACCAGGTTTCCGCAATGATACAGAAGAAAGAAAAAATCGACGGATATGTCTGCCTGGAGGCGACCGGAGGTTCCGGCGCCGCGGAGGCAGTGTCACGCTTCGACCTCGGCGGCAAAGTGCCGATCGTGGCCTTCGACGGCGATCCGGAAACGCTGGACTGGATCGAGCGCGGCGTAATTACCGCCACCATCACCCAGAAGCCCTACGTCATGAGCTACTATGGGCTGAAGTTCCTCGACGATTTGCACCACAACGCGGTGCACGAATTCAAAGACTGGCGCACCGCCCCCGCCGCTCCGATGCCTACCAATGTAGATACCGGCACGGTGGTGGTGGACAAGAATAATCTGAAAGTCTATCGCGACGCTCTGCCCGCGAATAACAAGCCGCTGATGTAACAAATGCATATTTCGCGCGGATGGCAGCTGGGACGCCTCGCGATTCCAAGGTGGGTTGCCGAGCCACGTGCAATCGGGAGGATTGTGAGGCTAGGAGGCGCTATTCAAGGCCGTCCAGGCGGACAGAGAATCCATGTAGTCTCTCCAATGCGCGATCTTTCTTTTCTCAATCGTTACGACCGAGATGAGCCTGTTGTCATAGGGCAAATCAGTCGAAAGAATCTTGCCGTGCACTTCATACTCGAGGATCACCACGCGACTATCCTGAGAGTGGTGCACGACAAGTGCGTCGCCGGAGTGAAGCTTGATCGTTTTGCCGTATCCGGAGAGGCTAGCGATTAGGTTAGCTCGACCTCGAATTGTGAGCGGCCAACCGGGGAAGTGATAGCGGGACTCGAAGGATGCGTCTTCGGCAAACGTATCGAAATAATGATCGCCGTCAACAAGACCGCGTAAGCCTTCCATGACTACGTCGAAGAAAGGATTGAGAGCTTCAAAAGCGTGGTACTGGGGTTTGGTCAAGAACAGCTCGCAAATCGGCATAGGGGGAGCGGTCACCCGCTCTCCCCTGCCACACCACCCGACATGCGGGTCCGCATCGGGCGGTTCAGAGGGCTACGCCAGACCATCGAACAGCCGAGGAAGACCAAGAGAGTCGAAGTAGGCGAGCGGAAGCGCGATACACAGGGCCGGGCTGTTCGCCAGATGCCAAGGGCCATGTGGGCTGCCTGCCGTTTGTGCGGCGAGGTCCCGACCGATCCCGAGG